>Ga0307425_1000751_pt1 | contig 20064 bp, 17 predicted proteins | sample SalMarWE160330MG_FD_202152 | JGI IMG/M metagenome (GOLD analysis project Ga0307425, IMG submission 202152) | Salt marsh sediment microbial communities from the Plum Island Ecosystem LTER, Massachusetts, United States - WE1603-30 | ecosystem: Environmental > Aquatic > Marine > Intertidal zone >...
TTGAGGGAGAAGGGTTCAGTGATCTGCTTCCCACCTATGTTTACACAGGGACAGAGCATGGGCCCTGGTCTGGTGTTAATGATGCGGTGGAGCGGCTTTCAGGTCGGCTGCCGAAAATCCGGGTTCACGACTTGCTGGTCTTTGGCTCTCCCGGCTTTTGGCAGGCCCTCAACGGTCGGTTCATAAATGAACTGATAGCAAAGTTCGGCTTCTTCACTCCCTGTATCGGGTGTCATCTCTATTTGCATAGTGTTCGCATCCCCTTTGCCCTGACCTTGGGAAAAGTCCCTATTATCTCAGGGGAGAGGGAGAGTCACGATGGATCTATAAAAATAAACCAGGTTTCCGAAGCCCTGACAGTTTATCAAGAGATGGCAAGGGAATTCGGGATCAGGTTGCTCTTTCCCCTTCGCCATATCTCAGAGGGGAACCGGGTAAGGAATATCTTGGGATTTGAGTGGGAGGAAGGAAAGGAGCAATTGGGATGCGTGCTTTCGGGTAACTACAGGAGGCTGGATGAGACGGTAAATATAACCGGCGGGGAGGCTCTTAAGTACTTTGAAAAATTCGCATATCCTTTAACAAGGGAGATCATTGAAACATATGTGGCAGGGCAGGCACCCAGTCACCTGGAGGCTGCTGCCCGGTTCCTTGGATTTTGAGGTTAAAGCGCTATGATACCAAAACTGGCAATGTGTAATATTTTGTCTGACGCAGGCAAGGTCAGGGATTTTGCCCTTGCCCATAAATTTTCCGGTATTGATTGGTCTTTTGAGCTTGACCGGTTACCTGAGACACCTTTGCAAGAATCCAGATGGGCAAAAGACCAGGCCATGTTGGCACCCCTCGAAGTTCGGTATCATTGCCCCTTTTATCGGATAGATCTGGGCCACGTTAACCCTGCCCTGGCAGAGAAGGCGGAAGCCATATTTCGGCGTATCATCCACCTTGTCTCCAAAGTTGGAGGAAGATACCTGTCCATTCATATCGGCCTTGGCCATGATTCAACCGAACCTCTTTCATGGGAGGCAAGTATAGATAACCTCCGGCGTCTGGTCCAGTTCGGGACCGAGCGAAGGATAAAGGTTTGTCTTGAAAACCTGGCATGGGGGTGGACCAGCAAACCGAATATTTTCGAAAAGCTGGTTCGACTCAGTGGGGCCGGGGTTACATTGGATATCGGTCATGCCTATGTGAGCGAATCTGTCGAGACCCAGCAGTATACCGTTGAAGACTTTATTACACCACATGAGGGCCGGGTTTTCAATGCCCACATTTACCATACCGAAATTCCTGGCCGGGGACATATCCCGCCGAAAAGGATCGAAGATATTGAAGACCGTCTTGCGTTGCTGCGAGAAATCGATTGTAGGTGGTGGGTCATCGAGATCAAGAAACCGGAGGGGTTATTGAAGACGCGTGAGATTATTGACCAATATTTGACGCGAGCCGATAATAGCCACCTAAAGGTAGAAGCGCTTAGCTCGCGTACTGCACTTCCGTGACAAAGCAGGAAAAATTGAAAGGAAGAATGTTGCAGACCAATACTCATCCCAAGCGCTTTAGGAGGAAATTATCCAGCAACAGGGTAAAGATAATCCTTGTTCTCCTCGATGGACTTGGGGATCGATCCTATAAAATCCTCGGGGACCAAACCCCTCTTCAAGCGGCCCATACCCCTAATTTAGACCTATTTGCTCAACTGGGAAGCAACGGCCTGTTTCATGCGGCATTGGTGGGACAGTGCCTGCCAAGCGAGACAGCCCATTACCTCCTCTTTGGCTATAGTCCTGACACGTTTCCCGGTCGGGGTTTGCTTGAGGCTGTCGGTGACAGCATCTCTTTCGAGAACAGTGATGTTTTGTCCTTGGCGCACCTTTCAGGGATTCTTTGGAACGAGGGAATTCCGATCCTTGCCCAGGGGAGGCGGGATATCAAAGGGGGGTCCGGGGAGATTGAACAGCTTTATTCGGCCATAACCCCCCATGCATCACAGGGGATCAGCTTCCGTCTGCATCAGACAGGCGTAAATGACGCCATTCTCGTGATAAGCGGAGCGGTTTCGCCCCACATCTCTGACTCCGACCCCATGATGATCGGCATGGCAATGGCCGAGGTAACCCCCACTGCCGGGAATCCCGAACCGGAAAAGGCTGAAAGAACCGCCCACGCTTTGAATAAATATCTGTCGCGCTGCCATACGATGCTGAAAAACCACAAGGTCAACCGTGATCGCATCGAAGCAGGTCTGCCTCCGGCCAACTTCTTAGCCACCCAGCGCGCCGGCCGTCGTATCGTTCAGAAATCCTTTTATGATCGGTGGGGTCTCAAAGGGATGATGGTTGCTTCGGGATCCATGTATATGGGCCTTGCCCAGGAATTGGGTCTCACACCCTTGAGGGTTGCCGATGGACAAAATCCTGGAGATGACCTGAGAGAGCGTATTCGCATCGCTCTCTCAGACAGTTCACATGACTTCATACATGTTCATACCAAGGCCCCGGACCAGGCAGGCCATACAAAAGATCCCGATCAGAAAAGGGCGGTCATCGGCCGCCTGGATCAGGGACTGGACGAGTTGGTCAGAGAAGTGGAACAGAGGGACGACCTGCTCGTTGTAGTCACGGCCGACCACTCCACCCCCAGTTCATCTGCCCTGATTCACTCGGGAGAACCTGTGCCTGTCACCTTAGTGGGGCCAAACGTTCGGCGAGATGACGTGGCTGCCTTTGACGAGGTGAGCACTGCTACGGGTTGCTTGGGCCTTCTCCGGGGACAGGAGTTAATGCTCATGATTTTGAATTATTCTGATCGCTCCACGCTGACCGGTCATCGTTTGGGGCCTATTGAAAGATATTATGTTCCACGGCCCTATAGACCATTTCGGATGAAGTGACGAAAGTGCCTATAGTTTGAAGGTTGCCGACGAACCTCCTATCATGAACAGGGTGTCGTATTAAAGGGGAATCAAATGATGAATGAAATCGATTGTCGGGGTCTTGCTTGTCCTGCCCCGGTATTGCAGACAAAGGAAGCAATAGAAAAGGAACATCCGACCATCATAAAAGTGGTGGTGGACAATGAAGCCGCAAAACAGAATGTTTCTCGTTTCATGGGATCCCAGGGCCTTGAAGTCTCGGTAAAGAAGGAGGGGAGCGACTTTCATGTAATCGGCAAAATAGAGGAAGGTGATGCCGCCGAAGCCTCTGTGGAGGAAAAACCGGAAGCCGGACAAAAAAAGATCATGGTCATGGTGGCCAATAACCGTATGGGACACGGAGACGATGAATTAGGTGAAAAGCTCATGCTGAGTTTTCTTAAGACGTTAAAGGAGATGGGAGACGAACTGTGGCGTCTCGTGTTCGTTAATAACGGCGTAAAGTTAACTATCAAAGGGTCAGACGTTCTCCCGGTGATTCAGGAACATGAGAAAAACGGCGTTCATATTTTGGTCTGCGGCACCTGTCTTACCTATTTTGACCTGTTAGATCAAAAAAAGGTGGGAGAAACCACCAACATGCTTGATATCGTAACGGCTATGCAATTGGCGGATAAGGTCATCAACATTTAGTTAAGTTGTAAACCGGAAGGATCATTGGAGTCTGAAATATTCTCCCAATCCTTATTCTCCAGGCAAGAGCCACAAAAAATAAAATTGGCATAAGGTTCCCCGCCCAGCGCGATCTTCGACAGGGGTGAAGTATCCATTATGGTTCATGGGGAACCTGTGGGAGGTTGGTTCAAGGGTTCATAGGCTGTGAATTATGATTGATGGTTACTATTCAGGTTGTTAGGTTCAGAATTCAGAAGGTAATTATTAGAGATCTTATTGAAAATTATGCGTAAGTCAAGGAAAATCAGTTGAGCATTTGGGGGTTTCATGGTACGGGTTGATTGTCAAATACCGGTCTCAATATTCTAAGATATCGTCTCAAAACGGGAGGAGATAGCCGTGGATATGTTCAAGGAATTCGATCAATACGATGGACTTGGATTGGCCGAACTGATCAGGGAAAAAGAGGTTTCGGCCGAGGAGGTCTGTGAAACCGCCATTCTGCGGATTGAGGCGGTAAACCCGAAATTGAATGCCGTGGTAACCCCCATGTATGATCATGCCCGCACGGCGATCCGCCGGGGCCTCCCGGACGGGCCCTTCAAGGGGGTTCCCTTTTTACTCAAGGACCTGCTGGCTGCGTTTGCAGGCGTACCTCTGACCAGCGGATCAAAGGCATTCAAGAGTTATGTCCCGGACCAGGACAGTGAGATGGTGATACGGTTCAAGCGGACCGGAACCGTCATTTTAGGAAAGACCAACACCCCTGAGTTTGGGCTCATGGGCTATACCGAGCCTGAACTGCACGGGCCGACCCGTAACCCGTGGAATACGGACCACACCCCTGGCGGTTCGAGCGGGGGGTCTGCGGCTGCCGTTGCCAGCGGAATGGTTCCCCTCGCCTCGGGCGGGGACGGCGGCGGGTCCATACGCATTCCCTCCGCATGCTGTGGCCTGTTCGGACTGAAAACCACCCGGGGCCGTAACCCTACCGGGCCGGAGGCCGGCCCTATCTGGCAGGGTGCGGTGGTAGAGCATGTCCTCACCCGAACCGTCAGGGACAGTGCGGCCATGCTGGACGCCACGCAAGGCCCTGATATCGGCGCCTCCTCCATCCTGCCACCACCTGAGCGACCCTACATGGAGGATATGGACCATGACCCGGGGCGCCTGAAGATCGCCTTTACGACCCGTTCACCCCTTGAAACCCCTGTTCATCCTGAGTGTGTAAAAGGAGTGGAAGAAACCGCACGCCTCCTGGAAACCTTAGGGCATCGTGTGGAAGAGGCAGAACCGGAGATTGACGGTCCGACCCTGGCCATGAGTTATCTCACCATGTATTTCGGGGAGATAGCCGCCGACATAGAGGCGTTAAAAGAGATATTGGGTAGAAAACCCTGCCGGAAAGATGTCGAAGCCTTGACGTGGACACTCGGCCTGATGGGCCGAACATATTCCGCGGGCTATTTTGTGAAGGCCATTCGGGAGTGGGGAAAGGCGTCCAGAATCATGGGCCGTTTCCATCTCAATTACGATCTATATCTGACGCCCACATTAGCCTTCCCGCCCGTAAAAATCGGAGAGCTGAAGCCAAAACCGGCCGAAGCCTTTGCCCTGAAGGTCATCAATACCCTTGGCCTGGGCCGACTGGTAAAACTTTCCGGTATGATGGAGAAACTGGCCATCGAGAGTCTCTCCAAGACTCCATTTACCCAGTTAGCCAATTTCACCGGTCAACCCGCCATGTCCGTTCCCCTTCACTGGACCCCGGACGGCCTACCCTGCGGCTCACAATTAATCGGCCGGTTTGGTGATGAAAGCACTCTGTTTAGGTTGGCAAGGCAATTGGAGCAGGCCCGGCCGTGGATTGATAAACGTCCGCCTGTAAGTTGAAAATTTCAAACCTTAACGGTTTGAAATTTGAAATTGGAAATTAGAAACTGGGAAGATCGGTCCAAAATTAAATGTATTCATCAACAGCACATAAGTATTAAGGCCAAATTTCCAATCCCGCCCTGCGGACTATTTTCTAATTTCAACGTTCCGTGAACGGTTACGTTAAAATGACAGAGAGGCGAGTATTTTTCAAGTCGCAGGATTTGAACATAGAGGGTTTGATCAACGAAAGCCAGACCCGGAAAGGGGTTGTTGTTACTCATCCCCATCCCCTTTATGGAGGGGAGATGCACAACAACGTGGTTGAATCGGTGGTGCGGGCCTATGGGGAAAAGGGGTATACGACACTGAGATTCAATTTCAGGGGTGTGGGCCGGAGCGAAGGGGCGTATGATAGCGGTACCGGGGAGCAGGAGGATGTGAAGGCCGCGGTGGCATTCCTTGGTGGATTGGGGAAGACGTCCATCGATCTGGCAGGATATTCCTTTGGCGCCTGGGTCAACGCGCAGTGCATTGAAAGCCTGACCGATGTCAAGCGGATGATCATGGTCTCTCCCCCTGTCAACTTTCTTGATTTTTCTCTTCTTGAATACTCCGCCAAGATCCATCTGGTGATTGCCGGTTCTGAAGACGATATTGCCCCTCCCGCCGTGATTAAAGATATGATCCCGGTGTGGAACAGTGAGGCGGAATTTGATATTATCCAGGGGACGGATCATTTCTACTTAGGGAAGACCAGTGAGGTTGAGAGGATTATCGGGGGCTTAATCGAGCTTGAAGGGTAGTGGGGTGCCGGAGATTGCTCCGGGGAAAGATGTATGGATAGAATCGCTTTATTGAAAAATCCTGTGCAGGAATATGCATGGGGGTCTAAGACGGCAATACAGACCCTCTTAGGTCTGCCGGTTCCATCAGAAAAGCCTGCGGCTGAACTCTGGTTAGGCGCCCATCCCAAGGCCCCTTCAGAGGTGTTCATAGACGGCGAGTGGCAGACTCTTGACAAGGTCATTGAACCAGATCCGGTTTCGGTTCTTGGAAAAAGGGTTGCCGAAAGATTCTCCAAAAAGCTTCCATTCCTGTTTAAGGTCCTTGCAGCGGATCACCCTCTTTCAATTCAGGTCCACCCCAATTTTGAAGAGGCGCGGGAAGGATTTGAACGAGAAAACAGGCTTGGGATATCTCTTGATGCTTCTGAGCGTAACTATAAGGACGCGAACCACAAGCCTGAAATCCTGTGTGCCATTACACCTTTTGAGGGCCTAAAGGGATTTCGTACACCAGAGGCTATTATAAACCTGATGGATAAGGTCTCAATTTCGACCCTGGCGGATGAACTCAGCAGGCTGAGAAAAGAACCTGACAGTTCGGGCCTGAAACGTTTTTTTTCCACACTTGTGTACCTTGATCAGGCCCGCAGGGAGTGCGTAATTGATGAGGCGATACGAGGCTCTGAGCGTTGTGTCAACGAAGACCGGTCATTTTATTGGATGGTCGAGCTTAACCGGGAATATCCCGGAGACATTGGGGTCTTGTCGCCCCTTATCTTCAACCTAATTGAGTTAGAGCCCGGGGAAGCCATTTATATCCCGGCTGGTGAACTCCATGCCTATCTGAAAGGGGTGGGAATGGAGCTGATGGCGAACTCTGACAATGTGCTGAGAGGGGGTCTGACCCCAAAACATGTGGATGTTCCAGAACTGCTTAGGATCGTGAATTTCAGTCCTAAACCCGTACTGAAGGTCACGCCGCGCCCCGGCGGGCTGCCTGGGGAGAAGATTTATTCGACCCCTGCTGAAGAGTTTCAGTTGTCGGTAATATCCATTGCCAATGGAGATCGTTTCATCAGCGAGAGGAATCGAGGCGTGGAGATTATGATCTGTATGGAAGGTAAGGCCGATTTCAAAGACCTAAGAACCGGTCAGGTTGAGGCAGTGGGAAAGGGGATGTCATTGATCGTTCCTTCAGCGGTCCCCCAGTATGAGATTTCGGGGGGGGCAACTCTTTATAAGGCCACCGTTGGGAGGCATCTCCGCTTGAGCGGTGCTTATAAGAATAGATGATGCAATATAGGAAGGTAGGGCGGCTATTTCCCGTTTGCGGCAAAGGCAAAGCCTCTTTCAATAGCCTTTTGATTGAGTTCGAAGAACTTTTCTTTCCCCTTAAGGGCAGCCTGCATACCCTTGATTGTTTCTTCAAGAGACAGCAATCCTGCCTTGGCACAGACCGTTCCGATCATTACCATATTTCCCCCGCGCTCCGAGCCTGCCTCGCGAGCCAGATCTATGATGGGCACAGGGACTACATCGATATCATCACGGAAAGGTGTCTCCTCAAAAAGGGATGAATTTAGAAAAACGGTTCCCCCTTCAACCACTGTGGATTCAAACTTCTCAAGGGAAGGGAAGTTCATGGCCACGAGAATATCCGGGTTGGACGCTACCGGTGAGGCGATCTTTTTGTCAGACAGGGTGACGGTACAGTTGGCCGTACCGCCACGCATTTCAGCGCCGTAAGAGGGAAAATAAGTCACATCGAGTCCTTTATGCATGGCGCCATGACTCAGGACATATCCCATAAGCAAAACACCCTGGCCGCCAAAACCTGCGAAAATTGTTCGGGTAATCATTTCTTGTCCTCGTATCCGGTGGTATCTTTGATAATACCTAAGGGATAGGTTTTTACCATTTCTTCATTAACCCAGTCCCAGGCATCCTTGGGTGAGACCTTCCAGTTTGTCGGGCATGGGGAGAGGAGTTCTACCAAGGAAAAGCCGAGATCATCCAACTGGCACTGGAAGGATTTTTTGATGGCCTTCTTGGCCTTTCGGATCTGTTTGACCGATGTCAGTGCGCAGCGTTCGACAAATACCACGCCATCGCTGACGGCTAACATCCGGGAGATGTCAATAGGATTGCCGTGGATATGGGGGTCTCGGCCGCCGGGGGCCGTTGTTGCGTTCTGGCCTAAGAGCGTTGTGGGGGCCATCTGACCGCCGGTCATTCCATAAATGGCGTTATTGATAAAGATGGTTGAGATCCTTTCTCCGCGGTTTGCCGCATGAATGGTTTCGGCCGTGCCTATTGCAGCGAGGTCGCCATCACCCTGGTATGTAAGAACGAATTTGTCGGGGTGAACCCGTTTAACGCCTGTTGCAACAGCCAATGCCCTTCCATGGGGCGCTTCAACCATGTCAAAATTAAAATAGTTATAAGCTAAGACGGCGCAGCCCACAGGCGGAACACCAATTGTTTTTTCTCTCAGTCCCATCTCATCCAAGCACTCAGCAACCAGCCGGTGTGCAATCGAGTGCCCGCATCCGGGACAGTAATGGGTGGGGTTGTGCTTCAGGGACTCGGGCCAGCCAAATACCTTTTTATATTCTATGTCCGTACTCATACTTCAATCCTCCGGCCCACTTTTCCATCGCCTTTCACGGTCGATCGCAGAAACTCGGCCACTTCGGCAGGGGTGGGAATTATTCCTCCTGGCACACCGTGAAAATAGATCTCGGCCCTCTCTCCCACAGAGAGGATCACATCTTCTACCATCTGGCCTAAACACAACTCAAAGACCGCTACCTTGGGAATCTCTTTAGACAATTCCCGCAGGGCAGGGAGGGGAAAGGGCCAAAGGCTTATCGGTCTGAACAGACCTGCGTTAATCCCCTCTGCCTTGAGGTCTTCAATGGCGCTTTCAGCAATGCGCGCTGCAGTGCCGTAAGCCACTACGATAAGCTCAGCGTCTTCTGGGCACTTCGTCTCCCAGCGTTGTTCCTCGGCCGTTATGCGGTCATATTTTTTCTGGAGATCCAGATTATGTCGATAAAGCTCACCCTTCTGCCCAAGGATCATGGAGAATATTGCCCTTGCTTTCCGGCCCTTGCAGCCGCGCAGGGCCCAGTCCTTTTCGGGCAGGTCATTGATGTCTATGAGGTCGGGGAAAATCACCGGTTCCATCACCTGACCCATCAGGCCGTCGCCTAAAATCATGACCGGATTGCGGTACTTGTCAGCGAGATCAAAGGCCTCAAATGTCAAGTCAACTAATTCCTGGCCCCCGCCCGGAGCTAGTACAGGAGTCCGGTAGTCACCGTGACCTCCGCCCCGGGTGGCCTGAAAATAATCGGCCGCTGAAGGCGCTATATTTCCGAGACCCGGTCCCCCCCGCATCATGTTTATTATAACCGCGGGAAGTTCCATTCCCGCCATATAAGAGATCCCTTCCTGCTTGAGGGAGATCCCGGGGGACGATGATGAGGTCATGGCCCTTCCTCCGGCCGCGGCGGCGCCGAGGACCATGTTTATGGATGCGACTTCGCTCTCACCCTGGATAAAGGTGCCGCCCACCTCAGGCATTCTTGCAGAGAGGTACTCAGGCAGCTCGTTTTGAGGGGTGATGGGATAACCAAAATAGTAACGACAGCCGGCGCGTACCGCCGCTTCTCCCACTGTTTGGGAACCGTTCATTAGCATTTTTTCACTGGGCACGATACACCTCTATAGCTACTTCAGGGCAGACAGTGGCGCACATGGCGCATCCGACACATCCCTTTTCGCCTTCAGAAACGTTTTCTTTGGGTCGGGCTGGAGAGTAACCCTTCTTGTTGAGTTCCTCATCCACTTCGATTCTGTTGTTCGGGCAGACTTCAATGCAAAGGTGACACCCTTTGCAGAGTTCTCTGTCAATCGTTATCTTACCTTTTTTTGTCTTTTTTGCCATATTATCTACCGTTTAGGTTGGATTCAACTGAATGTCCGTCTGTCTGCACATGGGATAATTTTGCGTACTGGTGTTTTAGGAAACACTCTTAATATATTCTGATTTTCATTTTGTCAAGATTTTTGTTGGATTTTTATGGTTATTCCATAAGTTCTTGTAGGGGAAGTCATGGAATCGATTTCATTTTGTTGACAAATGGGGCGCAGTATGTTGTTTTTAAATCATGGAATGAATCACTGCTGTCCAAGACCTGGGAGTGGTAGTAGGTTTTGGACAGGTCCGGGCTGTAAAGGCAACACACCGAATGGGTTATCAATCCATTCCCATAAATAACGGTAAGTAAAGAGGTTCCACCGAAGAAATGCGACCAGATTGGATAATGACCACCCAAGCTTGGATTTGAATTGAAGGTACTTTATGAGCAGTATCGCGATGAGTGCTGTCCAAATCTGTATGTAAAGCGCATTCTCAGAGGTTCCGACGAAAGTTTTGATCTTGAGGTTTTGCTTTAAGGCCTTGAAAAACAGCTCAATTTGCCATCGGTCTTTATAGATAGCCGATATTGTAGTGGCGCCAAAATCAAGGTGGTTAGTAAGAAGAACAATTTCGCGTTCTTTTTCCTTATCCCAAACCACGACCCTACGAAGCATATAAGGGTAGTTTTTTCGGGCAGTGTATCCTGTAAATTGGATCAGTTGATCGGCCATGATATTTCGATTTTTTGGCACTTTTTGATTTTCAACAACAATATAATCGGCATTCTCTTTCAATCGGGTCACGAAGAATATCTCGTTTACTGTCCAGTCGGAGAAGAGCCTGTAATCATTGTATCCACGATCCATAGCCACGATAGAACCTGGGGCAAGTGGAACTTTTCGTGCGATGGTTACGTCATGCCTTTTCCCGTTTGTTATATAGGCAAACGTTGGCAAGTATCCATAGTGATCTAACAGAAGGTGAAGTTTAACGGCCCCTTTGGTGCGTCGAAATTTGGCCCAGGGGAAAAGGGATAGGCAAAGAGATATGGTAGAGCTATCCATAGAAAATAACTAGTTTTTGAATCGGAATTTGTGTTTCCCTGGTGCTGCCATTTTACAAATATCAAGCGTTTCATAAAACAGATCCCGGTACATTTTCCAAGGCCTATGGGAATTGGCATAAGAAAGAGTCGATTTATTGGGAGCACCCTTCATCCCAGGTGACGGAGTTTCCCTATGCAGCAGGCCAATCCACCACTTATCTCTCGAAGACTCTTAGCTTGGGCTAATTGACAAAATAGCATGGCTGCAAAATGATCCCAGGAACTATATCCCTTTGAATAACGTTCGGCATTATGCTCGAGAACCAGTTCGTAGAACTTTTGCCGATTAAAAAGACCAAGTAGTTGACTAAAAAGGCTTGCACAACGTACCATTAGCTTGTCCTCCTGTTTTGGGGTTACCGTGATTGTTTTTCTTAAGACTACGGTGCCTCAACAGGAGGACAATTTCAATCAGTTTTTACTAAAACCGTTTTTGGACAAGAGTGATATAAACATTAAGATGTATGGAAATATGTAATAGAAAGCGTTTACTGGAAAGGACATATGAAGATGAAAGTGCTGATTGTTGGTAGTGGGGGGCGCGAACACGCCCTCGCGTGGAAGGCCGCCCAATCAAGCCGGGTCGCAAAGGTATTCGTGGCTCCCGGCAATGCCGGGACTGCCGGAGAACCAAAGGTGGAAAACATCGGAGTCGGTGCGGACGACATCGAGGCCCTGGTTGATTTCGCCAAGAAGGAAGGGGTGGATCTTACCATTGTGGGCCCGGAAGTGCCTCTGGTGGCAGGAATCACTGACATGTTTGACCATGCCGGTCTGAGATGTTTCGGGCCTACGAAAGGGGCAGCTCAGTTAGAAGGCTCCAAGGCCTTTTGCAAGGACTTCTTGGCCAGTTACAACATTCCAACAGGAGAGTATGAGACCTTCACCGAATTAGAACCGGCCGTTCGATATATACGTGAGCAGGGCGCTCCCATCGTTGTCAAGGCGGATGGCCTGGCCGCAGGAAAGGGTGTTATCATTGCCCGGTCCGAAACCGAGGCCATTGAAGCGGCGAAAGGTATGTTGTCCGGAAAGGTCTTTGGCGAGGCAGGACAGAGGGTGGTTGTCGAAGAATGCCTCGAAGGTGAAGAGGCCAGTTTCATTGTCATGGTCGATGGAGAGCATATTCTCCCCTTAGCTACTTCACAAGACCACAAGGCCCGTGATAATGGAGATTCAGGCCCAAACACGGGGGGCATGGGCGCCTATTCGCCGGCCCCTGTGGTGACCCCGGAGATCTATGATCGGATCATGAAAGAGGTCATTGAGCCCACGGTTAAAGGTATGGCTGCTGAGGGCCATCCCTACACCGGGTTTCTCTATGCCGGGGTGATGATATCGCGGAACGGCACACCCAATGTATTAGAGTATAACTGTCGTTTTGGCGATCCTGAGACCCAGCCGATCATTCTGAGACTCAAGTCCGATCTGATCGAAATGTGTTTGGCTGCGTTTGAGCGGCGTTTAGACCAGGTAGAGCTTGAATGGGACAATCGTGCGGCTCTGGGCGTGGTAATGGCTGCCGGCGGATATCCGGTTAGCTACGATAAGGGCGATGTTATCTCCGGTCTGCCTGAGCATGAGCAGGAAGGGATTAAGGTCTTTCACGCCGGAACTAAGATTGAAAAAGGGCGGGTTGTCACCAATGGCGGAAGAGTGCTCTGTGCAACCGCCTTAGGGCTGACAGTTGGCGAGGCCAAGGCCAAGGCCTATGAACTGACAAAAGGGATACGGTGGAACAGGGTATATTATCGGACCGATATCGGTTACCGTGCGGTCGCGAGAGAGCCTTAACCACACTTGGTAAAACCGCAGAAATGACAGGTCATGCAGCCCTCTTCAAAACTGATGGTCTGGCCGCAGTCCGGGCAGGTTTCTCCAAGGAGGCTGTTTTCATATTTGCCGGGTTTTTTGAGAGGCTGGTTTTGCATATACCTATTTTCAAGGACTCTGCTGATGGCATCAGGAATGGAGAGGACCAATCCGTCCTTTTGAAACACAGGATGCTCGCCCCCGATCCCCTTTAGCTGTTCTACAATTTTTTCAACCCTCACCCCCGATCTGAGGGCCAAGGATACGAGCCTCCCGATTGCCTCGGTCTTTGCGGTGGTGGACCTTCCCGATTTACCGATCGTTGCAAACACCTCAAAAGGCCGATTCTCATACTCTGTAACAGTGACGTATAAGGCCCCCATACCGGTTTTCATCCTGGTCGTGAAGCCTTCCAAGGTCTCTGGCCGCTCTCTCACTGCCGTCATGAACCCACTGCTATCGGTCTGTTTATCCTTATCGGTAAATGAAAGGACCTGATTTTCCTTGCTCCCGTCTCTATAAATGGTGACGCCTTTACACCCTAACTCATAGGCCAGGTCATAAACCTTCCGCACATCTTCAATCGTGGCATCCCGGGGGAGGTTTACCGTCTTTGATACGGCGTTGTCCGTATATTTTTGAAAGGCCGCCTGCATTCGAATATGCCACTCCGGGACGACATCGTGGGCAGTTACAAAGAGGTCTCTTTCCTTCTCTGGTATCTCCTCCATACCTCTGATAGTCCCCTTTTTAGCAATGACGTCCATCAATTCAGGGGTGTAGAAACCCTTTTCCTTAGCCACTTTCTCGAAGTATGGATTCACCTCTAATAGTTTGTCGTTATCCATGACATTTCTGACAAAACTGAGCGCGAATAAGGGTTCGATCCCGCTGGAACAGTCTGCTATGATACTGAGTGTGCCGGTTGGGGCGATGGTAGTGGTGGTTGCGTTTCTGTAAGAACATCCTTTTCGGTCTTTAAACGTGCTTTTATCAAAGTTCCCAAAAACTCCTCTCTCTTCTGCGAGGTCTTTGGATGCTTCATGGGATTCCCTCTGTATAAAACCCATTACTTCCTCTGCTGTATCAAGGGCTATTTCCGAATCATAGGGAATCCCCAACCGGTACAACAGGTCGGCAAAACCCATGACCCCGAGCCCAATCTTGCGATTCCCTTTCACCATAGTATCAATTTCAGGCAGTGGATATTTAGACATGTCAATGGTATCATCTAAAAAACGGACACTCCACCAGACTACCTCCTTCAGTCCATCATAATCGATGACAGGCCCTGTATCGGTTTCCGTTACAAACTTGGCCAAATTAATGGAGCCGAGGTTGCATGCCTCCAAAGGAAGGAGTGGCTGCTCGCCACAGGGATTAGTGCTCTCTATTTCCCCTAAGCCCGGGGTTGGATTGTCCCTGTTGATCCTGTCTAAGAATATGATACCCGGGTCCCCGTTTTCCCAGGCCTGTTTCACCAGTCCATTATAGACCTCTGCGGCATCTAACTCTCCAGCCTTTTGATTGTCCCTGGGATTTATCAGATCGTAGGGTGCATTTCTCTTGACACTCTCCATGAAGGGGTCTGTGACGGTGACCGAGATATTGAAGTTATTTAGCTCGCGGTTATTCTGCTTACAGTAAATGAACTCCTTGATATCGGGGTGATCAACCCTCAGCACAGACATGTTGGCGCCCCTGCGTGTGCCCCCCTGTTTGACCTGCTCAGTGGCAGTATTGAAAATTCTCATAAAAGAAACCGGACCTGAAGCGATACCGCCTGTTGTACCGACCCTGCTCTTGGCCGGCCTCAGGCGAGAGAAGGAAAACCCGGTTCCGCCTCCCGACTTATGGATAAGCGCCGCGTTCTTCAGGGCATCGAAAATACCCTCCATGCTGTCTTCAACCGGGAGCACAAAGCATGCCGCCAACTGGCCTATTCTGCGTCCGGCGTTCATCAATGTGGGGGAGTTGGGGAGGAACTTTAACTCGGTCATCATCTGATAAAAGATCTCTTCCATTTCTTTCACCCGGGCGTCTCCTCCATACCTCTTCTCCGCCTTTGCAATATGCTTGGCTACCCGGCTGAACATCTCTTCAGGGCTTTCAGTAATTCGCCCGTCGTCGTTTTTCCTGAGATATCTTCTTTCCAGTACCCGTCTTGCGTTGTCGGAAAGCGCCAGACCTTTTTTTATGAAAATAGACCTGTCCAACCGGATAGTGGAGGTCTTGGAAAGCCCGAATTCAAGCAGTTTTGCCTCGATCATCGCCTCTATAACAGACATGGTAATGGTCTCGGTCTCCATTTTGGCGATTTCTTTGTGAAGAAATCTGCTGATATCCATGGCCTGGTCTGTATTTATAGGGTTTTCCCTGACCAAAAGATCAGAAAACCGGTTGTCGTCCAACCTGTATGCGCCGAGATCAAAGGCTTCTTCTTCTGTAACTAAGATCTTCCCCTGTTGGCCCATGGAAATCCTCCTGTAGAGTGCGTTCAAAAGTTCATAATCATACTCGTAATCTTAATCATACTCTTTTACATTCAATTTTTAGGGATGTGCGATTATGATTACGATTATGATTATGAGTATGAAAAAAGTCTGAGCTCGATGCCTTAACCTTGCCTGTTTTCTGAAAATAAGGTACATATTAAGTATGGCCGGACATTCAAAGGTCTCCTACAAAGTCCGCGCTCAGGAATCACTTTTACAGAGCTTGTGCCTAATTCTGAGAGAGATAAAGGACCATACTTCAACCTTCATCATGAAGTTTCTATCTTACATACAATATATAGTATGTCAAGAAAAAAAAGCATACTATATCTGACTATATAAAGGAGGAGGACTAATCCCTTGAAACTCTTTAATAAAAAAAATCAGGACAGTAAGAGAGCACGATATTGCGCTGTCACCCTTTTGATCTGGGTCCTAATCCTCATAGGGTTCGTGACCGATCTCAATGCCGCTTCGGTGACTGAGGGGGCAAAAAGATTCAAATTAGATAACGGATTCACTGTCATACTCAAAGAAGACAACAGCGCACCTGTAGCGGCCATCCAGGTATGGGTCAAGACAGGAAGCGCCAACGAAACTGAGGAAGAGGCAGGAATCACACATCTTATAGAACATATGATTTTTAAGGGTACTCCCTCTAAAAAAACCGGGGAAATCGCCAGGACCATTGAGGTCTCCGGGGGCCACATCAATGCCTATACCTCATTTGACAGGACCGTGTACTACGTGGAAATTGCAAGCGCCCAGTTTGTTACCGGTTTAGATGTCTTATTAGATGCTGTGCAGCACTCCCTCTTTGACCCAGAAGAGCTTGAACGGGAAAAGGAGGTGGTTTTAGAGGAATACCGGCGGTCGTTAGATATCCCTGAGAGGCAATTGAGCCGGGCAATAATGGAACTGTCCTACAAGAAGCACCCTTATAGACGCCCGATCATCGGATATGAAAACACAATTCGATCCTTTGACCGGGAGGCGATCCTGAGTTACATGGACAAGTGGTACACCCCTGCAAACATGGTCCTGGTAGCGGTTGGGGACTTCGATACGGAGAAGGCGCTCAAAACCATCAAGGCCCTTGTCAGGGATTTTCCTCAGAGGAGAGGAGAGACGCCTTTCAGACCGGAAGAACCACCGCAGACCGCCCTTAGAAAAATCATCAAGAAAGCTCAGGTTCAGCAGGTCTACCTTAATATGGTCTGGCACATACCCTCTGTGACCCACAAGGATATGTACCCCTTAGATATTTTCGAAACTATCCTCGCACATGGCAAAAGCTCAAGGCTGTACAGCCGTTTGAAAATGAACGCCAATCTTGTCTACGACGTCAGTGCAGGTGCCTATGCCCTTGCAGACCCCGGACTCTTTTCCTTGGACGCGACCCTCAGCCCTGATAAACTTGATTCCGCACTTGAGGCCATTGGGAATGAGATCTCGACGATAACCCGTGAAAGGGTGTCCGGGTCGGAGTTGACGAGGGCCAAGACCATTGCTGAGGCCGATTTTGTTTTTGATATGGAAGATATGGCAGGGCAGGCAAGGACCTTGGCGTTTTTTCAGACCATGACAGGGGATATGTATAATGCCGACCACTATCTAACTAATCTGAAAAAGGTCACATCCGATGATATCGCCCGTGTTGCAAGAGACTACTTCAGACCGGAAAACCTCTCCATAGGAGTTATGGCACCCGAAGGAACAGAAATCGCTCTTGATGAGGTCGAGATTGCATCTCTATTCAAACAGACCGATCAGACAGGCGCACCTAAAAGAGCGGAAAGTTTTAGAGGAGAAAAGGATACGGCAATGGTTGTTCTCCCCAACGGCATGAGGTTGATTATCAAAGAGAATCATCGCCTCCCCGAAGTATCCATTGTCGGTGTTTTTTTGGGAGGAACGCGTCTTGAAAAGCCCGGTAAGTGGGGGATATCCAACTTTGTGGCCAGCATGTTGACACGGGGGACAAAGGAGAGGACCGCTCAAGAGATCGCTTCCACTGTAGAATCGTGGGCAGGCTCACTGAACGGGTTTTCGGGAAGAAACAGCATCGGAGTTTCAGCTAAATTTCTGAGCCCCGACCTTTATGCCGGGTTTGAATTGTTAGCTGATGTTGTGCTTAATCCTGACTTCCCTCAAGCAGAGATCGACAAGGTTAGAGAGGACATTCTTGCTGGCATCAAGGCCAAAAAGGACCGGCCAACGGCCCAGCTTTTTGAACTGTTTTATAAGACCCTCTACCCGAACTATCCTTACGGACACCCCCGTACAGGAACCACCGAGACCATCCGGTCTATTAATAGATCAGACCTTGAGAAATGGTATAAGTCGTTTATAGCAATCCCATCCAATTTTGTCCTGGCAGTGGTAGGGGACCTGAAAAAGGATCAATTGATCCCTTACGTCAAAACGCTCTTCGGGTCCTTTCCCCCCACCGGACATAAGCTTCCAATCGTGGCACCTGAACCCCCATTAATGAAGTCGAGAGAGGCCCATTTGAAGCGTCCGGGCGCTCAGACCCACCTGGTAATAGGATTTCTCGGAGCAGGCCTGAAAAGCAAGGACAACCCACCTATGGCCCTGGTCAAGACTGCCCTCTCAGGACAGGGGGGGAGATTGTTCACTCAACTGAGGGATAAACAGAGCCTCGCCTATGCCATAACCGCCTTCAGGAGACCGGGGCTTGAAACCGGCGCCTTTGGCGCTTACTTGGCATGCGACCCCAACAAGACGGTTGTCGCCACAGAGGCCATTTTCAAAGAATTGAACAAAATAAAAGAAAAAGGGCTGACTAAAAAAGAATTGGAAGGGGCAAAAAGCTATCTGTTGGGAAACCTGAAGATCGGACTTCAGACCAATGGGAGCCAGGCCATGCAGATGGCCTTGGACGAGCTTTACGGTTTGGGCTATAACAACCTCCCCAAATTCATCCAGGATATAGAATCGGTTACCGCAGACGAAATCAAAGACGCGGCGCAAAAGATTATTGTTCCCGGAAAGAATGTGCTGGTCACAGTGGGACCTGGTCAGTGATAGTATTTCGGCTTTCTAAAGCCCGAGCTCTCTGGCCAGGATTATCCGCATGACCTCCGACGTACCTTCCACAATCTGCAATACCTTGGCCCCCCTGTAATATCGTGAGACCGGGTATTCTGCCATATACCCGTAGCCACCGTGTATCTGGACCGCGTCTGAGGCCGTTTTTTCCAGCATCTCAGAGGCAAAGAGCTTGGCAGTCGTGGCCTCGAATGAGTGTTTTCGTCCCCTGTCCTTCAGCCATGCGGCCTTCAAGTATTGATTCCTGGCCAATTCGATGGCCACGGCCATGTCGGCCAATTTAAACTGGATGGCCTGGAAGCTGGCGATCGGTTTCCCGAACTGTACCCTCTCCCGGGCATAACGAAGGGATTCATTCAAACAGGCCTGCGCAGATCCCACAGCTATTGCTGCAATACTTATTCGGCCGGTCTGAAGAACGGCCAGGTGCTGGGAAAACCCTTTAACCGGATCCCCCAGAAGATTATCCTCGGGAACGGGGCAGTCCTCGAATATTACTTCGTGGGTGGCTGAACCATGCCATCCGATCTTTTCGTATCTCTTCCCCAAGACAAATCCTGGAGCGTTTTTTGGTACGATAAAGGTGGAGATACGTCCAGGACCCTGAACCGCCTTCTTCGTCACTGCTGCAATGATGATCAGGCTGGCATTATCGAGACCGATATTGGTGATGAACTGTTTGGTGCCGTTGATAACCCACTCGCCGCCCTGCAAAAGTGCCCTGGTTCGGATTGATTGGGCGTCGGATCCCGCGTCCGGTTCTGTCAGACCGAAGGCCCCGATTTCTTTGCCCCTCGCAATAGGTGTCAGCCACTTTCTCTTCTGGTCCTCGGTTCCAAAGACATCTAACTCCTGCGCAACAACACTGGTGGTCACATCTAAGAGTGCCCCGAATGTGGGATCACCGCGGGATATTTCCTCGATACAGAGGTGCATCCCCACCCAATCGCCCCCACTGCCGCCGTATTCATCGGATATTGGGATACCCATCATACCGAGTTCCGCCATTTGGGCCATTATATCGTAGGGGTATTCTCCGGTACGTTCGATCTCTTCCGCCCTCGGGGCAATCACCTCCGTGGTGAAATCCCGGCACATGTCCCGGATCATCATATGCTCTTCTGTCAAATCAAAATCCATGTCTCAGTTCCCCCTCACTTTTCCCTGATTTCACCTCTGACGATGAGTGTCAATTCCGGTTTCTCAGGATTGTCAGTCCTGATGGTCAGATGGGCGGTATAGCTCCCCCCTTTTTTGGCGATGTCCTCGACCTCCAGTCTGTAGTCAAATCCTGGTTTGATTTCCTTAATGCGCCATCTGATCCTATCCGGCAGGTCGTTATCTACGTTGGTGATCTTCACGGGGGTTTCGTGGTTATTTATGATCTCAACATGCCCCGTGGGGGTCTTTCCTTTGACACCCACCAAAGAGATATA
>Ga0307425_1000753_pt1 | contig 20030 bp, 17 predicted proteins | sample SalMarWE160330MG_FD_202152 | JGI IMG/M metagenome (GOLD analysis project Ga0307425, IMG submission 202152) | Salt marsh sediment microbial communities from the Plum Island Ecosystem LTER, Massachusetts, United States - WE1603-30 | ecosystem: Environmental > Aquatic > Marine > Intertidal zone >...
GAAGATGAAATCTACAATGCGTTTTCCCGCCACTGGAAGGCAACGGTGCTTGCCTTCTTCGTTCAACTTGTAGCCAATTTTTTCGTTTACATGCGTCCGCAGGTTTTTCTCTATTTCTCAGCTCACACCGTATTCACATTCCCCCAACTGTCCCTTCTGTTCACGCTTAACATCATGCTCTCGTTCTTCCTGTGGATCACTCCCGGCGGTCTGGGTACAGGAGAGGCGGCATTGATAGGAATATTCGCACTGGTCGGTGTGTCCAAAGGCGGGGCAGTGGCGTTCTCTCTCTCATATAAGTTCTTCGAATTAATCGTTGTCGCCGCTGGATTGTTCTATCTCTTTCACAAGGGTATAGGGCGCATGCTTCATCGGGTAAGAACCCGCGCACGACATCTGCAGGACTGACCGATGCATGTTTGACACCAAGAAAGCAATCCGATATTATTCAACATGTTGATTATCAGCATTTTGATAATGAGGGGTCTAACATATGGATTGGAATACTGACGACGCTGAGAATCTGCCTTTGGGAAGGCTCTTGCTGCAGGTATGCCGCTTTGTCGGTGGCCGCCTGAGGTTGCACATCGAGAAGATCGGGTTGCATCCCAGCCAAGGACGCGTGCTCGTACATCTGCACCGACACGATAATATCCCCCAATGGAAGATTGCGCGTGCGCTCCACGCAAGCCCCGCTGCAGTCACCAGCCTCCTGCAGCGACTGGAGCGAGACGGCTGGATCACGCGCACGCGGGACTCGAATGATCAGCGCATAGTGCGCATCAATCTCTCCGACAAGGCCAAAGCAGCGGAAGACAAAATGCAGAAGACATTTCAGGAAACAGAAGACGAAATCTCGGCGATATATAGCAAAGAGGAGCGGGAAACGCTTCACAGACTGCTGATGAAACTTCATGCTCATCTGGCGCCGCATGGTACACTCCGCTCGTGTGATCCGTTCTCGCCCGATGACGCCGACAAGGATCGGGATGATAGAGATGACTGATTCCAGGATGCAAAGGAGCACATGATGAGAAAGACAATCGGTTTGGCCGTTATGCTTGTTCTTATGGCTGTGGGTGTTACGGCGGCTGCGCAGGCGGATCTCTCCGCCTTCCCGGTGGGGACAACGAAGATGGTGTATTCCATCGTGACTGAAGAGATGAACGATCCTGAAATGCTGACGATAACCGTTGTTTCGCACGGGGAAGACCAATATACGCTTGGGATGAACGTCGAAGCCAGTGGCACCGCGGATCAGCTTGGCGGATTCGGTTTCCTCACCATGGGATCCAGTTTGTCCTATGGTGGAGGGCAAGATGTCAGCTATTCGGCGCTGCAAGCGTTGATCGACCAGCGTTCCCATCTGCAGCCCGGCGGAGACTACATCCTCGCCGGTGGCGGCTCGTTCAAGGACATCACCAGCGTGGAAATAGCAGGCATACAGTGTTTGCAGGGCTCGTTCCTCGACCCGAAGAACGAAGACACCAAGACAACGATGGCGTTCAGCCTGACCAGCCCGGTGTATGTGTTCCCGCTCATCCGTGTTGAGGAACTTCGCAGCGGTGAATGGGTAACGACCCTCAAAATGGAATTGACCGATTATGAGTTCACCGCACCGGAGGGCTAAGTAATGCCATTGCTCGATTTGAGAGAAGTCACCAGAGACTACAAGCTCGGCAATACCATCGTTCGTGCGTTACGCGGGCTTGACATTAACATCGAACCGGGAGAGATCGTTGCGATTATGGGTCCATCAGGTTCCGGCAAGTCAACGCTGATGCACATCCTCGGATGCTTGGACGTTCCCACATCGGGAACGGCGCAGATTGAGGGAACAGAGATCCATTCCATGAGCGAGCGACAGCTTGTCGCGTTGCGCGGGCGGAAGATTGGGTTTGTCTTCCAGACATTCAATCTGATGCAAACGTTGAGTGCGCAACAGAACGTGGAACTTCCGATGATCTTCCAAGGGATACGAAAGAAGGAACGAGCGAGGAGGGCGAAAGAACTCCTCGAAAAAGTAGGGTTGGGCGATCGCATCCAACACCGCCCGAATGAGTTGTCAGGCGGAGAGCGCCAACGGGTGGCGATCGCGCGCGCACTCGCCAACAATCCGGAGATTCTCCTAGCAGACGAACCGACGGGAAATCTCGATTCTGAGAGCGGGGCAACGATTCTCGAGCTTCTGAGAAAGTTGAGCGCGGATGATGGCAAGACAGTGATCATCGTCACTCACGATCCGGACGCGGCTGCGATCGCCGGAAGGATTATCCGCCTGCATGACGGGCACGTAACGGAGGACAAGCGACAACCGACGGGAGGATTCCAGAACGCTGCGTTTGCTACGGGGACAGCTGCAGATGGGGGTGATGCTCATGCTTAGGGACTTTTTCATGCTCGCGGCACGCAGTATCACTCATCGCAAGATGCGCAGTTGGCTCACGGTTATCGGCGTGTTCATCGGGATCACGGCGGTTGTTGCGCTGATATCAATCGGCCTCGGATTGGATCAAACGATCAAGAATCAAGTGGAAAAAGTGTTTGGTGTGGACACGTTCGTCCTCATGTCGGAGAACGCATTCGGTCCGCGACAGCACGCAGGCGGAACCGCAGAAGAATACTCGCTCGATCTGCAATATCTAAAGTCGATCGCCGGAGTCAAGGTGGCGGCGGCAGTCAGACAGCGGACCGGGTTTGTTCAGGGGCCGGCCAAGGCCGATGGAACTAGGACACAAGGGTTCCTGCCGGTCATGGGCCTGTCGACCGAGCTTACAAGCGAGTTTCAGTCGTTCACCGGGGAGATCAAGGCACAGCCGGGAGGGCGCTTGTTTGCCGCCGGAGACGACAATGTAGCCATTCTCGGCGCCGATACCGCAACCAGACTGGGAGCCAAGGTCGGAGACTCGATCACCGTCGGGGGCGCGAACGACAAGGAACTTACGTTGACGGTCATCGGAATTCTGGTTGCGGACGATGCAACGACAGGAAACGCCAACGGTGGCGGATTCTCGGCTGACTCTATGGGGCAGAATGCAGACACAGTATACGTTCCCTATGACACGATGGATTCTCTCTGGGGCGAAGGCGAAGATGTTCTTGTGACGCTCGTTCGCATCGATCCCGGACAGGATGTCGATGAGGTAGCAAACCGCGTCGAGGCAGCGCTTCGCGCGCGCGGCTCAAAACTGTCGGCGGTGACGTACACTGACATCTCCGACACGATCGGAACGATAACGTCCACACTCTCTGCTTTCCTTGCCGGAATTGCCGGAATCGCTCTCCTCGTTGGCGGGGTCGGAGTGATGAATACGATGTTCACCTCGGTCCTCGAACGGACCAAGGAGATCGGCGTGATGAAGGCTGTCGGCGCGAAGAATGGCCACATACTCACGATATTTCTCATTGAGTCCGGACTAATGGGGCTTGTCGGGGGGATTGTGGGAACGCTTCTGGGGTTGGGGTTGAGTGTACTCGCGTCGACATTCATCGGGAGGTTCTTCGGGGTGGACATGGCCGTTGTTGTCAGCCCGGCTCTCATCCTGATAACGCTCTTCGGCTCATTCTCTCTGGGCGCATTTGCCGGGTTGTGGCCGGCATGGAGGGCGTCGCGACTTCCGGTGGTTGATTCGCTTCGGTATGAATAGAGGACTAGATGGAGTTCTCGCTTAACTGTGCCTAGGAGTAGTTCTGGAATCGGGGTGAGCCGGTAAGGCTTGCCCCGAGTAGGCCGATCAAGCCTCCAAGCACGACGCCGATCAGTGCTCCGACGAGACTCACCATCAGTACTCGTCCGGGCATAAGAAGGCCGGACGCAGCGCGGATCGTCGCTTGAGGATGGCTTATGGCAAGGAAGTGCAGTAGGTAAACAACCACGATCAACAGCATGGAGGCGATAATCCCGCACAAAACCCCCAAAGCGATGATCGGCGGCTGTATCACCTGTTCCGGCGTTCCCGCGACACGCAAGAGCCGAATCTCAGAGGCGAAACTGTCGAGAAGAAGTGAGAAGACACGGCGCGCGACTATCAGTGTAGCCGCTATGGTTACCACAAGCACGCCCAGCAACACGAGGCGGATGACCGTAGACATCGAGACACTCGCGCTGTGGACCTGCGTTGCAGAATCGATGCCTGTGATTCCAACGATGGTTGACACCGCCGTCTCCAGAGACGCTGCAGCGGCCGAGTTTTGCGCCTCAATGACGAACAACCCGCCGGCGCGATCGAGCCCCATTTCTTCGGCGAAGTGATAGTTGATATTGCGTGTTTCCGGCATCTCCCGTATCTGGAGATACAGCGACTCCACTTCGTCCGACGACAGGCGCGGCGAAAGATACACAATCAGTTCACCGGGAGTGATCGCCGGGCCATTACCTTGAACCGCTGTTGTCCCTACGAGGAAGAAGCTGGCGAAGATGCAGAGCGCGGCGAAGATGAGGGCGACGATCGCCAGCAGGCGTATGCCAATGCGCGAGTTGACCGCTCCAAGGAGATTTCCGAATAGAAAGAAGAACCTATTCATGCTTCGCTCACGCTTCCTTCCGTCAGATGAACTATGCGAGCGTTGTCCGTGGTATTGGCTGGCGCCGCCCGTAGGGATGTGAGTATCGTAAACCCGCGACGATTGAGTAGCTCAAGCAGCGAACACAGAGCCGCTTGATCTTCTTGGTCGAGACCGGACATCGGATCGTCCAACAGCAGTAACAGAGGCTCGTCACAGATGGAAAGCGCAATGCCGAGCCGTACGTATTCAAGAGGTGCCAGTTCGCCCGCCGCATGAGTCAGTTGCGAGGTGAGGCCGACTTGATCCAGCGCGGCGAGCGCCTTCTCTTCCGCCTGCTCGCGGAAGTCCCCCAGTGATCGAAGTTTGAACGTGACGTTCTCCATAACCGTCTTCTGCAGCGGCGAGAAACCCTGCGGGAGGAAGCCGATTTGGCGTCTCAAGTCAAACGCCTTTCTGCTGCTCAAACGAGCGATGTTACGGCCATGTACGAGAATCTGTCCTTGCTGTGGCGGGATCAGCGTCCCCAGCAGCCCCAGCAGAACGGATTTACCTGCAGCCGCCGGGCCGACAAGAAACACAAGATCACCGCGGTCGATACGTAGGTGTACATCATCAAGAACCTTGATCCCATCCTCGCTGACGAAGTTGAGCTCAGATACCTGGATCATTACAGACATCGGGCGATCACGAACCTTTCCTTATCGGCGAAATCTCGTTCAACCTGAGCTTCGGCCAGCCCCGCATCTGTCATCTCTTCCACAACCGTATTCCCCTGTCCATCACCGATCTCGAACAAGACTGCGCTGTCTGAGTGCATGTGCCCTCTCAGGCCACGCGCCAACAGTTTGATCTCTTCCAGCCCCCCTTTTCCTCCGTTCAACGCGCGATGCGGCTCATACTCGCGCACTTCAGTCGGGAGCTCCGCCATATCTTCCTCTGCTATATATGGCGGATTAGACACGATCAAGTCAAATTCCCCATCGATCCGTTCAAACCAGTTGCTGCGAACAAACCGTATTCGATGAGAAACTTCGTTCAATTCTGCATTATCCTTCGCAAGTAATAGCGCTTCGGATGACACGTCAACTGCGGTAACTGTAGCGCGAGGAAGAAACTTGGCGAGACACACGGCGATGACACCCGTTCCCGTCCCCAGATCGAGACAGGAAATATCTCGGTCGCGCGGAGCAAGACGCAATGATCGTTCTAGGAGTTCTTCCGTCTCAGGGCGGGGAATGAACACATCGTCTCGCACGCGAAACCGGAGGCCGTAGAAGAAGACTTCACCGGTCAAATGCTGCAATGGAACTCCGGCGCGGCGTTTCTTGATAACTTCGCGAAACTGGGATCGTTCGTCTAAGGTGAGGGGTCTATCCGGCGACAAATACAGGTGAAGGCGATCGACTTCAAGAACATGCGCCAGGAGGATTTCCGCTTCCAGCCTTGGCTGAGCAATACTCGCTCCCTTGAAGTATCCCCTTGTCCATTTGAGGATCTCACGCACGGTCCAATTGGCAGCCAGCCTGCTCCCCCCCATCAATGTCTACCCGCCGAGCGCTCGGTTTTGCCGTATACAATAGCAGAATCTTGCGCTCAAGTCAAGCAATGTATACAATCAACGTCAACCGAAGTAAATGGATAAATAAGGCCCGTATTGACCTATCGGAGGTGAGAATATGTTGGGCCTGGTATTATATGCTATTCTCATTATCAGCGGCGCAGCGATTTTCGCAACACATACGGTCTTTGAAGCATCGGGGATACTTCCCGCGTGGGCCGCAAACATTCTTGTAGGTGGCGGCACGGGTGCGTTGCTTGCGTTGATTATCAGTCTTGCATGGAGAACGGTACGTGTGGCGGTGGCGCAGGAGAAGGCGTTGATGCGCATCTGTAACAGCCTAATCATAGGTGTGTTTGCAACCCTGTTCGGACTTATTGCTGAGTTCTCGGTCTCATTCCTTCTCCCGCCCAGTACTGGGGCGGCAATCGCGCGCGGGGGTATTCTCCTGGCTTTTCTCGGCTTCGGCCTGGCTATCGGGTACATTCTCGACCAACCCATGATTTCACTGAGAAGGTCGACGGTTGCACCGACCCGAGCTCACAAGAACGGAAGCGTATCAAACAAGGTCATTGACACAAGCGCAATCATCGACGGACGCATCGGCGATCTTCTTCAGACCGGTTTTGTGGAAGGTGACGTAATCGTCCCTGAGTTTGTCCTTGCCGAATTGCAGAACGTGGCCGACTCGTCGAACAGCTTGCGTCGCCGGAAGGGTCGACGCGGGCTGGAGATCCTGCGTGAGCTGATGGAGGACGATCAAATCCGGTTCCGCGTATCAAGCCGCGACTATCCGACGGTGAAAGAAGTCGACCGCAAGCTTATTCATCTCGCACGCGAAGAGAATGGAACCCTCATCACCACCGACTACAATCTCAACCGCGTTGCCCAGGTCGAAGGCGTGAAGGTGTTGAACATCAATGAACTTGCGAATACCGTTAAGCCACGATTCATTCCCGGCGAGTCGATCGACGTAGAGGTGATCGATCGGGGAGAGGAAATCGGTCAAGGAATCGGTTATCTCGATGATGGTACAATGGTCGTGGTTGAGAACGGGAGGCGCCATATCGGCCGCAAGATAACGGCGACCGTCAAGAGCGCGCTGCAGACCGAGGCGGGGCGGATGCTGTTCGTCGAGCCGAACGGGGAATCACCTCGCTGGGAACGATAAAGGAGTGAAGATGAAACCTGCAATCACCCTGATGATTCTGATGGGTATGCTCTTGTCTCTCGCTGGGTGTTCTCTCCTGCAACAGAGCGGGCCGCAACTTGAGAACTGGGAACCATCGTTCTCCCCGGACAACAGCAAAATCGCCTACGCGTCGCCGGGAGAGAAGGGCTTCGAGCTCTTCTTGCGCAACACAGACACCGGAGAGGTCACACAGCTCACGCAAAACGAAGTCGATGACTGGGGCCCAAGTTGGTCGCCACAAGGGGATCGCCTCGTCTTCTCCTCAAGTCGTGACAAGAACGTTGATCTGTACATCATTGACCTTTCTTCTCTGGAAACAACCCGGATCACTACACACACGGGAGAGGACATCAATCCTTATTGGGGATCGAACGACAAGATACTGTTCAACTCCAACCGCTCGGACAAGTGGGATATGTACATGATCGATCCGGACGGAAAGAATCTCACCAAGATCGGCGACACAACGTCCGGAGACTAGGCCGATGTCCCACCGCGTCAGCGCTGTTGTCTTGGCTGCCGGGAAAGGGACTCGCGTCGGAGCGGGGAAGAACAAGATCTTCACGGAGATCGCTTCCCGTCCGCTTCTGCTGTACGCTCTTTCCTCGTTCACTCGGTCGGCTCTCGTGGATGAGATTGTCCTGGTTATCGCCCCCGGCGAAGAGGGTGTCGCCTCCACTCTGGTCGAGGGGATGGAGAAGAAGATACGCATCACTCGCGGCGGCAAAGAGCGACAAGATTCTTCGCTTGCCGGCGTTGCCGCGGCAAGCGGGGAGATCGTCCTCATCCACGACGGTGCAAGACCATTCCCGAGCACCGATCTCATTGAGCGCGTGATCGATGGCGTTGCTGCCCATGGTGCATGTGTCCCGGTTCTTCCGATGGCCGACACCTTGCGCTGCGGCAGAATCGACGATTATCTCCATTCGGCGTCGATCGATCGGGCGGGTCTCTTACGTATGCAGACGCCACAGGGATTCAAGCGGGACTTGATCGAGCAGGCCCTCGCCAAAGCCACGGCCGAGTTCACAGATGACGCCAGCGCGGCGTTGGCGTGCGAAATTCCGGTGTGGGTCATCGCTGGCGAAGAAATGAACATCAAGGTGACAACAAAGGAAGATCTACTCCTAGCCGAGATGATCGCTGCTGCCAGAGCGTAGAGAACGACTATCAGGAGTTGCAGCTCTTCCTGGCGTTCTTTGCGTGAGACATACATCTCTCTTGTCCTTTCTTCGTGCTCTTTGGGTCCTTACGTGGTGAGAGAGCTCGTTTGTTCACATGAGGCAAGAGCTTTCCCTCTCGTTTCGCTCGCTTACGCTCGACTCAAAGCCTGCCTGTGCAAGCTCGAACGTGCAGGCAAGGCCAAGATCGCTCAGAACAGCCTCTTCTTGCTATCTGCGCTCCCCTCAGCGCCTGCCTGTCGGAACGCCACGCATGCAGGCCTTTCTCGTTGGGAGCTTCGCGTTTCCAACATTCTTGACAACAGCCTATTGGCGCAGTATCCTGCCTCAGAACATAAGAATGCATTCTCATATATTGAGAATGAAACCCATGAGGTGGTCAGTGTGAGCATGACGATGACAGAGAAGATCCTGTCGCAACACGTGCAGGAGGGAACCCTGGAAAGAGGGGCTGAGGTCGGAATCCGCATCGACCAATGCTTGACGCAGGATTCGACGGGGACAATGGCGTGGCTCGAGTTCGAAGCGCTCGGACTCAAGCGGGTGAAGGCCGATCTAGTGGTCTCCTATTCCGATCACACATCCCTTGGCTTCAAGGGCGAATCGACCGACGATCACATCTTCCTACAGACAATCGCCTCACACTACGGGGCAAAGTTCTCCAAGAACGGAAATGGCGTCTGCCATCAGATCCAATACGAACGCTTCGGCGTCCCGGGAAAGACATTGATTGGGTCGGATTCGCATACACCAACCGGCGGCGGACTGGGGATGCTGGCGATCGGCGCCGGTGGCATGGATGTCGCGGTGGCGATGGGCGGCGGACTCTTCTATCTGACTGTCCCCAAGATGATGAAGGTAAGGCTGACCGGGAAGCTATCGGCCAACGTAAGTGCCAAGGATGTCGCGTTGGAATTACTGCGGCGTATTTCGGTGAAGGGCGGTGTCGGATATTTCCTCGAGTTCGTCGGTCCTGGCGTCGAGACGCTGTCGGTTCCGGAACGGGCAACGATCACCAATATGGGAACCGAGACCGGCGCGACTTCGTCGATTTTCCCATCCGATGAAGCAACACGCAAGTTTCTGCGGATGCAGGGACGGGAAGATGCGTGGTCCGAACTCAAGCCGGATGAAGGCGCGATCTACGACAAAGAGATGGAGATCGATCTGTCTAGCGTGAGGCCGCTTGTCGCGATGCCGGGAATGCCGGACAACGTCTACGACATTGACGAAGTGGCGGGAACGAAGATCGATCAGGTGTTCATCGGTTCATGCACCAATGGTTCGTACAACGACATCAAGATTGTCGCCGAGATGCTCAAAGGCAAGAAGATTTCGACGGACATCGATGTCGTCGTGTCTCCTGGCTCACGTCAGGCGTGGGAAATGTTGATGGAAGACGGGAGCTTTCTCCAGCTGACCAAGGCCGGCGTACGCATGATCGAGCCGGGTTGTAACGCTTGCATCGGGATCGGCTTCGTTCCCGGGACCGGGCACTTGTCGCTTCGTACGGTCAACCGCAATTGGGAAGGGCGCGGGGGAAACAAGTACGGGAAGCTCGCTCTCTGTGGGCCACAGGTTGCAGCGGCCTCGGCGCTGCAAGGGAAGATTGCCGATCCACGCAATCTTGATCCGGTTAAGGTGACGGTCGATCACCTGACGGTGGATGACTACCTGATTCTCGAGCCCGAGGGGGAGAGCGTCGAGATAAGGCGCAGTCCGAACATCGTGCCGCTCGGAAATCAGACCGCGCTTGAACCGGTGCTCAAGGGCGAAGTTCTGCTCAAGGTCGGTGACGGAATCTCCACCGACGCAATTCTCCCGGCCGGCCCGCTGACGCAACATCTGCGTTCCAACCTCCCTGAGATATCCAAGTTCACATTCTTCTACGAGGACAAGACGTTCGCTGCCCGCGCCGTAGAGAAGCGCGGCGGATTCATCGTCGGCGGAGACAACTACGGACAGGGTTCGTCTCGCGAGCACGCAGCACTGGCGCCTTGGAAGCTCGGTATCAAGGCCGTATTTGCCAAAGCTTTCGCGCGTATCCACCGCGCCAACCTGATCAACATGGGCATAATACCGTTCCTGTGCGACACCGACGGCATTGCTCAGGGCGATCAACTGGAGATCGACATCTCCGGTCTTTCCGGTGATCTCATCGTGGAGAACAAGACCAAGGGAACGCGCATCCCCATCCGCCATGATCTATCTTGCCGCGAGCTGGACATGATCAAGGCAGGAGGCTTGCTGGCATACACGGCAATGAAACATGCGTAGCGAATGCACTTTCGTGTGATGAAAAAGCGCCGCTTGCAAAGCGGCGCTTTTCTCTTGACAGCGCCCAAATGACACGCTATCATCCCCGTATCTTGAGATAGCATTCTCGCATTTTGAGAATACATTGAGGTGGAGCCCTGACTTCTCTCGAGAAGGCGTTAAGAATCTTGACACTGTTCTCCGAAGATACCCCCGCGATATCCGTCTCAGATATCGCTTTGCAGCTGAAGTTTCCTACTAGCACTGCATATCGCTACATTTCCGCGCTCAAACACGCTGGGTTTATTGAAGAGGCGGACGTTCCCGGGATGTATCATCTTGGAACGGCCATCCTTGATCTGGCGCAAAACGTTCCCAGGAAACGCTTCCAGGATATCGCGCTTCCGTTCATGCAGCAGCTTTGCGAACAAACCGGAGAGACTATCGTGCTGTCGGCGCTGAGGGGTCAGCAGGGGGTCTGCCTGGAAAAGGTGGAAGGTCGTCATGCTCTGCGCGTTTCATACGAACGTGGAGCGTTATTTCCATTGCACGCAGGCGCGTCGGGCAAGATTCTCATGGCCTCCCTCGATCGGCGTGCGCAGCGCGACATCATTGCCAAGATCGGGCTTCCCCGCTTCTCGAAAACCACAACAACAGATCCGGATCGATTGCTCGATGAACTTGAGACGATTCGCAAGATCGGGTATGCGTTGAGTGATGGAGAAGTGATTCAAGGTACGTTCGGAATCGGTGCTCCAATTGTGTCGCGCGCCAAGAAGACGCTCGCCTCCCTCAGCCTGTCAGCACCGTCGCACAGGTTGGAAGGCAAAAAACGGCAGGGAATCACGGCTCTTGTCGTAAGAACGGCAGAGAAGATCAGCGAAAGACTACAGGCCCAAGAAGTCTAGCAGAACGTCAGTAGGAGGAACAACATGAGTGATTCGCAGAAAGGGTCGGCAAACACCGGCGAGACGATCACCATTAGTAACGGGCAACTGAACGTCCCCGATCACCCGATAATCCCCTATATCAGGGGGGACGGAATCGGCATGGACGTCACACCGGTGATGCTGAAGGTGGTTGACGCGGCAGTCGAGAAGGCCTATGCAGGCAAGAAGAAGATCGAGTGGATGAAAGTCTGGGCGGGAGACGAGGCGATCTCCAAGTATCACAGTGATCTTTCTTCCGAAGAGATCAAGCATACCCCCGCAGACGAAAGGCAGAAGCTGTATCTTCCCGAGGAGACGCTCAAAGCGATTCGTGAGCACCTCGTTGCTATCAAGGGCCCGTTGACTACGCCGATCGGCGGTGGAATCCGAAGCTTGAATGTGACTCTGCGCAAGGAGCTCGATCTGTACGCCTGCGTGCGACCGGTGCAGCACATCGGTACCCCCGCTCCGGTCAAGCGACCGCAAGACCTGGACATAGTTTTCTTCCGTGAGAATACGGAAGACGTATACGCCGGGATCGAATGGCGCGCCGGAACGCCGGATGCGGACAAGGTAATTGCGTGGCTGCAGACCGAGATGGGAATTCGTTCCATCCGTTTTCCCAACATGTGCGGCATCGGCGTGAAGCCGATCAGCGAAGAGGGATCGAAACGACTCATCCGCGCCGCCATCGATTACGCAGTCAATACAGGACGCAACCGGATCACGCTTGCCCACAAGGGGAACATCATGAAGTTCACCGAGGGAGCATTCCGCGACTGGGGATATGAACTCTGCGCGGAATATCCGCAGCTCGTAACCGAGCAGGAACTGGCCGACAAATACAATGGCGAGATCCCGGCGGGAAAGATCCTGATCAACGATCGTATCGCCGATCAATTCTTCCAGCAGATGCTGCTTCGTCCCAGCGAGTACTCGGTTGTTGCCACAATGAATCTGAACGGCGACTACATGTCGGACGCCGCCGCCGCTCAAGTTGGCGGACTCGGCGTCGCCCCGGGGGCAAACATCAACTACGCCACCGGCCATGCTGTCTTTGAAGCAACACATGGAACCGCACCCAAGTATGCGGGACAAGATAAGGTCAATCCCGGAAGCGTGATCCTGTCGGCGGTAGAGATGCTCCGCTATCTGGGATGGACGGAAGCCGCGGACATGATCCTCTCGGGAATCCGGCGAGCGATTGCATCCAAGCACGTAACCTACGATCTGGAACGCCAGATGGAAGGGGCGACCTTGGTTTCTTGCTCAGGCTTCGGCGATGAGATTATTCGGAACTTCTAAGGAGTAATCGGGAATGGCAAAGAAAGGAATACGCGAATTCGACGCGAAGCGGCTCATAGGAAAGGCCCTGCCTGAGTATTCGAACGGCCGCTTCCACATTGACGATCGCCTCGTCCTCGTCACTCCGGAGACGGATCTTGATCGACTGCCGCAGGACAACTCGTGGCTAGACAGCGCAAAGCTCGTAGTCAAGCCCGACCAGCTATTCGGAAAGCGAGGCAAGAACAACCTCTTGCTTATTGATGCCGACTACGCTGCGGCCAAGGCGTGGATCAAAGAACGGATGAACAAAGAGGTCACGATCAAGCAAACGACCGGAGAGACGACGGGCGTGCTCACCCATTTCTTGATCGAGCCGTTTGTTCCACACGAGCAGGAATACTACCTTGCCTTTACATCAAACGCTGCCGTAGATGTCATTCACTTCTCGACCAATGGTGGAGTGGACATTGAGGAGGTATGGGATTCAGTGGTGACAATTGAGATCCCGGTGCTCGATGATTCTGTGGACCTCGATGTGTTGCCGCATCTACCGCAGGTCAAGGACAAGGAAGCGGTAGCCGAGTTCATCAAGGCGCTATATCGCACCTATTGCGAATATCACTTCGCATTCCTCGAGTTCAATCCGATTGCCTTTCACAACGGTACGCTGGTGCCGCTGGATACCGTGGCCAAGCTCGACGACACTGCCGCGTTTCAATGTGCCGAGAAGTGGGGGAAGCTCGAGTTTCCCAAGGCGTTCGGAAGCATCTCATCCAAGGAAGAAGCATACGTTGCGTCGCTCGACGAGAAGACGGGTGCATCCCTGAAGCTGACTTTGCTCAATCCCAGCGGACGTGTATGGAACCTGGTAGCCGGTGGCGGTGCAAGCGTTATCTATGCCGACACCGTCGTCGATCTCGGCTACGCGAGTGATCTCGCCAACTACGGTGAGTACTCGGGAAATCCAACGACCGATCTTACATATGAATACACAAAGACCGTCCTCGACTTGATGACGCGCACCCCGGATCCACAAGGACGCCCAAAGTTCCTCTTGATCGGCGGAGGTATCGCAAACTTCACCGACGTCGCCAAGACGTTCACTGGGATCATCAAGGCGCTGGAGGAATACAAGAACCAACTGCGCGAAAACCACGTGCAGATCTACGTGCGTCGCGGCGGTCCGAACTACAAAGAAGGGTTGGAAAACATGCGTCGTCTGGGAGAAAAGATCGGCATCCCGCTTGAGGTCTTCGGGCCGGAGACGCACATGACGCACATCGTTTCCTTGGCACTCCGGGGGGGTCAGCGATGAAAGATTACGAGCTGTTCAATAGCGATACTAAGGCGTTTATCTATGGCGCACAGACAGCCGCCGTGCAGCGCATGCTGGACTTCGACTACATGTGCCGCAAGAGCGAGCCGAGTGTAGTGGGGATGATCACGCCCGAACGCGGCGGCTTCGAGAAATTCTTTTGGGGAACGAAGGAGGTTCGCATCCCTCGACTCACGTCGATCGCAGACGCGGTCGTAATGTTCCCCCGGGCCGATGTGATGGTGAATTTCGCCTCACAGCGGTCGGCATACGAAGTGACTGTTGAGGCACTGAACACCGATACTATCCGCACGATCGTCGTCATTGCCGAAGGGATCCCGGAACGCCAGGAGCGGAAACTGGGCGCGCTCGCCAAGAAGCTAGGCAAGTGGCTCATCGGCCCGGCCACTGTCGGCGGCGTAAAGGCAGGAGCGTTCAAGATCGGAAACGCCGCCGGTACGATGGACAACATCAAAGAGGCGAAGCTGTATCGTCCCGGTTCCGTGGGCTTCGTTTCGGTTTCCGGCGGGCTGTCCAATGAAGCATACAACATCATCGCGCGGAATACTGACGGGCTGAACGAAGGGATCGCCATCGGCGGAGACGCATTCCCGGGTTCGTCGCTCCTCGATCATCTCCTTCGCTACGAGGCGAATCCTGAAATCAAGATGATGGTTTGTCTGGGTGAGCTGGGAGGAACGGCCGAGTACGATATTGTCGCTGCGGTGACGGACGGACGGCTGACCAAGCCGCTTGTTATGTGGGTGACCGGCACGTGCGCCAAGGTTCTTCCCGGGCAGGTTCAGTTCGGCCATGCCGGCGCAAAGGCTGACGCAGCCAACGAAACCGCCGATGCCAAGAACCAGGCGCTGCGCGATGCCGGTGTCATTGTTCCAGATTCGTTCGACGACTACCATTTGAAGATCAGAGAGACCTACAAGAGGCTTGTAGAAGATAGTGTAATCACGCCGGCCGAGGACTTCACTCCTCCCAACATTCCGATGGACTACAAGCAGGCGGTCGCCGAGGGATTGGTGCGAAAACCGACGAACTTCATCTCCACGATTTGCGATGAGTCTGGCGAGGTGCACAACTACTGCGGCGTACCGATCGACGAGGTTATCGAGAAGAAGTACGGTATCGGCGGCGTGATAGGGCTCCTGTGGTTCAAGAAGGATATCCCCCCTCATGCACGCGAGTTCATGGAGATGGTACTGCAGATCATCGCCGACCATGGCGCAGCCGTTTCCGGGTCACACAACACGATTGTTGCCGCCAGAGCGGGCAAGGATCTTATCAGTTCTCTTGTAAGCGGCCTTCTCACCATTGGCCCCCGCTTCGGTGGTGCGGTAAACGGTGCGGCCGAACACTTCTTGTACGGACTGCGCAACAACCTCGAACCGCGCGAGTTCGTAGCCGCCATGAAGGCGAAAAACATCCGTGTTCAGGGGATCGGTCACCGTCTGCACACAGTGGAGAACCCCGACAAGCGGGTCGAGATAATGAAGGATTACGCTCGCTCGCACTTCGGGAAGACGGCGCTTCTCGACTATGCCCTATCGGTCGAGGCGGTGACGACGCAGAAGAAGAATAATCTTATCCTGAACGTGGACGGATGTATCGGTGTTCTGCTCGTCGACCTGTTGCACGAACTCGACTTCGGCGACTCTGAGATCGATGAGATGATCAAGGCGGGGCTGTTCAACGCCTTGTTTGTTCTCGGGCGATCGATCGGTCTGATGGGCCATTACTTCGACCAGAAGCGGCTTGCCCAGCCTCTCTACCGGCATCCGCTTGACGATATCTTATACGACGTCCCTGCCCGGCCGGAGAAGGTCGGCTAGACGTCAACGAACAGGACCTTGCGAGACCGGATCTCTCGGTCCGGTCTCGCGCCATTTTCGAGTACGATAGTGGCCCTGCTTCCGCGCTCTCCCAAAGCCCATTAGTTGCTCAGTCGGCAATATCTGGGCTCCTTGTGCAAATCGCGGTCCCCCAGAATAACAGTGGATTATCGGCATTGCGACAGTTCTTTGCGCTTTGGGCGTTTGGATTGTCGCAGCAGAAGCCGCTCGGCTCCATGATCGACGTGGGTGTGCTATACGGGCTGTCGGAGGGGTGGTATAGATCGAGAACGTGCCCCAACTCGTGAGCAAGATGGTACGGGTTGATCGCTCCGCATAGACAGGATCCGCAGGGGCAGTAGCCCGTGCACGCCGAAGGACAGGGACAAGGAACCGCCATCTGTTGATCACATGTCACGATCTTTGCCGATGCGGTTCCCGATGAGAATGTCGCGCCCCCTCCCCACGAGCAGGCGAGGCTGGTGGACATGCGCTCCACCACGAACACCTCCACCGCATCCGCGACATTAACCTCGCCTCGCAGTGCGGTCGCTTCGGCGGAGTTGTCGAGTACACGGTAGGCGCTGTTGTTGACGTAGATGGGAGCATTTACGGCAAAGCGGATGCATCGGACGGTCCCGCACCTGTTCCACATGTCGTGAGCGTAGTTCATCAGCGTGGTGAACGCAGTGCCGGTGGCACTCGGATCGCTCGCCCCGCTCCCGATGAACACCGGCTGGATCTTCAGCACCTCCGCGGGTGTGAACAGACTCCAATCGATCACTACGCGGAAGATAATGTACACACGCCGTATCGCAGCCAACACTTCCGAGGTCAGCTCAAAAGTCAGCTCTCCTTCGAACTGAACACTTCCCTTGTCCGTAGGCTGCAAAGGCTGCATGAATCTTCCCGACAGCTTGCCGGTCATGCGTTCCGTGTACGGATCGAACTTGTCGCACTCTCCCTTACATTCCTGCTCACGGTATCCTTTCACGCGGTCAATCAGCTCGTAATGCAGTATCGCCTCCATCTCACCGCTGACTTCGCCCGTTCGGGGCTTGTAGACCAATCCAGACTCCGGCCGCGCAAGCGAGATGCTAATAACTCCCGAATCTCCCCTTTCCGTCGGCACTCCCTTCCCAACCAGATTCAATCCGGAGAGCACGATGCCGAGATCTCCCTTCTCTTGTGGCGTGACGCGAAACGCAATGGCTCCGAATAGACTCGCTCCTTGCCTCCCCCTGTCCGTCGTGGCTGTTCCTTCGCTGGATTCGATGTTCCCCGTGAGGTAATAAGACGTCCGCTGAAGCAGAAGCGGAGTGAGCGGAACGATCGGAGTTTTCTGCGCAATCGCTATCACCCCTATCAGTCCGATGATCACGACAATCACGACCATGCACCTTCTTGACATCCAAACCACCTCCTCTTAGTGTTCGCTCTCGCAACAAGCCGATGTCGGTTGCAGCTTGATGCCTTTGGGTGTTGTTTCGGAATGGTTGCGTCAAAAGGCCAGAGGATACCTCTGTTCCGGAGACAGCGTATTGCCACATCACCATTCTAGTAATAGAAGAGCAATCGAGTCAACAGCTTTGCTGATCGGCCGGGCGGACGCTTGCGGTGAACAAGTGCATAGGAAAGCGGCACCAAGGCTGGGTATCCGGCGTATTCACACGAAACGATCGAGTTGCGAAGCCCTACAAGCTGTCGATATCAGGTACCGTACCATCTGCGAGGCGGAACAATACTTCCCCGGCGTGCGGGACAACCAAGATTCCTTCATCTTCGCGATCCGCGTATTCAACCGGATCTATTGTTGACGGGTCGATGTAGCCCAGGTTTATCTCACGGCAAAGCGTCTCCGATATATCGGTGGCAAGGACAACCTCAATCCGCGCATGTTCCACACCATTACGGTACGTTCCAATCCCTTTGACATGGGAGGAGTGGGCGAGAATGGCTTTCGGAACATCGCTGAACCTATCCCACAGAGCAAGAAAGTAGTCGCGCGTGTGATAGCCCACTTGGCGAATCAGTCCTCCGTGCGTCACCGAAATCTTGGCGAGATTGGGCGCATAGATGATCACGCGTCCGCCGTCCGCCACCACCGATTCCAGCTTGTAGGTGCACTTCCCCGCCGTCCATAGTTCCCGGTACATCGGCGGAGCAATGGAAACCACCGTCTCAAACGGGTGGTCCACCCAGGTGATGTTCTCCTTGACTGAGAGATCGGCCGCCGCCGACCAAGCGTCATCGACATCGCCGGCGAAGACGCCCATTAGATCGTTTCCGCTCATAACGAGCGAGATCCCAATGCGACCCGTAGGGACCATGGCCGCCGCCTTCTCGATCATTGCTCGAACCGGCGTGCTCTTGTGTCCGATCGTCTTTGGGCTCGTGATCAGCGCCCCCAACCAGTGAGATTGATGCACCATCTCCGGTCCGGATACGCCAGGGAAGAAGTACTTGTACCCGCCCGAGAATCCGACCACTTCGTGGGGAAATACCGGTCCGAGAATAATCACCAGATCGTGCTCCAGAACGGCACGGTTAATCCTGACCCGCACATCCTCTTGCATGATCCCGTCCGATAGCGCATGCATATCGCTACGCTTGATCACGCCTACCTGTTCAAGCACACGCGGATTGTCCCATTCGTGTTGGAGAACCCGGACGTTTTTGAAATCGTCGACTCGGGGGCCAAGGTGACAATGAAGTTCGTGATCTGACATGGGCGGATGAGTTCCCAACGCAACGAGAAATGTGAGGGTGGAAACGCGCGGGGAAAGAGTTGTGGCAATGGTTTCGAAGAACGCCGCCATGGGTAAGGTGCGCGTGTTGTCCGGGATGATCACCAGGAGCCGTTTTCCGGAGATGTGAAGTCTGTCCAGGAAGGCTACAAGATATTCACTCGCCTCTTTCTCTGCAATCGGACGGCCGGGGGCGTAGGAGATCATTCCCCCTCCCAATCCGTATGAAACGTCCCCTCTATGTCGATTCGCTTGTATGTATGAGCGCCGAAGAAATCACGCTGGGCTTGTGTCATGTTCGCGGGCAGCCGCGAGCTTCGGTATCCATCCAGGAAATCGAGGGCTGAATCGAGCGCCGGAATCGGTATCCCATGCGCGTGCGCCTCAGCGATTACTCGCCGCATACCGGCATGCGCGTCATGCCACACCTTTCTAAAAGGATCGACGAGGAATAGAAGAGGAAGTCCGGGGTCGCTTCTGAATGTTTCCGCTATTCGCGTGAGTGATCTTGCCCGGATAATGCATCCTGCCATCCACACCCGCGCTACCTCCGAGCAATTGAGCTCGTAGCCACATTCTCGCGATGCATCTTGCAGTTGGCGAAAACCCTGAGCGTAGGCGGTAAGAACGGCCAGCCGCATTGCGTCATAAACATCGCTTACGAAATTCTGGGGGTCGACGGAGATGTGTAGTCCCGGCCCTTCAAGCAGGGGTTGCGCGTAGATACGTTCTTTCTTGAGAGCGGAAAGGGTACGAGCGAAGACGGACGCGCCAATTGTCGGTGCGGGCGTCCCAAGATCCAGCGCCGATTGGGTCGACCACTTGCCGGTCCCCTTCTGCGCCGCTTCATCGAGGATCAGATCGACAAGCGGCCTTCCCGTTTCCGGGTCGGCGTGACGAAGGATCTTCTCCGTGATTTCGAGCAAGTATGATCCGAGTTCGCCCTGGTTCCATTCTCCGAATACGTCCGCCATCTCCAGCGCGGACATCCCCAGCCCCCGGAACATGAGATCGTATGCCTCGGCAATCGTCTCCATGATCGCGTATTCGATCCCGTTGTGGACCATCTTTACATAGTGACCGGATGAGCCGGGACCGAAGTAGGCACAGCACGCACCTTGCGACCCTTGCGCTGCTGCCTTGGTGAGGATCTCTTCCACATGCGCGTATCCATCGGCATCGCCGCCGGCCATGATCGCCGGGCCGTGCAGTGCG
>Ga0307425_1000756_pt1 | contig 20004 bp, 19 predicted proteins | sample SalMarWE160330MG_FD_202152 | JGI IMG/M metagenome (GOLD analysis project Ga0307425, IMG submission 202152) | Salt marsh sediment microbial communities from the Plum Island Ecosystem LTER, Massachusetts, United States - WE1603-30 | ecosystem: Environmental > Aquatic > Marine > Intertidal zone >...
ACCTGTGGGCACCTCAAGAAGAACGATCGTCGCGGAGTAGATGGCTGTAAGTAATCCAATTTGCGCCAGATTCATCCCGCGAGCCTGAGCCAGCAGGATGAACACCGCCATCGGCAAAGCAGTCGAAAACCAGAACAGGAAAAGCACTGTGTAGTAACGCCATTCAATCGATCGAGTCGTGCTCATGATGCCTCCTCATGTCATCGGATCATATGATGACCTGATGACATCCTATCACGTTCGGTCATGCTTGTCAAGAGACTGTCATTGAGAACTGTGTGCCCGGCTGGCGCATGGATCGTGGAATGGCTGTATTCGTAGGCTGCTATCGCGTACTTGCTGGCTTGGCGTGTGCTTGCAGCCTCGCGGTGGCGCGGCAGGGACTCTTGTCAGAATCGGGCGCGCGGTGAGCTGCGTGGGTTAGCCCATCGTCGACGGCAGTGCAGTAAGGATACGGCCCATATGACGTGGTGACATCGCTCTACAATCTACTCGCCCCGATCCCTTGTCAGTACTCGTATCCCTGCCGAGCGCACCGGGGAGCGATGCTGCGCCGGACGAACGCGGAAGACCCGGAGCAGCTCCACCACCAGCGCGACGAGCAGGATCGGGATTACGATGAAGGGAAGAATCTGGGAGTCCGGGTTGCCGGGCCGGGGCTGAGCCAGTTGGTAGAAGATGTCAATTGCCGGAACGAGTAGGACAAGTACGACGCAAGTCATCAGTGCCCAACGTACGAGTCGACACCGACCTGAGAGAGACGGAGACCATATCAGCATCAGTCCTCCCGCTAGTGCCGGCAAAGTGAACACGTAGCTCATCCCGGGAGCCGAGATGGCGAGGAGCATCCCCAATGCCCACCAAACCAGCGTGACGCCAAGTGCGTCGGGCCCCGCAGGGATCGTCCGCCTGAGAAGCCGTGCTACCACGGAGGTGATTCCCACGGTCAGCATGAGGAGGCCGGCCAGGTAGGCATAGCTTTCCGCAAGACCCATGGCATGTCGCCAACTCGCAAGCCCAATCCAGATGCCGGCCGCTGCCACAGCTGCAACAATGGTCGTGATCAGCGTGGCGCCACCGCTTCGGAGAGCCATAAGCCACGCTCGCCCTCGCCATCCGACGATCGCAAGAGCGGCCCGGCCAGTAGGGCGATGGGAATCGCCAAAGCGGCCGGATACCGAACCACGAGGAGGCGGGCAATGGTGAAGAAGACGCTTTTCGAGTCGTAACGAGACAGCCGAAGGTCGAGATTGCCGACGTGCCTGGCAATAGCGAGTGTGTTGACGCCCCGTTGCTGTAGACTTCGCAAACTGACCCGCTCCGGTGTGTCGGCCGAGGTGTGATATATCGGTGAACCGTGCAGGTAGGACAGCTCGACACCGGGGGTGCCTCGATCTCGGAAAGAGGCGAAGTCGCTGTTCGAGCCGCCGATCAGCTCGGCGGTTGTGGTGAGAAAGGAAAAAGCCGTCGGATAGGGGACCGCCTCTGCGTACTGATCGATGACCCATTTCCCAGGGCCATTCGTTGCGATCAAGATCGATGGCCCGCCTGCGCCTACCGCCTCGAGGTTGATCACAAATCCGATATCTGAGGCCCACGGGTGTTCCGCGACGAAGGCGGAGGAACCAAAACGCGGCGCCGGTTCTTCGCCATCAGTGAACAGGAGGATCACGTCGTTGCGAAGGCTGGGGCCGGCAAGAAGCGCCCGCGCTGTTTCCAACATAATCGCACCGCCGACGCGTCGTCGTTCGCCCCCGGCGCGCCAGGAACCGTATCGTAGTGTCCGACCAATGCCACCGCCTTAGTCGGCTCCGTGCCGGGGATGCGAGCCAAGACGTTGACAACCTCCGCGCTTCCGCCCGAGTGACTGTAGAAGTCGCGGACAGTGATGGCCTGGAGTTCCGGTTCGAGCCCGAGAAGGCGAAGTTGGGCGACAATGTCGCCCCGCGCCCGCTCATTCCCTGGACTGCCAATCGGGCGAGGCTCATGGGCGATTCGGTTGATAAGATCGAACGCGCGAACAACGGAGAAGCTCCCAGCGTCTTGGTCGACGCGGGGCGCCGGAGGGATAAGCGGAGCCACAGCTACAGCGCCCACAAGCAGCAGAATAGTCCATGACACCACCACAATCAGCCAATTCGATGCTCCTGACTTCTTCATACTGCAAACCTTATCACGTTTGCCCACCCCCACAAACCGGCCCCAGATGAACGGCAAGAGTGAGAGGAATGACGGTGACCGGCTCCCCAAGAGCTGGTCCAGGCGGGTCTAGATCCCGGAGTGAACTCCATCCAGAGGCGGTCGGCCTATTCTTGAGATGAACCGCATACGCCCTGGAGATGTAGGGTGTTGTTGACACGCTACACGGACAACCTTATAATTGTTATGTTGCAATCATTCCCGAAGTGAAAGAACAAGATCGCTCGGAAAGGGAGTGAGGAAGAACATGGAGGGCATAGTCGTAGCAGGTGAGCTTGGTGCTTTCCTGGAAGCCGCCGCTAGTATGGGCGAGCAACTGAGTACATTCATGGCCAGTTATCAACAACTGGTCCACCGCTACATGCACAGTCGCCCGTTGTTCTCCAAGTTTATTGGCGACGAATTCATCTACGTCTATGAGTCGGCATCGCCGACGTTTACGCGCAATATCCTCCATTCGACCATGGTGCTCGAATCTGCGTTCCAAGAAGCGGTTCAGACGCAAACCGTAGGGCTCGAGGGACTGAGTTCCGACGCACTCAAGCTGTCCTCGCTGAACATCGGATTGGCCGAAGGGCGGCTGTTTCGCATCGACGCCAGTAGGGGTGTGGAGCGAGACATCGTTGGCTTTCCACTGCAGGCGGCGCGAACACTCGCCGGGCGCGCCGCGGATGTGCAGAGCCACATTTTGGTCGACCACGACATGTCCCTTGATCTCATCTGCCGCCAATGGCTTGCACTCGATACGAAGCCGATCAGAGTGAATGGCGGGAAGCCTGCGGCCGCCCATATCGTCACCTCAGAGTCGCTCGTTTTCGAATATCGGAATGATCGCGAACGATATCAAGTGGTCAACGCCGTGGAGGTGCTGAAGCAGGACATCGACAAAATTGCACGCGCGGAGGCGTTTAGTTTCCGCCTAACGCGAGATGTGCACCCGCATGTGGAAGTCATGTTCAATCCGCACAGTCACCGTGGTGCTTTCGACCCGACGATTGCTTCCAGCATTCTTCTCGTTCACGTAACGCCGGGCTCGCTGACGCTGTACCCAGAATTCATTGTTCCCAGCGACCGGGTCTACACCATCCAACTCCCGATCCCCGTCGTCGAGGAATACCGGATTGTAATCGGCTTGGTGATTCAATCTCCCGAAATCACGGTGATCAGTGACGAAATTACGAAAATCCAAGAGCCGGGAGCAATTGTGGCACGACTCGAGGCAATGAGGGCGCTGCTACAATCATCCCTGCTTTTGGAGAACCGGCTTGCTCTTGCCTACTACCGATTCTAGGTCGATTCAACGAATGCTTGACACTTCGCCCCATCTGCTTATCCGGCACAGGAATGAACGGCTTCAGCGTGTGGTTGTGGAGTCACGATCCCACCAGCTGGCGAGCCCAAAGAGGAGAATAGGTCGTTGAGGCTCTCGGCGTAGGTTGGGTGGGCGAACGGGCTATCCCGAAGGACCTCGTACGACAAGCCGGCCAACATTGCGACGTGGATGATCGACATGATCTCCCCCCCTTGGTCACCCAGCACAGAGGCGCCAAGGATGAGCCCTGATACCGGATCGACCAGAGCTTTCAAGAAGCCTCGAGGCTGACCGGTCTCCAGTGCGCGAGCCACGTCCCGCATCGGCATCTTGGCGACCCGATACGGAACCCCACCGGCAGTGGCCTGTGCCTCTGAGAGGCCGACGCGGCCCAGTTGCGGATCGACATAGACGACGTAGGACACAATGCGATTCGCTGTCGATGCCTGTCCGCCAAGAAGCAAATTGGCATTAAGGATCCGGTAGTCGTCGTAGGAGATGTGGGTGAAAGGAGCCCCTCCGGTGACATCGCCGATGGCGAAGATGCCCGACACCGAAGTCTCCAGCCGATCATTGACTTCGATATGTCCTGAAGGCGTCCTCTTGATGCTTGTCCGCGACAGTTCGAGCGTGTCGGTGTTGGGCGTCCGGCCGGCCGCGATAAGCACGTGCGAGCACAGCACGCAGAGATTGCCATTCCCTCTGGCGCCGAGGATTCGAATCGCCTTCCCTTGCTGCTCGATGAACTTCACGGCAAACCCCGTTCGAAGTGTAATGCCGTCTTCGCTCAGGATGCTGCCGAGGGCCGCGGCAACGTCCGGATCCTCTTCTGGCAGCAGCTGACTCGATTGCTCAATGAGAGTGACTGCGCATCCGAAGCGCCGGAACATCTGTGCAAACTCTACCCCTACGGCGCCTCCTCCAAGGATGGCCAGGTGCTCGGGCAGGGTCGTTAGCTCCATGATCGACGTTGAGTCGAAGGTCGGGACTTCTCGGATACCGGGAATGGGTGGAATGGACGGCCGAGAGCCCGTGTCAATGATGATGATCTCCGATGCAAGCTCTAGGGTGTGCTCTCGAGGACAGCGAACCTCGAGAGTCTTCCGGCCCACAAACGAGGCCTCGCCATCGAAGATGTCAAGTCCTTGGATGCTTTCAAGGTGACTGCGTTTCTGAGCGCGAAAGGATCGAACCAAGGACTCCTTGCGATCTCGGACGGCCAACAGAAGAACACGCGGCGGCCCGACCTCGATGCCGTATTCCGAGGCACGCGAGACGCAGTCCGCAACGGCCGCACTCGCGATCATAGTCTTGGTCGGCGTGCATCCTGTATTCACACAGGTTCCGCCGATATTCGCACGCTCAATCAATGCGGTCGTCCATTGCGCGTTGGCGAAGGCCTCGGCAATCGGGGATCCGCCCTGACCCGCGCCAATCACGATGGCATCATACGTTCGTCTTTCCGTATTCACAACTCACCTCCTGATGAGGTCGAGCAAGAGACGCTATGAGAAAGAGAACCGGACCGCCTGAAGCAGGCCGAGGCTGTGACGAATCCACCATAAGAAAAGTCATTGCAAACCGGTGTGGGGAGAAATCGAACAGCTCGTTGAGAACGCAAGTACATCAAACCCGAATTCAACTCGAAAGTCAAGTCGCCAGTGACGGACGGCCACGCTCCCATGGGCGAGAAGTCTCTGGATTCCGGAGAGGGACTGCGGATGCGGATGCGGATACGGCGTTTGTATTCCGAGATGATTTCGTGTAGGATGAAACGTATCGCTTTCTCAAGGAGCGCCGGAGGGTGCTCTCAGTTCTATCATTCCCACTCTTGCAGCGCTGAAACAGCGCGTCTGCTTTCTCATTCCACTAGGTGGCAAGAAGATCTTCGGTACGGGCGCATCTGACCTCGCCTGGAAGGATAGCTCCCCGACGACCGACGGCCAAACCCAAATGAAACGTTCGTTTGGATGTCCATCACACAGTCATGCGCATCGTAACCGGCGATCAGGAAGGAGTGCTGTATGAGAACTGAGAAGAGAACCATGTTCCTTGCGCTCGGGGTAACCGATCCGACAGCCGCGATAGAAACTGCGGTCGCGATGATGGAAACGCCTGCCCCGGATCCGAGAGATGAACGTGAGATTACAGACCATGCAACGCTCAAGTACCTCCGAGCATTTAGTGCCTCGCAGACCGCAAGTCCCAATGAATCGCCCATCCGGCTGGACTCTCCTTTTCGATTTAACAGAGAAGCAGAGGCCAATGGCATTACAGACTGGTCGATTGAAGTGTTGGGCAAGGCAAAAGAGCGGGTCGCACTGCAATTTGACAACAACAGAGAGCCCCTGGAGACGGAGCCCCTTCGCAACATCGCAGGCACCGTGCCAAGGCTTAGCTTATGGGTGCGTAGGAAATGAAACATACCCCCAAGAATGATGAAGCATCATGTGGCGGTCGCCGGATCGTGGATCGGCCTCAGAGCTGCCAAAGATGGTGCGCGTCTTTGAGTCCCAGTTCGTCCGCCAAGAGTGGTTCGGCATCGAATCAGCTGAACGTCGCCCCTTGGGCCCGAGTGCCCGATTGGTTGGGGCAATTGCTTGCACCCACCTGGCGGGGACGGATCAGGCAATTCGGCGTACTTGGAGCCATTGCCGCACTATGTTTGTTCATCGGGCTCTTTGTTGCCGGTCAAGATCAGCGCGAAGCCGTCGCACGCGGGATTCGACTCGTGCCTGCTCAGGCCGGGAACAGAGGAGCAGAGGCTCAGTTCGTTCTCCCTGTGTTCAACGCAACAGATGTCTCAATTGTGGGAAGCTTCAATTCTTGGGATCCCATCCCCCTCTCGGATGACGATGGCGATGGGATCTGGAGGGTGAGTATCTTCCTCCCTCCTGGCCGCTACGAGTACGCATTCATCATTGACGGCCGTTGGTGGGGACATGATCCGCTCGCCGACGGATACGTTCGAAGCTACGGGGATTATAGTTCCGTTCGCTACATCGGAGGCGGTGACGGGACATGACGCACCACGCGCAACCCTGGAAAAGCGGACACAATCGCGGTTCTTCGCCCAGTGCCAGCGGTGCAAGAAAGCGCGCTCCCAAGAGTCTCCAAGGAATAGACGATTCAGCAGGCTCCGCCAGGTCGTGGCCTAGTTGGAGGAACGAATGCAAAGTGAGGGGTCTTGATCCTCGGGATGGCTCGCATGGTCATGTCTCTCTATTCAAAGGATACGAAGAAGTACGCGCAGCACAAAGGCAGAAGCAGCGTGACTTCTCTACGCAAGGAACAAGCAATACGCAGCAACAAGGAGGCGTTTGAAATGAAACGGACGGTGCTGTTACTCGGGATTATCGGTGTTGTATTGGGTTTCGGGGCCTCGGCTGCGCCCCTCAGTATGTGCAGCTACGTATCACCTGAAACTGCTCTAGCGTCTTTGGATCTCTCCATAAGCTATCGCTACTTCGACGACTGGGCAACACCAGGAGTGGATTCCAGCGGAGGGCGAGCCGGCTTGGTTTACAATCGGCTCTATGACTCGCCGAGCTTCGGCTACACATTGAGCGGAGACGTGGAACTTCTTCTGGCGGATTTCTTCCCAACAAGCGGCCAAGCGGACGCAGCGGGGACCATTCGCTACTTCCTTATGGAAGATGTGCCAACATTCGGCTTCGGCGGCGTCGAAGCATCCATCTCGACGGGACAATTACAGCCAGCGGTACATGTCAGCGCTGGACTTGGGTACGGGCGATTCAACGACGTTACACCGCTTGCCAAGGCGTTCAAGATCGAGATGGAACTGCTAAAGTCAAACGCGATCCCCATGCTCTTAAGCGACACCACGCTCATGTCGGTCGCGAAGGTGATCGGCAGCAAGGAGTATGCTTCAATCAACGATCAGGTCGCCGACGCTGTGAGCCAGATACAGTCTGACTCCGGCGTAACGCTCAGTCCACGCCAGGTTCTCATGGTCGAGGACTTGATCCTCGCCACCGACGACAGCCGATACTGTGGTTGGTCGGTTCAGGCTGGGGTAGGGTACCAGTTGATCGACCCCTACAACCAGTCACAAGGTTTCCTTGTCACCGCCTCCGCCGACGCAGCATTTGTGCCGAACCCGGACGGTCAATTCTTGTTCCATGCGGGTCTGTCCGGTCCGATCAACTTTATGAATCAGAACACTATCAAGGTGCGAGGATCCTACGACTACATTCTGTCAGAGACAAGCTCACTTCGGGCAACCTATACCCTCCTGCGGGTACAACCTCTAGGGCAAGTAGCAAGCACGAGCCAGGCCGTCGGTGCTCTTCTCGGATTCACGATCGGACACGCCGACATGGGACTGCAAGCCTCTCTCTCCAAGTCGGCTGCTGCCTCGGATTGGTCGCTTGATCTCTCGATTTCTGCGGCGATCAGTTTCGATTTGTAAGACGCATAACCTCAGTGCCGGGGGAAAGCCCGGCCCTCCTCCCCTCTCGCGCTGAAGAGCCGGGAGGGGAGGACATGAAGAACTCAAAAGAGCGTGAGGAAGCTAAGAGAAAAGGAGAGTATCACTATGAACAAGATGAGACTTGTCGCCGCAATTCTCTTACTGCCGATACTGGCGGGATGCACCGCGCCCGTCGTCATACCGCCAACCTCGCTACAGTTGAATATCGTCGAAGAGAATCTCGGCTGGGTACAAGTGAGCATAGCGGGGGTTCCGACAGCCGGGTACAAAATCCTGTGGGGAGATGTCACTACTTCATATGGGATTTCCGACGTCGCTCCCTGGGAAGGACTCTATGATCACTTCTATCAAGCCGTGGAAGGGGAGCGTTCCGGCGAACAGATACCGACCGGATATCAGATCGCTCTGGTCGATCAAGATGGGAACATTGTCGCCCAGAAATCCGTTTGGATCGCGGCAGTCGTCTGCCATCTTCAACTCGCCAGTCGCGAAGGCCGCGAGATCACCGTGAAGTACTGGGGGCGATTCGGGATTGATTATTCAATCTCCTGGGGAGATCACTTCGCCGATCACGCTGTGGTGAGCACGCAGAGCGGTACAGGCACTGCAACTCACACGTACGCTGAACCGGGTACTTACTCTCTGGGTATGGAAGAGATCTGGGCACCAAGGCGGATCTTCTTCACGATCACTGTGGAGTGAAGAGCGTCCACAACCTTCCCTCCTCCCCTCTCGCGCCGAAGGGTCGGGAGGGGAGGGGATGAAGAATTGAGGAGAGCGTGAAAGAAAAAGGAAAGGCAAGGAGAAAACCACAATGAAACTGCTTGGTATCGTCCTCATTGTCTTTGGCGTCGTCGCCCTGGTCTATCAGGGAGTCACATTCTTGGTCCCCAACACGACCGACTTCGGGCTGTTCTCGATCACCGTGTCAGAGCAGCACTCGATTCCACTGCCGCCGATTGTCGGCGGCATAGCGCTGATCGCAGGCATTCTGCTCGTCCTAAACATTAGGCACAGGAGGTAACAGGTCAAAGAAATACATGTCCAGCGCCAGTCGCGGCAGCATCGGAGAGGATTGTATGGAAGATCCGACAAGACAGAGGACTTCAACAAGAAGCAAGAAAGAGCCAAAGGAGACAAAGCATGAACGCAAGAATCTTGCGAATGGGGATGGTCGTGGGCCTCCTTATATCGCTGTTCGTAATAACCGGCTTGGCGCAGGGAGTGGCCCCAAAGGGGATAATCCCAACGCCGCCGGAGAGTAACGAGCTTCAAGTCAGCCTCTGGGTTGACCGCGGTGCCTACGCGGTAGGCGATTCAATCATAATCCACTACAGTGTTAGCAAGACTGCCTACGTCTACATTTGGGACATTCAGCCGGACGGAGTCGCAACCCGTCTCCTGCCAGGCATTCTGGGATCGAACAACTACGTCTCGTCGGGCGAGCACACCCTGTCGGGCGGAACGATCGCTCCCCCATTGGGGACGGAGTACATCCAGATCATGGCGACGACGTCGCCGGTGGATCCGTTCTCCTACTTCACCCCCAATCCGGAATCATTCCAGGCCCAGATCGAAGCCCAGATTCTCGGAATCGTCCCTGTCAACGAGCGAAGTTGGAACGTCACAAGTTTCGCGATCGTTTCGGGGTCAACTCCGAACTATGGAACTCTTAACATCCGCTCTGTCCCCACCGGAGCGGCAGTATACCTTGATAACGAATACGTCGGCTATGCCCCCCGCACTCTCTTCGTCCCCCAGGGATCTCATCAGTTGACGATCTCCAAGCCAGGATATTGGCCGTGGAAGGGACTCTTGTTCATCATCGGAACCCCAACGAGGACGGTCAATGCAACCCTGGTTGCCACGGGCGCGACGGGAAACCAACCCCCAACAATCGCCTTCATCTTCTCGCCGTCGAATCCAGGTGTCGGTGTGTGGGTTCAGTTTGACGCGTCCGCATCCTTCGACAGCGATGGGACGATCAGTTCGTACTTATGGACGTTCGGCGACGGGACGACGGGTACTGGAGCGTCCGTTTGGCATAGTTTCGCGTCCGCCGGGACCTACAACGTGCAGTTGACAGCGACGGATAACGATGGCGCGTCGGCCAATGCAACCGAACAGGTGCGCGTCGGCCCCACCAATCAGCAGCCGGTGGCCGCCTTCACTACGGATTCGAACACGATAACCCCTGGTGAATGGGTTCAGTTCAGCGCGGCGACGTCACATGACCCGGACGGGTCAATTTCGTCTTACGCCTGGAGCTTCGGCGATGGAACTGCGGGTACCGGGATCTCGGGCTGGCACCGTTTCACGACCGCGGGGACCTACCTGGTCACGCTGACGGTTACCGACAATAAAGGGGCTCAGGACGCAGTTTCACAGTCGATCCTCGTCGGAGCACCAAATGTCCCGCCGGTCGCGGCATTCACCTACTCGCCGACTTCGCCGGCTGTTTCCGAATGGCTCCACTTTGATGCGTCGTCTTCGTACGACACCGACGGAACTATCGCGTCGTACCAGTGGACGTTTGACGGGGGCGCGACGGACACGGGGAGTGCCGTCTATCGGCAGTTCACGACAGCGGGTCCACATACCGTAACGCTGACGGTGACTGACAATCGTGGGGTGACGAACTCGGTATCGCAACAGATACAGGTTGGTTCCTCACAGCAATCGCCTGTGGCCATGTTCACGTACACGCCGTCCTCGCCAAGTGTCGGGACGACGGTCAGCCTCAACGCAACATCCTCCTACGATCGAGATGGGAGCATCGTCTCATATCAGTGGGACCTGAACGGCGATGGTGTCAAAGATTCGTCGGGTGCAATCGGGCAGGTGCGATACTTGAACGCCGGTTTGGCTGTCGTTCGCTTGACGGTCATCGACAACAGCGGGCTTTCGTCGTCCATCAGCAAGACGATTGTGGTCCTGCCCAGCGGTAGTGGATCGTCGGGAACTCCGTACATGGGTGCAACGCCCGGCATCTTTGTCTGGGGGATCGACAGCTGGCACGTCACAGTCAACGCCGGCGCCGGCTGGTCCTCCCCTCGTCGCTATCGAATCGAACTACGGTCGGACGGGGCATTCGCCGGGGTCAATCAATCAGCGGGTGGAGTGGCACCGCTGGGGATCGTTCCGACGCCGTCGAGTACTAATAAGACGTTGATCTTCGAAGGCTCCCTCCAGGCCGGCTCGGTGGACTACACCTTCACCGCACCCAGCTCAATGAGCATCTGGATGAGCCTCAAAATGGACACCGATGGTAACGGAACCCTTGACGAGTCCTCGAGCTTCGTTTATCTGCGCAGTTCGCTGGTACATCCTCCGGCCAATCCGTTTGTCGTCGGACTTCCGACCAACTACAACGGAGCACTGTTGCCGTCGCTGGACTTCAGGATTGGGACGGCGGTGGCGTACACGGAGACGACCAGATTCGTCTTCTGGTCGACGACCATTTCAAGGCTCGAAGCAAACTAAGACAGGACAGAGAGGTGATCTATGCGGGACTGCCGCCCCAAGAACTGGTCCAACCGTAGCAAAGAATCGACATTGGTTCTCGTTCTTGGTAGGGAAGAACGCCACATTGCAGTTTCGATTGGCGGCAGCCTCCTAGATCACGCGCAGTCACCAGCTTCTGGCCGGCCCCTCGTTCTCGGGCAGCAGCTCGAACGAGGGGCCGGCGCTGAATATACACGTATACGAGAGACGAAAAGCTAGGCGTGTGAAAGGAGGGTTCTGCGAAGGTTACGCGGTTAGGTCTTTTTTTGCTGTTTCCGAATTCCCTCAACAGGTCACGCGACTTCCTAGGCAGCCGGTCGCAACCGGGCGAGGTGACAACAAGCGCTACTCTAGATTTGGGATAGCTTCTGCCGCAAAACGCGTTCCTGAAAGGACGAGGATGAACCCTGCAGCGGCAATACCTGCCATAACCAAGAACATTCCACGAAAACCTAGAACCGACGCCAAGGCGCCCGCAATGACGGGCCCAGTGATTCCTCCGACCGCGCGAGTGGACTCAAACAGACCCAACATCGCTCCATGCCGGTCCGCTGGAATAACATCGCTGATATGAGCAGTGGAACCGATGTAGACAGCGGCAAATGAGATACCCAGAGCAAAATGTCCCATCGCCATTCCCCAAGCGTTTTGGGCGACAGCTAGGATGGGTGGTACGAAAGCGGAGAACGCGAATCCAAAGAGAAAGACCATTCTTCTTCCCCGGCGATCTGCCAGTCGGCCGAAGAGGATCAATCCCAAGATTTGCGCGAGGTAAGAGAACGAGTCAACGAGGCCCATCGATCCCATCGAAATACCTAGTGATGCCATATACACAAAGGTCAGACTGAATGTGCCACTTGTCGCCATCTGCCGCAGTACAACTCCCAGATAGAGCGTTCTTAACCACGTGTTCCCAAGATACCCGCGAAAGCTCAACCTCGTTCGCTTCGGTGTTGGAGTTGTCTTGGGTAAGAATGGTACAAAGAGAAGGGATAATAATGGAAAGAATGCGATAATAGAGAACGTCCATCGAAATCCCAAGCTGTTCAATACAAAGCCTGCCGCTACCGCTCCCACCATCCAGCCGACAGCGCGCGAGGAGCTTATGTAGGATAGATTTCTCCCTCGTCCTTTTTCGGGACTTGCCCCGGAAACGATGGCCATGGTAATGGGGGCAAAGCCGGAAATCACCAATGCACGCAAGAAACGTACTGGCAGGACTCCAGAAGGTGGCAGCAGCAGAGTGAAAGCGAGTATTGTAGCGGCACTCAAGGAAAGAAGGATGGAAAGCAGCACACGCCTTGAGACCCGGTCACTCAGAATTCCCCAAACCACACTCCCCAACAGTGCTCCAAGCCAGGCAAACGTTGTCATGAGGCTTATAAGAATCGGAGGAGAGTGCAATTCGTAAAGGTACAGCTGGAGCGGCAGACTGAGCGCCGCCGCTCCCGCGCAGCGGAGAATGCTCATGGGGATTAGAGGGAGAAGAAATGCCCTTGCGGTCCCCTGTGACGGTTCAAGCTCTTGAGGCTGCGTTGTGTGAGGAGTCTTGAGATACGTCATGTCCTGATGTTGCTACATAACCGCCACCCTTTCCAACGCCGATCGGCCGTCGGCTCCTCTGTCTACGAACTCTGGAATCAGTAGCAGCTGCGCTCCTGAGTCGCCGCCGCGCTGCCCGACCCAAAATTGACAGCCGTCGAGCGTGCTGAGAGGCCTCTCTGAGATTCCAGCGGCCCGCAGATTCCTGGGGAGAGCCTGACAGACTCGATGTTAGCGCTCTCGTTGACTGCATCGTGACGCAGAAGTCCGTTGCAGGGAATTCCATCTCCCTGAATACGCCGCTGGAATCGAAAGCACAACTAAACCATGATTTCAGATGACGACTGTCTTTCGTTCCTACGAAAGCTGTAACTCCAGCGCTCAAGCACCTTGATCCGTTGTCAAATGGTTCGGTGCCTTACACTATTGCCCCCCGCGGACGGGCCACACGAGGAATCGCTCGCTCTTGGAAAAGGCAGCCGCCTGCCATGTGGCAGACATTGTCCCGGGGGCGACATGACCGTCGAACATGCTAACGCACCAGGCAAAGACGGAAGAGGCCCTCGAGTTAATCTCATACGTGGTGCTTGTCCAGTAGTACCACGATTGAAGATTGATGAAGGGGTCGCCATTCTGCCACCTGCCTCCGGTTCCTAGAGTATCGGACACGGCAGGGTCGATAACACCGTAGTCAATCAGGCTCTGCAGCTCAAGAATGTTTGGTAGGCGCCAGTCGCCCCCAACGGAGCCATCGCTAAGACCACATTCGCCGCTCCTCAGTCTGTTAGCGAGGTCCAGGGCCTCTCCCCAGCTCCTCTCCCCAAAGCAGTTCGCATCTCTCAGCCAGATCAACCCCGTCAGATTGTCGGTCACTGTGCCGTCATGGTTGTCAGTGAATCGCGGGATGGGCCAAGCGACGCCGGCCTGTAGGCCTCCATCTTGGCCCGCGGGAGCATTGGCGTCTCCACACTCTCTGGCAATTCCGCTGCAGTCGCCCCATCGTGAGGGTGATTCGTAGCATAGGCTCTGCCCCGTTCGGGCAACCCGGGATGGGGCGTTGTTGCGCACGGGCCATACGCTTCTGGTGTAGGCCTTTATGCCATCGGCACCGAACACGTAGCCGTTGCGCGAGTCTACGTACCAGGCGGTACATCTGTCGGGGCTCCTAATGCCACCGATGTCGCCGATCGCGCCGTGCATGAGGAACTCCATGTCGATAGGCATCCCGTCATCAACGTAGGTGGTGCTTGTCCAGTACTCGCCCCAGTAGACATTGACGAAGGGGTCCCAATCTCGATAGCTTCCTGTGCCATAGGTGTTGGGCAGAGCATACTGAGCGCCGCCTGATACAAACTTCCCTTCATCAATGCCGTATCGGATGAGGCTCTGCATCTCGCGCACGTTGGGCATCCGCCAATCACCCTCGATAGAGCCGTCGCCCAGTCCACACATTCCGTCTCGCAGGATGCCGACTTGGTGCAATGCATCTTCCCAGGCTAGGCTTGAGAAGCAGCCAGTATCTCTGAGCCAAATTAAGCCCGTCAGGTTGTCGGTTATCGTGCCATCATCGTTGTCCGTGAAACGCGGGAAGGGCCAGGGCACACCTTTCCGCAGGTGACCGTCTTGACCCTCGGGGCAGCTTGCAGTTTCGCAGGTTACGTTGGTGGCGCACATGCAGCAGAGCTGCCAAGGTTGCGAGGATTGGAAGCACGACGTCTGCCCGGTTCGTGGGACCGGGGCCGGCGCCTTGACGGGCTGCGTTGGGAGCGCCGGTGTAAACACCGTCACGCTTGGCTGGAAGACGGCAAACAAGGCCCCGCCTCGTGGTTCAATGTACCGCTCCACGTTGGTGACAAGGTGCCATTGAAAGTCAGCAGATGCGGCGCCCTCAACTCCCCGATCCATGTCGCAAGAATAGGATGCATGTACAACGAGACCACTCCCACTCCGGTAGACGCTCCCGTCAGCGTTGTAGGCGCGCCAGTTCAGCGTCAAGTTGACGTCGTACGATGCAACCTCCATCACCCCGTAACGTCCTTCATCCGTTTGGTAAACAACGATTGTGCCGGTGGGGATTCGATTCAGCTGATTGTCGCTCCCGTCGATCGGAGCAGCAGATAGGTGAGACGCCATGATGTGACTCAGCTTGATTTCGCTGAAGGACTGCCCACACGCCATCAGGAAGACGGCAAATACGACAATAGCAGCTAAACACACGGCACCAAGCGTCCTAGTGCTCATTCTACCTCCCTTGAATTCCGTTCGCTCTTAGCCAAACCACGCTACTACGAAACCCAGCCGACAAGCAACATAGCGGTGACGTACCGATCATTACGGAGTTCATAGCATGCCGAGCCAGACGAGACCAGACTTCGCCCATCTGTGAGAGCCCCGGCAACTGGTCCCTCAGGCCGTGAGCGGTTCAGACAGGGAAAGCAGCTTGCGGCCAGGGGGACTGCATGTAAAACACACTAATCAGTCACGGCGCCGTAATCGATTTCCATGCCCCGCTCGTCTTTGTGTTCGTTATTTTGCTTGGCTGGTACGCAGCATCCGTGCGTTTGGATTTCGCTCACAGTTCATGCTTGGATAGTACTATTGAAGCCTTATCATGCTCCAGGCTACAAGCCGGCTCAACAATGGGCGATTGCATGGACCATTCGGATGATTCCACCCGCCGGGTTTGAGGAGGTATAATACCACACTAAATAATCTCCGGCCGTGTGGCGGCCGGACTCACGTAACGAAAGCTCTGGGAAAGCCGGAGCGATGTAAGGAGGTTACTGTGGATATTCCGTTAGGCGTTGAAGTCTTGTGTGGTGAGAGAAGCTGCGGGCGCTCTGTCGCCTTGGTTATGAACCCCGTCACGGATCAAATGACGCACGTAGTAGTCAAAGAAGCGCAAGCTCCACACACGGAGCGGATGGTACCTGCGAGCGCGATCGAGCTTTCGGAAGGCAAAGGGCTTGTGCTGAAAGCGACAAGAGAAGAGCTTGCAGCGATGGACCCTTTCGTGGAGACCTACTTCATCCAGACCGTAGTCGATAAGTATGATCCGGGAGATATGTACGCGTGGCCCTATGTGATACATGCCAAAGAGCATCGGTACATGGCAGAGAAAGAGGAGAGGATTCCTCCCGGCGAGATTGCAGTACATCGAGGAGCAACGGTACTTGCCTCAGATGGCCCAGTCGGGAAGCTGGACGAATTTGTGGTCGGGCAAGCAGACTCTCATGTCACGCACCTGGTGATGAGAGAGGGGCACCTGTGGGGAAGCCGCGATGTGGTTATCCCCATCTCCAAAGTGGCCTCCATGAGCGAGGAAACGGTGCACCTAAGGATACCGAGGGAAGAAGTCGGAGAACTCCCGAAGATTGCCGTGCACCGCAAGCACTAAGCACGTCTCACTCGGTGCTGGGTAATCGTTCCTGAGAGAGTCGATACGGGCGGGGAGCCTCCGATCCAACCTTCTCATCTGTCAGTTCTCCTCAAGCAAGGGCGCGGTTCGGGCCTACGATGAGTGCAGTTTTGTAGCCGAAGGCTGATTTCAGGGCTTCTTCGTCGATTGCCTTGTGGTAATGGCTGTCGCCGTCCAGGCGGCTTGTACCGACTGTGCTCTTACAACATGCGCTTCCGCCCTGTCGGGCTCTCCGGATCGCCATAACAAAAGTGGTGATTCTGACATTCCGTCTGGACTGGGTTTCGGGGCGAGGCTCAAGAGCCCTCGTTCTGTCTACCGTTCGGGAACTTGGGGATCGTTCAAGGAAAGTCGTTAGCGACTCTCACGGTACGGGCCATGGCAGCGAGGGGAATAGGCCCTGGAGATGGTCGGCGAAGGATCGAGACCGGGGAGAAGAGGGAAACGGAATCGACAAGACAGCATCGGCCAGCTCTGAAGTGCTATCTCCGGCCAGAGCGAAGGAGGCTTTACCCGTCAATGGCAAGAACACGCCGGCTTCTGAGAGCACGACTCCCCCTTCGACGAGGGATCCGCTGAAGTCGCCAATGAAGTGCTGTTCGCTTCCGTTGATTCTCACCAAAACGTATTGCGGCCCGGCAAGAATGTCACCGACTCGTAGTGGCGCCGCCGATACGCGGTGGAGGTACATGAGGCCCAGCAGCTCGATCTCCTGATCTGCCGAAGTCGAGCCCGTGATGTGGTACGCGACCCATGCCTCAACTGTTGCTGACAGGACGTCACGGTATCCCGTGCCTACGAAGTCCCCCTCGCCTTTGAAGTCAATGCGGTGGCCGAAGCCGACGATGGAACCTGACTGCTCTATCGTACCGGTCAGGCTGGCCGACAGGACAAGACCGATACTATCGATGTGAACAGTTCCTCTCGCCTCTGTGAAGATCGAGATCTCACTTGCGCCGGCATACAAACCCGCGCCCATACACATAAGGACAATAAATGCCAACAGCAACAAGCCTCGCAGATGATTCGTCAGCACCGCATTCATGGCGGCATTGTACTACATAGCGAGATGAGGCAGAAGAAAACGAGCAATGCGATGATCTTGCCCTCCGGGCATTCCCAGAAGAAGCGTGACGGCCCAGACCCAGGCACCAGGAAGGTGAGGAACAGAGAGCACCGCCCACAAGAGGACCGCCGCTGAACTCCGATAATCGGAATCCGGTGGGAAAACGGAATACAGAGCCTGAGCACATCGAACCCCGAAGCGCTGATAGGATTGCCATTGCGGGCCGGCCGGTTATCGGGTCTACGGTAGATCGGCGCGGGAGAGCTTGCTCCGATTCGAGTTTCGGATTGCTGGGGCCTGGGGACTGAATGTATAAGGCGTTCGTTGTGGCCGCGTGGTGATGCACGTGTGAGATACGACACATCAGGAGAGACAAGGCCTAGGCTCAGGTGCCGGACACTGGCAGGCTATAGCGGATTCGCCCGCTTACATTTTCCTAAGCCGGCGACAATCATTGGTAGGCCTATTACCACGAGGCCCCGTGCCCAAAGCAATCGCTGCCCATAGCGGTAGACGACCGTGGCGCCCAAGGACAGCGAGCATGATGATTCCTGTCACGGTGAAAATGGTGCCCAACCTTAGGAATAGAAGCCGTTTCCCTCTTGTCATGCTGTCCCTCCACTAATGTGAACTCCTTTCAGGGCTACACCCGCGCTGCCGGCACAGCAATAGACCGAATGTCACGTTGAAAGGTCCATGTTCAGGCTTGATCGTAATGCTGCCCTAAGCGGTGGGACGATTAGGTACATTCCTCCTATAGTCACGCTGCCGAAAGGCTTTTACAATGACCGTAGACCTCGGCTTCTGAAGGAGCGTATACATGATCCGAGTCCGCTGTCCGCTCGCGTTTATGCTTTTCTTGACCTATCTTCTCTTCTCCGGTTGCGTTGTTCTCGGTACGGAGTCCGTAGCCGACCGGATCGCGCAGGCCGATGCCGCTTACTTATCACGCCATGTTCTCGCAAGCATGAACGAAGCGTTGGCCCTCTACGAGGCGATGCTTCCCAGTTTTCACACGCTTCCGGTCCAATCGCAAGCGCATGTCTTGAACCGTCTGTCGCAACTCTGCTACGAGGCGACGATGTTCACAGAAGGAAACACGCCCGAGGACGAGGCGCTCTTCATCAAGGGGAAGGATTACGCCTTCGAAAGCCTGCGGTTGAATGAGGAGTTTGCCGCGCACGAGCACAGCGGCCTGGCGACTGCTCTGAGATATGCCACCGATCCCGCAGCGACCCATTGGGCGGCGAACAACTGGGGCATGGTCCTCGAGATGAATCCGATTAAGGGACTCATGGAGCAGGGGTCAGTGATAGCTCTGCTAGAGCGGACAATCGAGCTCGACAGGGATTTTTGGGGTGGAAGTGCGGCGAGCGCCTTAGGCTCGCTTCTGATAATGGTTCCAGGCATGATGGGAGGAGACGACAAGCGGGGACTCGCCCTCGTCGAGGAGTCAATAGAGATGGACCCCACGTATTTGCACAATCACATCATCCTCGCTGAGTACTGGGGGTTCACATATAACATGTTCGGCGCGCTGAGAGGCGTGCGGGACGCCGAGCTAATTGAGCGAGAAACGGCCATCGTCCTCACAGGTGACATCGGAGAATGGCCGTTCTGGAACCGGCAAGCCAAAGCGGAAGCGAAGCGGCTGCTGGCGCAGTTGCATGAAATGACTGACTAATCAGGCTTCAAGACGTTCTCGATCCGATCGTAGCCCCATTGATCGAATGCGAACGCCCAGCGTCGATTCACCTTCTCGATCACGTCCGCGCTGAGATCGTAGGTGTTCTTCTCGTAGCCGGAGACGGAATCGATGTAGGCACGGAACCCGGCCTCCGCCTCGGTAAACCCAGGCAACTGCAATGTGTCGTAGATTCGCTTCACTTCCTCCATAGGAGCAGTCTCCAGATCCTCGAAGCAGACTTCTACGTGGTGACCGGCCGGAATACTCGATCGAGCGGCTAGATACGCATGCATGACCCTATCGTAGAATTCCAGCACGCATGCCTCGATTTCCGCGTTATCGATTGCCTGAATCTGGAATCGGGGGATGGCGGTTCGATAGAGATGGAGCGTCGACAGGAACACATCATAAGGATTGCGGTGGATGTGGATGAATCGGGCCTCCGGGAAAATCTTGAGCAAGGCCTCTATGTGTCCGCTGCTGGCGCAGTTCTTCAGCACCAGCCGCCGCCCTTCGGCCTTGAGCGTTGCCTTGCGCAGCAACGTCTCATAGCTTCGAAGGCGCTGGGCAAGATCCTCAGTGGCCACCCCATTGAGGAGCACCGATTCCTCGAAGACCTCGCGAGCCTTCCTGGGGAGAGTGAACGCATGCAGAAACGAGACGGGCGATAGATTGCACAGCGCGAACTCGTCCTCTTGTGGAGCATCGAGAACCAAGGGGATGTTGTCGATAACGCGAGTCGGATGTCGAGATCCGGCTGCCTTTGCCAGGAGCCTCTTGATTATTCCATCGCCGGTCAAGCAGAAGCCCGGCGCCATTGCTT
>Ga0307425_1000758_pt1 | contig 19995 bp, 15 predicted proteins | sample SalMarWE160330MG_FD_202152 | JGI IMG/M metagenome (GOLD analysis project Ga0307425, IMG submission 202152) | Salt marsh sediment microbial communities from the Plum Island Ecosystem LTER, Massachusetts, United States - WE1603-30 | ecosystem: Environmental > Aquatic > Marine > Intertidal zone >...
CTCCCCAGGTATTACCCTCGAAAGGCCAGCGTGTGATAGGCAGTGCCGTGGTCAATTATCTTTGCAAAGGCATCAAATACGGGGAGACCTTGAAATCTGCCCGAGGAAACAGAACCTTCGACTGTGGTGGCCTCAGTCTCCTCATTTAAGGGGTGATATTCATGCCATGCACTCTTTTTATGATCTTCAAATCAGCGCAGGCCCTTTCATTCCCCAATCCACACGCTTTTTGCAATGCTTTTTTCATCGGAAGGGGTTCATGCATGACATAGTGCCCAATAGCCTTGGCCATATGGATTTCATGCCAGTGTGGATATTTTGTCTCCAACCTGTCCAGATAAATCATCGCTCGCCGCCATTCGCGCCTTCGCAAGAGTCGGTAAGCCTTGGCTATGTCTTTTCCGGGATCAATTACCGCAGGCATGGTCGGCTCCATCTCCTCGCGGTAGGACGTTTTTAAATCCTCCCTCTCTAACTTCCTATTCAGCATCTCCGCTTTGATGAATTCGTAGTCACTGACCCTCGCCCTGATCCGGATCAGGTATTTGATCCCTTTGCCAGTTCTTTGCCATTTCTCTTCGAGTATTTCAGCCTCAACCGTCCCGGCGACGAGATTGTAAATCTCGTCTTTTTTCAGTTCATACACCTCAATAAGGCTATTTTTGGCGAGATATCTTCCCGCCAAATCCACCGCTTGTCTTTTCGCCTCAAAAAGGGCTAATGACTTGGCCAGTTGCTTGGAGTCACCGACTCCCTGCAGGTAGGTCCCTTCGGTTTCCAATACCACGACGTCTTCTTCTACGCCCTGAGCAAAGCCAATGTTGAAGAAGACAAAAAGCACAGCAATAATGAATTTGAGCATGAGTTGCTTTCCTATCTCGTCTAAAGATCCGTGGACCACCTGCAACCTAGATTAAATAGCATAAGCTGGGGGAGATTTCAATTTGAATACAGGATTTATCCACCTTAGAAATGGGGAAGCCTAAGGGAGAGCTCGGATTCCGGCGCATTCGGTGCTTTTTCCGCCTTGAGCATGATTCTGGCATCTGTAATGACACATCTGCGTGAGGAACACAGGACCGGATTCAAGTCGATTGATTCGATCAGTCCCTCTATTTCCATGACCAGATCGGAAAAGGCAACCAACATGCGGGTCAATTCTTTCAAATTGACCGGTTCAGAGCCCCGGTAACCCTCGAGCAATTGATGCGCCTTAAGGCTTCTCACCATTGATTCTACATCCTTTTCTTTGAGGGGTGCCATCCTCATGGTTATGTCCCGATATATCTCCACGCCCGTTCCGCCAATTCCCAGAAGAATCACGGGCCCGAACTGGTAATCCACCTTGGCGCCTGCAATCAGCTCGATGCCGGAGAGCATCTCCTCGACCAGCATGCCGGCAAAGCCCTCGAACTCGCTGAACCGATGAAAGGCCTCCTGCAATTTCTCACCGCTGGAGATGCCCACCACTACACCGCCCACGTCCGATTTGTGGAGCACGTGCGGGGAGACGACCTTGGCCACCACGGGGTAGCCGATCTCTTGAGCGAACCGAACGGCCTCATCAACTCCCGTTGTCCACAGGAATCGGGGAACGGTGAGCCCGGCCAGGGAACACAAACGCTTGGCCTCAGGCTCCAGAACCCAGCCAAGTTCTTTAGATGCCGAAATGATATCCTTGATTTCCGTGCTCAAAACGGCTTGCTCCTCCTCATCGCCTCGGCCAAGAGGACGGCACCCTCAATAGAGGGAGACACTGGAATGCGGTTGATTTCGAATCCCTCGATGAATATGCGGTATTTCTCCACATGAGGCACATAGGCAACCAGGGGCTTCCCCTCTTGGTAGTAGACCTGGCTTAACCTGGCTCCAAGATCCGAGGTGATTCCAGGAAGGTAGGGGAGGAGCAGGACGACAATGCAGTCTATTTCCGGTCTCCTGCTCAGGTAGCTGATTGCGAAGACAAAATCATCATCAATGGCGCTGCCCGTGAGGTCAACCGGGTTGGCAACCGAGGCAATAGGTTGTGCGCTCGATGAAAGGTTTTCCCTGATTTCGTGTTGTGCCTGCTCTGGAAGGGACGGGACGGAAAGACCATGGATCGAACAGACATCCACGGCCAAGGCCCCGTGCCCGCCGCTGCCGGTAACAATGCCCAAATTGCCCTCGATTGATTGTTGGTAACAACTGAGGGACTCACAGAAGGTAACCATTTCAAACTCATTTTTGGCCTCAACCACCCCATATTGGGAGAGGATGGTGGAAAAAGTCTCATAGTCGCCGGCCAGAGAAGCGGTATGGCTGGACACGGCACGGCTTCCCCCCACGCTCTTGCCGGCCTTTAGCACAATGACCGGCTTCGGGCATCGGCTTGCTGCCAGAACGAAATCCCTGCCGTCTCGATTCCCGAAGCCCTCTACATAGAAGGCGATGACTTTGGTTTCGGTGTCTTGCGCAAAGTAGTTGAGGAAGTCAAGTTCATTAATCAAGGCCTTGTTCCCGATGCTCACTGCCCTGGACAAACCGACTCCTTCCTCCGCAAACTTGATCATCTGGTCCACCAGGATTCCCCCGCTCTGGCTCACGAGGGCCACGTTTCCGGGATCGGGCCTGACCATGCGCTCGCTGGGAAGAAAAAAGGTATCCATATGGGCAGGCGAATAGATACCCAGGCAGTTGGGTCCAACAAAGGGGAAGCTCGCTTCTTGAGCTATGGCAACGATTCGATCCTGGAGGTCCTTTTGGCCACTTTCCGCAAATCCCCCGGAGATCACCGCTGCGGCCCCTACCCCACTCTGAACACAATCGGACAGGATGACGGGAACGTATTCAGCACGAACCGCAATCACCGCCAGATCAATCTTTTCGGGGATCTCAGAGATATGGGTGAACACCCTCTCCCCTTGGAGAACTCCCCCTCGAGGATTCACCGGGAAGACCTTAACCGGGTAACGGAGGTGGTTCTTATGGTAGATGACATTGGCTGGATGACGGTTATTAGTCAGGGAGACTCCAATGACGGCCATCGTTTTCGGCTTGAATAGTGGCTGAAGGTTCATCGAGCCCTCCTTGTCAAGATTGATGCCTCCTCCAATCTGTGGTGGTTATGTGAAGAAAATGGTGTCCGATTTCGCTCAGTCGATAGTCTAAATCGTTTTTCTTTCTCATCTCTAGAGAAGTACAGGGCTATATTAGGAGATATGATCAGGATAGCTTGACTCAGCGAGTGCCCTGATTCTGTCATCAAGATCGGGGTGGGTCGCAAAGAGGGCGGCCAACCCCCCATTTTTCGTTTGTCAACGTTACTCCATCATGTTTGCTATTTTACAATAAAACTGCAAAACGTCAACTTCATGAATTGACAAAAAGTGCTTCGCAGAGCAGGCGATAGGCAACTTAAAGACTCATGGCATAGCCTAAGTAGCCATACCAGCTCGAACTTCATCTTCAGCCCGGTCTGAGTTACCTTGAAGAGACGGCACCCGGATTTGTCACAGTGCAGGGTATTCGGCTCTTTTCCTAGACCTACCAATCCCCGTGCCTTCACATTCCCCGGGAGCTTGCCAATTCAGGTAATGACCGTCGGCTTCTCTTGACCGGTGAGGGCGCGAATCTGAGCAATCTCCTCGGCTAGGGCAATCAAATTCCCGAGAGCCTGTTGTGTTTCGACGTCATGCGTGACCGGATCAGGCTCGTAGTGCTCAAGGTAAACCCTCAAGGTTGCTCCGTGGGTGCCGGTACCGGAAAGTCGAAACACAATGCGGGAGCCGTCGGTAAAGCCAATTCGAATGCCTTGATGGTGGGTGACGCGGCCGTCAACCGGATCGGAGTAGCTAAAGTCATCGCTGTATTCGACTTGATACGGGCCAAACTGCTTTCCTTTCAGAGTTGGTGCTTTTGATCGCAAGTTTTCCATCAGGCTGTAGGCTTTATCATTCTCCACCCCTTCGTAGTCATGACGGGAGTAGTAGTTGCGTCCATAGGTCAGCCAGTGTTCCCGCACAATCTGCTCAATGGACTGGTGCCGCACTGCCATAATGTTGAGCCAAAAGAGAACAGCCCACAGCCCATCTTTTTCACGCAGGTGGTTGGACCCCGTTCCAAAGCTTTCTTCGCCGCAGATGGTTACCTTGCCGGCGTCCAGGAGGTCTCCGAAGAACTTCCAGCCAGTGGGGGTTGCATAGCAGTCAAGGCCAAGTTGGGCAGCCACCCGGTCCACTGCCTGAGATGTGGGCATCGAGCGCGCCACTCCAGCCAAACCTAAGCGATAAGCTGGAACCAGTTGGGCGTTGGCGGCTAAGAGGGCAAGACTGTCGCTGGGGGTGACGAAGAACTTGCGGCCCAGGATCATATTGCGATCGCCGTCGCCATCACAAGCCGCCCCAAAGTCAGGTGCCTTCTCCGCGTATAGAAGACCGACTAGTTTGTGGGCATAGTGCAGATTTGGATCAGGATGTCCGCCGCCGAAATCCTCCATTGGCGTCCCGTTGCGCACGGTTCCTCCAGGGGCGCCCAATCGCTGCTCGAAAATGGCATGGGCATAGGGTCCGGTGACGGCATGCAGTGCATCGAAGCACATCCGAAACTGTCCAGAGCTCAGGAGTTGGTGAATGCGCTCGAAATCAAACACTGACTCCAGCAATCGTTGATGATCCTCAACCGGGTCAATGACCTCAACCACCATGTTTCCCAGTTGAACTTCCCCAAGTGTTTCTAGCTCCACATCGGGGGCTTTCAGGATTTTATAACGATTGATCACCTGAGTGCGAGCATAAATGGCCTCTGTCATTTCCTCCGTCGCAGGTCCGCCATTCCTAATGTTGACCTTTACCCCGAAGTCGCCATGAGGGCCGCCTGGGTTATGGCTGGCTGAAAGGATAATACCGCCATGGGCCTTGTACTTGCGAATGACGCAAGAGGTGGCCGGGGTTGAGAGGAGCCCCCTATGTCCGACTTTGACCCGCCCAAATCCGTTGGCGGCAGCCATTTTCAAGATGATTTGAATGGCTTCACGATTGTAGTAGCGACCATCACCTCCAAGTACCAGGGCTTCCCCTTCATGCCCCTCAAGGCTGTCAAAGACCGACTGGATGAAGTTTTCCAGGTAGTGAGGCTGCTGGAAAACCGGGACTGGCTTTCGCAGCCCGGAAGTGCCGGGTTCCTGGTCAGTGAAGGGCAGTGTAGATACGGTGCGGATATTCATAGGTTACCCCGAATCACTTCATACGTTAAAGAACTCAAGCTCCGCTCGTCGTCCTGCACCCCTTGATGAGAGGAGAAGGGATGCATCAACAACGCGGCCTGCACATCTTCCTAGTTTCGCCAGGCGGTCTCCGGCACAGAATCGAGCCGTTTTTTGCTCAATAGTGCGGGTTCTGTTGGGTCAAAAATCCTATACGCGGCCAATTTTATGCGGTCGTTCACCAAGAACCACGCCAGGGCATACCCCCACACAGCAAGGGCCCAGCCCCAACCGATGGGCGTCATCAGGAGTCCATAGACTGCAAACATTGTGGCAATTAGTTGCGTGCCGATTACCGCTGCCAGCAGAATCCGCGCGGGACGAATGGACCAGAATGGGCCGCGGGTGCGCGTGACAAAAATGGTCAGATGCCCCGCCACGGACAGCTTCAGGTACATCAGCGACTGGATGAACTCGCGGTCCAGGTGAAACACGCGCTCACCAAAATAGAACAGTCCGAACGACGCAATCACTCCGGCCACGCCCAGCACCGACGCGATCCCCAGCACGATATGCATGTTCCAGGCTTCCGGCTTATTCGCATAACGTACCTTATCATAGGCGATAGACAAAATTGCGCCGTCGTTGAGCAACGCTAGCAGCACAATCATTACCGCTGTCACAGGGTAAAAGTTAAAGACCAGGATCGACAACGTCATGAACAACAGCACGCGAATTGTCTCAGTGATGCGGTAGATCGCGTAACTGTTCATCCGCTGGAAAATTTTTCTGCTCTCCTTGATGGCGTCGATGATTACCGACAGGCCGGGCGTCAGCAGCACCATGGCCGCTGCCGCCCGAGCCGCATCCGTCGCACCCGATACCGCGATACCGCAGTCGGCTTTCTTCAAGGCGGGGGCGTCGTTTACCCCGTCCCCGGTCATACCGACAATGTGGCCCTGTTGCTGTAGAATATCCACAATATGGAACTTGTGTTCGGGGAACACCTGGGCGAAACCGTCCGCTTTCTCTATGGCTTCCGCCAACTGCGCGGTCTCGTGATGCTTCGTGTCGCCGAAGCCGGTGGCATCAAGGATGTTCGTGCCTAGCCCAAGTTGCCCGGCGGTTTCCCGACCGATGGCCAGTTGATCGCCCGTGACCATCTTCACGCTTACGCCCATCTGCCTTGCGGTCGCGATGGTCGCTTTGGAATCCTCGCGGGGCGGATCGTAAAGCGGCAAGACGCCGAGGAACTGCCATTGATCCTTCGGGTCTGCCCGAGCCACACCCAACGAACGGAAGCCGCGCGCCGCGAATTCGTTTATGGCTTTTTCGACTGCGGGCTTTACCTGCTCGGCATCGGCCGCCAACTCTAATATAACCTGCGGTGCGCCCTTTGTCACCTTGAACGTCTTCCCGTCAGGGGTCTTGACAGTGGCCTCCGTGCGCTTGTGCACCGGGTCGAACGGCTGGAAATGGACCACCTCGTAGCCCTTCAGGGTCTGATCGTTGTTCATACCGTTCAGCACGGCCAGGTCTATGGTGTCCTGGTTTTCCGCGCGCGACGCCAGAGCGGCGTTGAGGATCACCTGGTCGGGGTTGACTCCTTCGACGCTGAACGGATTGCCTAAAGTCAGCTTGTTCTGCGTCAAGGTGCCTGTCTTATCCGAACACAGCAAATCCATCCCCGCCAATTCTTCGATGGCTACCAGCCGGCTGACAATCGCCTGTTTTGCCGCCAGCAGCCGAGCCCCCACGGCCATTGTGACAGACAGCACTGTAGGCATCGCCACGGGGATGGCCGCCACTGTCAGCACCAACGCAAACTGCAAGGTGGTCATCATCTTATCGCCGCGGAACAAGGCGACAGCCAGAATCAGCACCACGAGCACAACCGCAAGAATGATCAAGTAATTGCCGATCTTCAACACTGCGCGCTGGAAGTGGCTGACGGTGTGCGCCTCCTGCACCAGTTGCGCGGTCTTGCCGAAGTACGTGTTCTGACCCGTACCATAGACCAGAGCATCAATTTCGCCCTGGCGGATAATCGATCCCGAGTAAACTGTCTCGCCGGTTTTGCGCGTGACGGGCAACGACTCCCCCGTCAACGCGGACTGGTCCACTTCCAGCGTCTCCCCGTCTAACAAGCACGCATCCGCCGGTACGATGTCGCCGAGACGCACGCGGATGACGTCGCCGGGCACCAGTTCACGCGCCGCCAGCGTGGTCCATTTGCCCTCGCGTCGGACGCGGGCCTGGACCGCCAGCTTAGCCTTCAGGGCGGCTATAGCGTTTCCCGCCTGGAATTCCTCCCAGAAACCGACTGCGGCGTTGGCCAGAAGCAAAACAAGGATGATGAAAAAATCCGGCCAGTGCCGGACCAGTGCCGATAGAATTACCGCCACCTCAATCATCCACGGGATCGGCCCCCAAAAATAGGTGAGGAATTTCAGGAAAGGATTGGTTTTCTTCTCCGCAATCTCGTTAGGGCCGTACTGTGCCAGACGGCGTTGAGCCTCGGCTTGACTGAGACCGTCCGGGGAAGATCCCAATTTTTTCTCCAATTCCTCCAGGGGCAGGGATTTCAGGTCTTCTTTCATCTCGGACTTATTTGTGATTTTTTGCATGATGACTATCCTCCGGTTCTTGTTGCACTGATCGAGTTTCCTCCTGCGAAGCTGATTTGAATCATCTCAATCATTAATAATTCCCTGTCGCTGTGGCACCCGAACAGCTTTGCGCACGCTTGACGGTTCTGCCGCGATCTTGTTTTTTTACACCTCCAATTCCACCTTGAGCGAGAGCAGTTCCAGGAGGTCCTTGAGCGCTATGATCCCGACTAAACGCCCTTTCTCAACCACCATGAGGCGGCTGTTGCCCGTTTGATTCATGATGGAAAGGGCCTTCATGGCATCGGCCTGCGGTTCGATGCTGTTTTCAGGAGAGCATTGTGAAGCAAGCTCTCCGACCGTCTTCCGGCCCCAGTCCTGCCTCGGAATCTCCTTCACCTGTTTTGTCGTGACACAACCAAGAAGCCTGTCGGAATCTTCCACAACGGGAAACATCTTAAAATGATACTTATAGACATAACCCTCAACCAGTTGCTCCAAAGAAACCGATGGTGATACCGTCACGGGATCCGTCTTCATGAAGCGGCGGACAGGCTCACCTTCAAGCGCTTTACGTGTGACGAGTTGTTGGTAGGATGCTTTTGCTGCCCCCTGAAGGAACATTCCGATCAAAAACCACCACATTCCGCCGACAAAATTGCCCTGAAATATCTGGATAACTCCAAGGACGATAAAAAAGATGCCAAACCCGGACCCGATCCTGGATGAGATGTAAGTGGCCCAACGGAGGTTCTTCTTTGCCCCCCACAGAATCGATCGAAGCACACGCCCCCCATCCAGGGGAAACGCCGGCAGGAGATTGAAGCCGGCCAGGATAGCATTGATCATGGCCAGATACCCCACTACCCCGTTAATCGGTTCCGATAACCCGCTTTGCCTGCCTACGGCGTGAATCCCATAGAATATAAGCCCAATGATGATGCTGGAAAGAGGTCCGGCAATGGCCATCATGAATTCGACCTTGGGGCTCGGAGGTTCCTCATCCATTTCTGCGACACCGCCAAAGATAAAGAGGGTAATTCCCTTCATGGGTATGCCGTATTTCCTTGCCACCAGGGAGTGGGAGAACTCATGAGCGATAATGGAAAGAAAGAGCCCCAGTGCGCCTATAATCCCCATCCACCAGTATGTTTGGGGGGAAAGGTTTTTATAGTAAGAAGGGAAAAGCCCCTTTGAGAGAGACCAGACGATGAGGATAGCGATAATAATCCAGCTCCAATCGATACGAACCTCAAAACCCAGAAGCTTAAATAACTTGATTCGTTTTCCAAACATCTTTTTATCTCCTGGTCTTTACTGTTTATTTAACGGAATGTCCCAGATTAAGGTATTGATATTGTTCTAAATTGAAATTTATTGGGATACTTGTATAATATATCATCCCATTCAATAGAGCATTATCACATGTTAAAATATATTCTTTCAATAATTATTCCCTTTCGCTGTGGCACCCGAACGGCTTCGCGCACGCTTGACGGTTCTGCCGCGATCTTGTTCTTTTACACCTCCAATTCCACCTTGGCGCCTGCAATCATCTCGATATAGGGAGAGAGGATATAAAAAATAGCGTTAAATCGCACCTGTAATGATTAATCCAAAGACCATTGCAAACAGAGCGAAACTCTCAGTAATGCCCACGGCTGCAAAACATTTCCCAAAGATCTCCGGTTTCTTGGAAGAGGCCAGGATGGCCGTGGCGGCTACCCTGCCTTGAAAGACGGCCGAGGTCATGATGCCCAATCCGCAAAACAGGCCGATACCCATCAAACCGAGACCAGCCGCGGCCTGCACCTTCCCCAGCATAACGAACATCAGGACGATACCATAAATGGTCTGGGACGAAGGGGCCGCTGAAATACCGATGAATTTGCCGTGACCTTCCTCCACTTTGGCCATGACCCCGTGGGACGCGGCCCCTGCGATACCGCAACCGATGGAACTTCCCATGGCCGGAAGTCCGACTGCACATGCGCATCCCGCATATCCGAGCATTGTGTAAAAGTCCATACGCTGTATGTCCTCCTTTTTTTGTACTAAATATCCATCCGGAAATAGTCAAATTTCAGATGGAGCTTCGAGCGATCAGCAGTCAGCCAAGCATTTGTTTTTAATATCTTTTGATACGTGAATGCTGAAAGCTAAGAGCTTATCCAAGAAATCATATATGCATAATATCCCCCATTCAGTAATAAACCAAAACCTGGTCCTATAGACCCGAGTATTTGCTTAGTCACGCCTTATTGTTTTCCGAAAAGGCCTGTAAACCAATCCATCACCCTCAAAACACCAGCGATACCATTCCAGGAAGTTCAGCCTGAGTCCATGAATCACACCCCCCATGACTCCCAATAGGAGATTGATAAAGTGGCCGACAAAAAGGAGCGGGACGGCTAAAAGATAACCGATCCATGAAAGTCCCTGCACAATGTTGTCGGCAAGCACATTGAACGTCTGGGCCATATATACCGTGGCGATGCCCAGTGCAAAAAGTCGGAGATAAGATAGTACATCTGAAAAGATTTGCACCACGCCCAATAGGCCGTTAAGCCCCTCGAGCAGCCGCAGGAAGACATTTTTTCGTTTGGAAGAGAATAGAAATACTACAAGGAATCCGAGGATCAGGGTGTAAAGGGCCGGTGGGTTGTCCATGCCCTTTCCCATCCGGCTGTTTACCAGGAAGTAACCACCCCAGATCACGGGCACCCAGCCCAGGGCGGCATAGTCCCGGGTGTTTTTAAATTTGATTATAAGCGAAAGGGAGATGTGGACCATACCAAAGAGGATGGAGAGGATCATGATTTGGTTCTGTCCCTCTTTGGTATTAAAATCCAGGAAGGCGGCCCTTGAAAGGGGATTCTCCGGCGCAATACGGATTCCGAAATAACCCGCGCTCAGAATCCCGTATGCGATGGTCGTAAAACTCACGAGGAACATCAGTCGAAAGAACCGGCTGGCAAACGGCGTGTTCGTTCCGAATCGTTTTCTCAGCAAGACCGTGACGGCCAGCAATGTCAGACCGTAACCGGCATCTCCCACGATCATACCGAAAAACACGGCAAAACAGTAGAGCACAAACCCGCTGGGATCAAAGTCCTGGTAACTGGGGTATGAATAGACCTTTACCAGGTCTTCACCCGATTCAAACATCGACCGGTTGCTCAGTAAAACCGGAACACGGTCGTTTTCGGACGGTTTCTCGGTAAAATGATAGAGCGAAAAGGGTGTACCGATCTTTTGGATCAGATCTTCTTCGGGGATCGGGGACCAGCATGTAACTATGAAAAGCCTGCCGTCCAGTTCCGTCCCCGCATTAATTACGGCACGGCGGTACTCGAGAAGATCGGTCAGTTCGGCCTCACTTGCCACAAGCGTATCCAAGTGTGCCGCCAATTTCGCGTATTTTTCTTCGATTTTGCGGAGTTCTTCCATGTGCACAGTGAGTCTCTCTTGTAAATCCGAGAGGCTTGTAATGGGGATCTTCTCTTCCGGGATATTCAGTGCCGGTGGATCAGCGGAAACCGTTACAAAACAGATTTCTCCTTTAGCGGTGTTGACGATCTGATAATACAGATTCTCAAGGGGTAGATCCTCAAAGATCTTTTGGGGAACCTTGTAGAAGTATACGTGAAGGCCTTTTTTACGCAAGGCATCCAGGTCATCCACCCGGAAATCTCCCCATACCTCTTGAAGCGCAATCTCTTTTTTAAGGGCCGCTATTTCAGCCTGGATGCGGGTCTCCTGACGTGCCAGCTCGTCCCTTGTGTCACAGACCATCCGGTGGGAAAGCGGTTTTTCGCTTTTTTCACCCATAGACCTCGAAGAAAGAAATTTTCGGGTTTCGGTCACACGGGCCAATTCTTTGGTCAGTTCAAGGGCTTCGATCGGCTCATGAGGATAAATCAAATGGGCGACTCCAACGGCCTGCAATTGCTCAAGGAAGGGCTCTTTTTCCGTCTCCAGCCCAATAAAAGTGATTTTTTCCATGGGAACGATCATTTCAAATGTGCCTCGTTTTTTTGAATCTTGGCCTTGGCCAATTTGGCCCGGCCCACAGCTGCCGTCTCCTCATCACCCAGGAAGATTCGGATTTTTCGGATGTTCTCCTTTAACTCGGGAATCAACTTTTTCTCAAAAAGATTGCAGCGCTGGGTAGTGATCCGGAGTTCCTCCCGGATCAATGCCTCCTTAAGCAGGAGGATTCGAACTTCCTCGCGAATGGACACCAGTTTTTGGAGTTCCGAGACTGCCGTGTCCAACCAGGACGGAGTGGCAAAGAGTGAATAGGGCATTTCCTTAAAAAGGACCTCTTTAAATTCCGGGACATCCACACCGGCAATATTGTCGGTGTAGGTGACCACTTCGTGGATCATGAGATAATCGTTCATGTCCACCGAAGGATCCGTAAGGAATCGTGACCAAGTCCGAACCCGGTCCGCCATGTCCTTCAGTGCCCGTGACTTTTCGGCCATCAGAGGTTCCATTTGCCGGATAACGATCTGCAATTGCATCTTTTTCAATTGCAGGATCGGGAGAAACTTCTCATATTTGGCCTTGGCATCCCGTTGGGCCTTCAGGGCGGTCTTGTTGTATTTGAGTTTTTCGGACATTTTTACGTAAGAGGTCTATTTAATAAATTTTATGGCATACCTCTATATCAAACCAGGTTCTACCGCTATTATCACCGGATTCCTCGGTCAAGCCGGGGAATAACGGATAGTTACGCCTCTTTTGCGGGCCAAAATTCGCGGACCAGATTATCCTTGAGGCCGGTCTGTACCGGATCAAAATATCTTGCCAGAATCTCCCAGCACAGATCCAGGGCCTGTTCAATCGGGATATTGACATTCAGATCCATCAATTCCTTTTCAAAATCGCTTCCATAGGACAGCAGGGTCTCATCCCATTTTGACACCTTGAATCCCATGGCGATCTTGTTTCGGGATTCACGACAATCCGAGTACAGCCGGATCATGGTGTTCATGATATCATTATGGTCTTTGCGCGTCACCTTGGAGACCACGTTCTGTTTGAGCCGGCTCAGAGAACCGAATGGATCGATCACCCCATTATGCAGATAAAACTGCCCCTCTGTAATGTACCCCGTGTTATCCGGAACAGGGTGGGTTACATCATCACCGGGCATGGTGGTTACAGCCAGGATCGTAATATCTCCCAGACCCTCCATATCCACGGCCTTCTCGTATCTCGCCGCCAACTGGGAATACAGATCTCCGGGATAACCGCGGTTACTGGGAATTTGTTCCATGGAGATGGAGATTTCTTTGAGGGCGTCGGAAAAGTTCGTCATATCCGTCAAGAGGACCAGCACCCGCTTTCCGGCCTCTGCAAAGCGTTCCGCCACAGCCAGGGACATATCCGGCACCAGCAGGCACTCCACAATCGGATCGGATGCCAAGTGGATAAACATGATGACCCTGTTCATGACGCCGCTTTCCTCAAAGGTGCGCCTGAAAAACGTGAAATCGTCGAATTTGAGTCCCATCCCTCCAAGGATAATGATATCCGCCTCGGCCTGCATCCCCACCCTGGCGAGGACTTGATTATAAGGCTCGCCGGGGATGGAAAAAATCGGAAGCTTCTGGCTGACCACCAGGGAATTGAATACATCGATCATGGGGATGTTCGTCCGAATCATCTGTTTTGGGATAATACGGTTGGCCGGATTGAAGGATGGGCCGCCGATGGGGATTTCTTCTTCCAGAGGTTCGGGTCCGCTGTCAATGGGTTGCCCGCCCCCACTAAAGATCCGGCCAAGCATGGATGGGCCGTACTTAACCTGCATGGCATGGCCTAAAAATCGAACACTGTCGTTGGATGAAAGACCTTTTGTCCCCCCAAAGACCTGAAGCGTCACGGTGCCTCCGGCAATCCGGATAACCTGGCCCAGGATGCTTTTCCCCGGCGATCGGATCACCGCCAACTCTCCCAGGCCCACGCCTGTTGCGTTGAGAGTGGCTATATTTCCCGTGATCTCACGAATTTTGGTGATGATTTCCCTCATAGCTATGATCCTTCTAAAAAGGCATGAATTTCTTTTTCATAATTTTTAAAATCATCGCTTTCCCAGGTTGATGAATTCCAGTTTTTGATCAGGGCCGTCAGCCGGAAGAAGATGTTTCGGGCATCATCCTTGTCTTTGGCCTGGATTTCTTTGTGTAGCACCTGATCGATCTTATTAAACACATAGATTTGACGTTCCATGGTGTTATAGGCATCCACCGCGTCAAAGGCGTTCTGTTGCATGTAGACCGCGTCCAATAATTCCATTTTTAGATACACGATGAAATCCGCCAGAGACGTTCCTTCCTCGCCGACCACGTCCATCCGTTTTTTGATTTCATTGCCGTCGTAAACAAGCCGTTGAGCATCTCTCACCTTTCGGATCCAGGAAGGCTCCATCTTATCTAAGGTCTCCTGCATTTGGTTCAGGTATTTGGACCATGAGATAAGCGGGTCAATAGCCGGGAATCGCCGGGCGTTGGATCGTTCCCAGGTCAAACCCAGGAATGCTCCGACAACGGCCAAGGTGCCTTGGGTCACGGGTTCTTCAAAGTTTCCGCCCGCCGGGGATACCGTCCCAATGATACTGACCGAACCTCTGGAACCGTCTTCCAATTGAACAAGTCCCGCCCGTTCATAAAAATCGGCTATCCTCGATTGAAGGTAGGCCGGGAAGGCCTCTTCCCCTGGGATCTCCTCCAGGCGACCGCTCATCTCACGTAGGGCCTGGGCCCAACGGGATGTGGAATCCGCCAGAATGAGGACACCCCTCCCCATCTGGCGGTAATACTCACCCAGGGTCACGGCCGTGTATATGGATGCCTCTCTGGCTGCGACAGGCATGGAGGAGGTGTTGCAAATGATGATGGTTCGCTCCATCAGGGTCTTTCCCGTATAGGGGTCAATCAGATGGGGGAAGTCCTGTAGGGTTTCCACTACCTCACCGGCGCGTTCCCCGCATGCCGCAACAATAATAATATCCACGTCCGCGTAACGAGATATGAGCTGTTGGAGGACGGTCTTTCCGGAGCCAAAGGGCCCGGGGATGCAGGCCGTGCCGCCCTTGGCCACCGGGTAGAAGGTATCGATAATGCGACAGCCGCTCACAAGCGGTTCCACGGGGAGGAGGCGCTGTTGATAATGGCGAAGAGCGATCTTAATGGGCCATTCCTGGATCATGGTGAGTTCCTGGGTCTTGCCCGTCTCATCTTCCACCCGGGCAATGACCTGATCTACGGTATAAGAGCCGCTGCGGGCAATATCTTTGATCACAGCACGGCCTATAAAATTGAACGGCACAAAGATGTTATGGGTGAAGATCCCTTCCGGCACGGTACCCAAAACATCTCCCGCCTCCACACTGTCACCTATTCGGACGACAGGTGTGAAATCCCACTTGGTTTGGCGGTCCAGGCTTTCTAGATAGACCCCCTTTTTCAGAAAGAGTCCGCATTGGGCGGCCAGTTTCGGGAGGGGGTTCTGCAGGCCGTCATAGATCTGACCCAACAGGCCGGGACCTAGCTCGGCCACAAGGAGTTCCTTGGTGAACTCCACCCGATCTCCCACCTTTACACCTCTTGTGTCTTCAAAGGCCTGCATATCACAGAGATTGTCCCGAACCCTGATGACCTCGCATTTTAACCGGCTTTCGGCGGTGATCACGAACGCCACCTCATTCTGCCGGACATAGGTGTCAAAAGAGGCGGTAAGCATATTGCCGTATCCCGCTACGATTTTTCCTGCGGCATGCGCCATATTACAGTTCCTCCAATTGTCTGATGATTTCCTTGCCGCCTTCGTCGCTCAATGCCAGGTTTTGCTCCAGTATATGGAGCTTCAATAGGTAAGCCAGGACAACGTCGAATTCAAAATGCATGGGCGCGGCCATCTCATCGATGGTTCCCCAGAGGATTTTTTGGATGGTATCCTCGGTTTGGAGTGGTTCCCAGGATGCCATCAATTCTTCGATCCAGGGATATTCAGCGAGCAAGCCAAAGTCCTCCGCAGTACTGCGTCCGAGAAAGTCCACGAGATCGCCTTCTCCAAGGACATGATCGAATGGTGGGAGCCCTTTTTTTCGGGCCCGGATCGCCGTAATAATGTTTCGCAAATCTTTTTCAAAGGCCAGGTAGGAACGCAAAAACCGACTGGCGCTCCTTTCTATGGCATGTGTGAAATAGGCCTCGTAAAGCTGTTCTACAGCCTTGGGAGAGGGGCCGTCCATCACGAATGTGTTCAAGGCATCCTCAAAAAAGTCAGGGATATCTTTTGGAGACCGGATCTGTTCCTTCCAGAAATCCATTCCGTAGAGACTGTATTCCACCTCTACCTCTTTACCCGCCCATAATCGTTCGATCTGAAGGACATCGCCGGCCAACAGGATCCATTCGATTTCGGCCCAATCCTTGCCCGTAAAAAGATATTTTTCAGCCAGGAGATCTGCAAGGCGAAGTTTAAGCTTTTTGTCATCTCGGTGGATATCGGGGAGAAATGAAACCAGGAAATAATACTTCATTTGTTTTCAAGCCCCTTGATGTCTATGGTTTTGAAGAGACCGTGAAACCTGGGCAACAGATACTTGAGAAAAAGCTCTAGGAAGGCCTCATCCGTAAAATCCAATCTCACAACCCCATCGCTTGTCCCGATGATAAACCCGAAGGCAACCTCATTACTCTTGAGTTCCAGAGTAAGTCTTTTCCCTTCAAGTTTGCCCGGAAGGCTCTTGATCAATTCCATAGAGAAACCGGCCAGTTTCTCCTGCTGTTCAAACGGCACCAGCAGGGTCAGATCCGTGCGGTCCGGTTGATTCACGTATTCCCGGACGCAGGTCGTCATGAGCTCCCTAAGAAAAGAGGTATCGTTCAGTTCTTCGGAGAGTTTCTCTTTCAACGGCAGGACGAGGAGATTTTCTTCGATCACCCGTTTAAGGTCGGTCACCAATTGCGATGCCGCGATCTCCATTGAAGAGTTGATCTGTCGGCGGCTCTTGTCCGCCTCATCATTTGCACGGGCCACAATCGCTTCAGCATCGGACCGAGCTTTCGAGAGGATCTCACCGGCCTTTTGATTCGCCTCTTCGATGATGCTCCGGGAGGTCTCCTCCCCACTCTCCACCCCATGTTTTTTTAGTTTTTCTATAATCTCCTGCAACTTGGTATCCGTCATATCTATTATCCCCCATAAAACCGAATCATTTAAAAGCCAGATCTTGAAGTCATATTTCTGGTAGCATTTAAGAATTTACCTCATCATATGGTCTTTGGATCGCATATAGGGCGTGACAGGCAATCCTCATATAAAGTGCCTGGACCAAATGATCAGCATGATCAGACCCCCTGTTATGAATAAGACATCCTGCCATGGATGTCGAGGGGAAACAGGGGTGGAGGCTGATCCATTTTCTTCTATCGATTCTGCAAATTCTCTCCTCGCAAGATATAGACTATAGACTATAAAAAGAACCATATTTCTCTTGCAATGAATCCGTAGTGCCCCTCCAAAAATTGCTACCTATATATGGACACCGGTTTGCTATCTATCCCCAGTATCGTATCAATAAGGGAGCGATAATCGGGGAGATCACGGACATCAACTTGATCAGGATATTCATTGTAGGGCCGGCTGTATCCTTGAAAGGATCTCCCTCCGTATCCCCGATGACCGCTGCTTTGTGAGAAAAGGAGCCTTTTCCTCCAGAAGACCTTTTAAGAAAACATGGCAATGAACATGCCCGAGGCCGAAATAAAAAGCGGTCTCCAGCTAAGAAATTTGCTTGCCTCCATGGTTGCACCCACGGAGATCCCCAGAAATATGGTTACGATATTCATCAACGTGTTTTGTGCCGTTTCCGTAAGTCTCTCCACAACCCCGCTTTTTTTCATCAGGTTTCCGAACATGAACATTCCCATAAGCGGGATAACAGATGGGACCAGGATAGCAATAATCAGGGAACTTAGGATAGGGTAGATGATTTTTTCGGCCCTTGAGACATGTCTAAGCTGTTTCATGCGTATCTTCCTCTCCTTTTCCGAGGTCAGAAGCCGCATGATAGGAGGCTGGATCAGGGGAACCATGGCCATATAGGAATAGGCGGCCAGGGCGTTGGCTCCAAGGAGCTGGGGCGCTAGGTGCTGGGTCAAATAGATGGTCGTAGGGCCGTCGGCGCCGCCTATGATACCCACCGAAGCGGCCTCTTTGAGCGTGAAGCCGGCAAGAACAGTGCCGGTGAAGGTGACGAAAACCCCCAGCTGCGCTCCCGCTCCGATAAGGAGCGTTTTGGGATTTGCGATTAAAGGGCCGAAATCGGTCATGGCCCCAAGGCCGAGAAAGATGACACAGGGGATGACCTCCCACTCAAGACCATATTGATAGAAGATGCGTATAAGTTGACCATGCCCTTCCGTGTAACCCATGAGGGGGACTAGAGGGAAGTTGAAAATAAAGATGCCGAATCCTATGGGAAGGAGAAGAAGGGGTTCGAAATTTTTAACAATGGCAAGATAAAGAAAAAAGAAACTCACACACCACATGATAACATTTTGCCACCCTAAATGTAATATTCCGGTAGTTGAAACGATACCATTAAGAAGGTCCCATATCTCATTTAATGTCATAAGACGCCTCCTTTTCGACTGCTCTGTTCCCGATAAAATATGTCCTACGGCCCGCTGTCCCAGAGATTTCCTTGCTTTTTATTCTTCTTGGCGGCCGGCGGGATCAGGAATGATATATAGCTGATCCTCGGCAAGGGCAATTAGCCACTCTACAATGGCAAGAAATATGCCATTGCTTTAACATATTTAAATAACAGGATTTTCCGGGGACGACCCTGCAATAGAATAACATTCTGAGTTCCTAATCTGTAGGAGAACCTTTGCATGTGGCCCCACTGTCAGCAGAAATTGATGATAACATACTGGAATGCAAGGTAATTTAGCTATAAGAACTAATAATTCTCTTTCCGGTCGTTTAGAGAATCCACAGTTCCTAAATAACTATGATCCGGTTAATTATATTTAAGTGCCCATCCGAAAATGATTTTTTTTGAAAGGAGCATGGTCCGTGTCAAGACCCATCACCCGGCACCCAGGACCTGCCTGAAATTGCCCATTGAGCCCACTATCCCGGAAACAGGTCCCACATTTCCCATGAAGGGCAGGACACAGATAGTCCCAGGACATTTTATCCTATGCCAGTCGACGATCCCGCCATCCTAGTGGTACAACATCCCGCTTTGCGGGATCGGTGATGCTAAGTTCCCTATCAGGGGCACTCATCGAGGGCGTTTGTTTTCCACTGGCATGGTTCTGCTGTTCGACAACTGAAAGATTATAGGGGGTGGTACCAAAAGAAAGAAAAGACAGGAGTACAAGCGTCCGCGCCAGAGACGAGGCAGGACTCAGTCGCTTCACCGGTTCCCGCGAAGTGAAGTCTGGAATGTCCGATAAGTCAGGGCGGACACTAACCTGATCCGCTCGCCATCGACCGTTCTTATTTATCACTGTAATAGGCGTTTATGGCCCGGAGCAGGGGACGGAATTCCTTTTCCGCCCCACACAGGCGGCCCAGAATATACTTTTCCATGCTTTCGTTATTGGTCAGCACAGCTTCGGGAGGGAGGTTTTCAGCCTCGATCTCGGCCCGCGCCATGTCGGCGTGCCCACCCGAGCTGCCGGCCGCACCGAAGGCTTCCTGGGCCGTCCGGCCCGCGTGCTTTTGATGGCCGTCGCAGCGGAACACAATCACAAGCTTCCGTCCAACCACACCGGCTACCAATGCCCATCTAGCTTCCTTGACTCTGGTTAGGAAATCGGCCACCTGCACGCAGATATCTGCATTCGCCGCCGGGCCGAGATAGGAGAAGATGACGCCTGCCGCGGATCACCTTTCCCGCTTTGAGTTGCGGGAGCAGATCCTTGGCCATGCTGACGGGGATGGCAAACCCTATCCCGATGCTCCCCCCGCTCTGAGAAAAGATGGCCGAGTTTATCCCAACGACTTCCCCTGCCGTGTTCAGGAGCGGCCCCCCGCTATTCCCGGGGTTTATAGAGGCGTCGGTCTGTATAAAATTATCGTAGGCGCCTGACCCTATCTGCCTGTACTTGCCACTCACGATGCCCGCTGTCACCGTGTTTCGGAGACCGAAGGGATTACCAATAGCCA
>Ga0307425_1000759_pt1 | contig 19981 bp, 24 predicted proteins | sample SalMarWE160330MG_FD_202152 | JGI IMG/M metagenome (GOLD analysis project Ga0307425, IMG submission 202152) | Salt marsh sediment microbial communities from the Plum Island Ecosystem LTER, Massachusetts, United States - WE1603-30 | ecosystem: Environmental > Aquatic > Marine > Intertidal zone >...
TTTATACGTGTTCAGGAGTACGCTTTCTCGTTTCACGACGCTCTGTCTCACTCCGGCAAAGCGCAGGTGGGGTCTTTCATCTTGGCCTTGCAGGTCTCCACATAATGAGCGGCTGACAGGGCCGCCATGCAGCCGTCGGCTGCCGCCAACACGATCTGGCGGGCGTACCTTTCGCGCAGGTCACCCACCACATAAATGCCGTCGATGTTGGTGGCGCATTGATCATTGGTGATCACAAAACCCTCCGGAGACATGCGAATACCGGCCGGCACCAATTGATTGTTGGGATCAAAACCGACGAATATAAAGACACCGTCGATGGGTAGGACGCGCGTATCGCCGGTTTGGGTGTCCTGCAAAGCAACTGCGTTCACTCCATCGGTGTCCGCCTTGATTTCAGTGACGATGCTGTTCCACAGAACCTCCATCTTGCACTCTGCTTCGACGCGCTGTTGCAGGATCATGCTGGCTCGCAGCGCATCGCGGCGATGAACCAGGTAGACCTTGGCAGCCAATTTGGCCAGATAAAGCCCTTCTTCACAGGCGGTATCGCCTCCCCCCACAACCACTAAATTTTTGCCTCTGAAAAAAAAGCCGTCACACACCGCGCAAAAAGACACCCCCTTGCCATAGTATTCATCTTCTCCCGGTATGTTCAACTTGCGGGGCCGACCGCCCGGGGCCAGTATCACGGCATGGGTTTGGATCACCGGTCCGCCGGCGGTACGTATGGTATGAAATTCGAGACCCGGCTCGATGGCCGTGGCTTCGTCGTTAAGTTCCTCGATGCCGTAAACGCGGGCATGCTGGGCAAACTTCATGGAAAGCTCGCTGCCGCTGATATTCTCGAAGCCGGGGTAATTTTCCACAGCGTCGGATTGGTTGAGCTGGCCGCCGGGCACCCCTTTTTCAATGAGAACGGCCTTTAAGGCCGCCCGCATGGCGTAGATGGCGGCTGAAAGGCCGCCGGGTCCTCCGCCGATAATGACCAGATCATAAAGTTCAGGTTGTGACATGGTGTGTCTCCTTATTTTCGCCTAATCCGAAAGTTACAAATTGGAAAGAAAATAATACCCACAATTCGCCTTGAATGGTCAAGGAATTTCTGGATGTTGGTGGGAGCGAAGTTCACCCCGTGAAACCCATGGGTCTTTTCTGTTTAACTGGGGCAAAGATCCATTTCCGTGTAGATATAGAATGCATGATTCAAAATCCTGAATTGAGCGTTTATCGATGATTAATATCGAATTCAGGTGTAAAGATTTCAACCGGCATATCTTCCCACAGCCTTTGGCAAAATGAGACGCGGACTTTATATCGACCGGGCAAGATACCACTCGGCAACTTCCAACGGATTCTCATCATCTGACCAACATCAGAAAACTGCGGACATTGACTTTTCGCAGCAATGGCAAATGACGGCTTAAAACGGGCCATCATTTTTAATTGACCGTTCTTTTCTACTTTCTCCAGAACAAATTCAGGGGTTACGCCGATGGGAAATGCCGTCATCCTGATGAATCTCAGGTCGATCATTTCCCCTGGCAGATAAATATCATAGTCTGTCACGAGCCCGATGAGCTTGTTTTGTATTGAAATATCCGTTCCCACACCGGATGTTTTTTCATCCCATGAGCGCGCAGGCCCCACATCAATATGTACGAGTTTTCCCTTGTAATAGCCTGTACCGCCAAACCTCAGTTTTTTAACCGTGTTCCAGACACGCTTTGATGAAGTTCCCTCAATTTTTAAGTCCGCCGCCATCCCGTATTGATGAAGGCTTGCCTTTGCAGCAAGTCTACCCTTGTTTCGAAGATCGGTATTGTATTGCGGACTTCTCCATCCGGAGACAATGGTTATCCGTGCTCCTGGATGAAGATGGTCTTCTAGATAGTCGAGAAACTCGATTAGCCGCAGCGATATGGATGAAAGCGGTTGGTCGTTTTGTCCACCAAACAGACGTTGAATGGTTTTGAGGGCCTTTTCATCATATATGCCCTTGCTTTTCCGGTATCGGCCGTTGAAGGTTATTCCGTTTTTCGCACTGACAAGGTTGAGCCGCCCGTTCCCTTTATAAAAGTAGCGGCTGACATCGGTGATGTTTTCTGATGAAGCGGTACCCGTTGCAACAAGGCTCAAGATGAATAAAACCGCAATTTCAAGTAGTCGTATTCGTTTCATATGCCACCTTAAATCAGAAGGTTCATGGTTTCTCTGCATATATCCATAAAGGCCTGAAGCGCCGGGGAAACCCATTTATCTTTGTGCCGAATCATCAATACACCTGTCTCCAGCGGTTCATCCAACCACTTTATTTTCTTGAGCTTGTTTTGTGCAAGTTCTGCTTTGACCGCTATTTCCGGCATTAAAGTTATGCCGAGCCCTTTAATAACGCACTGTTTTATCGCCTCGATACTGTTGAACTCCATAATCACCGAGGGGTTGATATTTTTAGCGGTGAGCATCTCTTCAAACTGCATTTTGTAGCTGCAATCATGCTTGGGCAAAAAAATCGCTTGGCCGTTTAGATCACCAAAGGTCATACCGGCACGCTTTGTGAAGGCATGTTTCGGATCGGATACCAAAACAAGGGGTTCGATTCGAACCAATTCCGCTGTCAGATCCGCGGCGTTAATGGACTCAGCCAACAAAAAGGCCACATCAATGATCCCGGATCTCAACTCTTGCCGAAGTGTAAAAAAAGCGCAGCTACTGACATCGAAGCCCACCCTTTGATATTGGTTTTTGAATTGCTGGAGGACAGAGGGCAAAAGATACGTCCCCACACTTTGCGGCGCCCTGACAGATATAGAACCGATCAGCGTTTCAGAATTTGAGATTTCAGTCAGCGTTTCCTGTTCGATGTCGATCATTTTTTGGGCATACCGCATCAATTTTTGCCCGGCTTCGGTAATAACGATACGTTTGCCCAGTCGATCGAAAGGGATACGCCCAATTCCTCTTCAAGGAGTTTGATCTGGGCCGACACCGTGGACTGGGCGTAATTGAGTGCATCAGCTGCACGGTTAAAATTCATCAAACGTGCAACAGTTTGGAATGTTCGAAGTTGACGCAATTCCATTGGTTTTTCCTTTAATCGAATTTTTTGATTACTGTTATCAAATTAATTCGTTGGACACAATATTTTCGATAATAGTAATGTATTGCTGCTGTTTAAGAGTGTCAACAGGTTATCTTAAATAGTGTCCATCCATGAATTCAAAATGAACACAATGGGTGTCCGATTCAGAAATGAGCAATTTTTGTTCTGATCAAGGCCGCACAAGGGTTTGCGGTCCCCGCTCACGGGACAGGAAGGCGTACGTCTGTACGCCGCAGCCGGAAACCCGCGGAGAACGCTGAGCAGGACAAAAAGGGCCATTTATGGATGGACACTAAAGAAAAAAGGAGGAAAACTAATGGAGCAATCAAAAGAGGAATTCGCAGAGATCGTTAAGAAGGTACGGGATGTTCTAAAAACTGACGAAAGCGCCACATGTTCTTGCACGAACACAAGGTGTGAATGGCATGGAGATTGTTACAATTGCATCAGAATATACCGTCACTTCAGTCACAATGTCCCGAGCTGTTTACAACCTGTTATTGCCCAAAAAATTGCAAACATCAAGGAAGCTGCACAAAACGAAATACAAAAGATACCCAAAAGGCCCGATGAACTTTACGACTATTTATATTCAGTTGCACCAAAAGAATAGTTCCAGCTCGACGATTGCATGGAAATTTTTGGGCAAACACGGACAGCGGCACTATTTCATTTGTTGCCTGAGATAGTGCCGTGTTTTGAATAGTAAATAAAGACCGGATTTACGGTTTGATCGTCGAATTAAGTTCTAATCCATTTCCCATCCTTGTCCCACAACTTGCCAACCAATCCTTCAGGAAGAGGCGCTGATTTTTTAGCCTTCTGGTCGGTATTCACCCACACGACTTCGCCTTTGACCAAGGCTGTTTTGCCGATTTTCGGAAATATTTCGATGATAAATGTCAGGCTGGACCTGCCGATTTTTCCTGTCCGGACATAAACTTCTATTTCGTCGTCAAAATGACTGGGGGCAAAAAATTCTATCACGGCCTTAACCACATGAAAGTCCGTGCCGGTCTGCTTGACATGCTCGATATAATTGAAGGGAAGATCGCGAAGGTACTCGCTGATCGCCGTGTCAAAGTACGTCAGGTAATGGGCATAAAAGACGATGCCCTGTGCATCTGTCTCTGCATAGCGAACACGAAAAGGAAAGAAAAATTTATAATCGGATTTGGCCATGATTCGATACTCCGTTTAATGGTGATGGTTTTAAAATTCAGATTATGCGGTTCAGGGTTGAAGATTCATATTTTCATGAAATTAAGAGAGTTAGAACGATAGAAGGTCGGCAGTCCCCGTCCTCTCCAAACCTTTATATCCGCTGATCTTTGTGGTGGACTGATCTTCTCACCTTCCGGCCTTCTATCCCCATATTATAACCCCTGAACGTTGCCTCTAGCCCATAGGGCCTACGGCCCGGAGGGAACGGGAAACTCGGAACCATTCGGTTTAGATAAAAAATAAATTTCCGTTTTTTTGCTATCAAGATTGATCGTCTATGGCAACGATTTATTGTTCTGAAGTCGCAAGGGGTTTTCATTTGACAAATGGTGTATTAATATAATGGGAGAAGAAAGAAACCATTTCTTAGAGTTTTCTCAATAATTCGGGCAAAAGAATAAATAAGGATTGCCATGAGCCCTGTTAAGGCATACAACCCCGCCAGAGAGAAAGCGGACAAGTCCTCCAAAAGGACGTCGGTTAAACCCGCCAAAATGACGGCGGGTAAATCCTCCACAAAGATGGCGGACAAGCTTCAGGAGCGACGACACAAACTGCTAGCCCTGGTGCATATTGCAATAAAAGAGATCCCCCTTTCAGACGACGAATATCGGGATGTCATTGCATACTGGGGTGTCAGATCTTCGGCGGACATGTCCATTCCGGAGCTCGAGGAACTGGTGGAATATTTCGAGTCTTTGGGATTTAAAAAGAAGGTGACAGATCCTAAAGATCCGGGAGCCGGGGTCGGCCAAATAAAAGCCCTTCGGATACGAATCAAAGAAGAAGCCGGGAAACTGAATAACGGCGAAGAAAGACTCAAAGGACTGGTAAAGAAAATCGCAAAGGAAAATGATCTGACGGCTTGTCGAAACATTAAAAAGCTAAAACAGCTTCTTAAGGTGATCCGGCTATTACAAAGCAAAGAAAAACCCTAACACTGCATATCCCGCAATGTAACTTTTTCAGCATGTATAATTCCTCCACTATCCCGGACATTTCACACACCTGAAACGGGATCTTCACAAGGTTTCGGCCCCGAAGGATCAATATTTTCGATTCGTTTCAACGAATTGCCGGGTATTCTGGCGAAAGGGAAAATATTTTGTATGTCACTTGATCAAAGGGTTGAAAAAATAATTTCGATGCTTATTTTTGTTGTTTGGCCTTAGATTTATACAAAAGTGTATCCAATGAAAAAAACAAACAGAAATGAAAAAATAAGAAACATCGCGATCATCGCGCATGTTGACCACGGCAAGACAACCCTTGTTGATGCCATGTTCAGGCAGAGCGGGCTCTTCAGGCCGGGCCTTGAAGTTGATGAGAGGATCATGGACAGCATGGACCTGGAACGGGAAAGAGGCATAACTATTGCCGCCAAAAACTGTTCCGTGCAGTGGAACGGTGTAAAAATTAACATTATCGACACGCCCGGACATGCAGATTTCGGCGGAGAGGTCGAGCGCGCCCTGTCCATGGCTGACGGTGCGATTTTGCTCGTGGATGCGTCTGAAGGACCGCTGCCACAGACCCGTTTTGTGTTGAAGAAAACCTTCGAGAAAGGCCTCAAGGTTGTTGTGGTAATCAACAAGATCGACAGAAAGGATGCCCGCCCAGATCAGATTCTCGATGAGATATATGACCTGTTTATCGACCTCGATGCCGACGGTGAACAGCTCGATTTTCCATATCTGTATGCCATCGGACGCGAAGGCATCGCAAAAAAGACCCTGGCCGAAAAAAGCGATGACCTTCATCTTCTTTTTGAAACCATCCTCAATGAAATACCGGCCCCTGAATACGATCCCGAAGAACCGTTTCAGATGCTGGTGTCTGATCTCGGATATTCAGATTATCTCGGGCGGCTTGCCATCGGAAGAATTTCTAACGGAAAAGCCGAGTTCCATGACACCATGGTCTGTATCAATGACAATGGGGAACATCTCCCGCTCAAGATATCCAAACTTCAGGTATATGACGGGATGAATCTGAAAGAAGTTGATGCAGCGGAACCCGGCGATATTGTCGTTCTCTCCGGGATCGAGGATGTCAAAATCGGTGACACGATATGCACAAAAGAATATCCAAAACCCTTAAAGAGAATCACCGTAGACGAGCCGACAATCTCTATGGAGTTTACCATAAACACCTCTCCCTTGAGTGGCAAGGAAGGTAAAATCGTACAGTCCGGCAAAATACGCGAACGGCTGATCAAGGAGACCCTTAAAAACGTTGCCGTCAGGTTTGAACAAACCGAGGACAGGGAAAGATTTATCGTAAAGGGCAGGGGTGAATTTCAAATGGCCATTCTCATCGAAACCATGAGGCGGGAAGGCTTCGAACTTTCCGTGGGCCGCCCAAAGGTGATTTACAAACATTTAAACGGAACCCTGCTCGAGCCCATTGAGACACTGTTTGTGGATTGTGATGAACATTTTTTAGGAATTGTCACCGAAAAGCTTTCCATAAGAAAGGGGCGGCTGACAAACCTTGTCAATAACCAAAGCGGAAGAATAAGGGCGGAATTTTCCATTCCATCACGCGCTTTAATCGGTTACCGGGATGAATTCCTCACGGACACCAAAGGAACCGGAATCATGAACACCCTTTTTGCGGGATATGAGCCGTTTCGCGGTGATTTTCCCACCCGGTTTACCGGCTCTATTGTTTCAGACCGGCAGGGGAACTCCGTGGCATACGCACTCTATCACCTTGAACCCAGAGGCCGTCTTTTCATTGTCCCCGGAGAACCGGTTTATGCGGGAATGATTGTCGGTGAGCATAATAAGACCGTTGATATCAGCGCAAACCCAAGCAAGGAAAAGAAGCTCACAAACATGCGTGCTGCTGGAAAAGATGAAAGCACGGTATGTTCGCCGGTGCAACCCATGACCCTCGAAAGGGCCATAAATTTTATAAAAGATGACGAGATGGTGGAGGTGACCCCGCAATCCATCAGGCTGTATAAAAAAACGCTTTCCGTAAAGAAGCGGAAATATAAAAACGAGCTGAACTAACGTTCCAAGAAAATATATATTTACATAAATTGAGCGATAGTCGAACTACTATTTGAAACGCTCAGTTTAGAATTTAATAAATACATCATGAATAATAACAAAATAGAAATCGACAAGCGCCGGACATTTGGCATCATCAGCCATCCTGACGCAGGCAAGACCACGTTGACCGAAAAGCTCCTGCTTTTCGGCGGCGCCATTCAGCAGGCAGGTGTCGTAAGAGCCCGCAAAGCACAACGATATGCAACCAGCGACTGGATGGCCATCGAAAAGGAGCGGGGCATTTCCGTTACCACATCGGTGATGAAATTCAATTACAAAAATTTCGAGATAAATCTTCTGGACACGCCCGGACACCAGGATTTTTCCGAGGACACCTACAGGGTTCTGACGGCCGTGGACAGCGCTTTGATGGTCATCGACAACGCCAAAGGCGTTGAACCCCAGACCGAAAAACTTATGGAAGTCTGCCGTATGCGCAACACCCCCATTATTACCTTTATCAATAAGCTGGACAGAGAGGGCCTGGCGCCGATAGATATTCTTGACGATATTGAAAGCAAGCTCCAGATCGAGTGCACCCCCCTTTCCTGGCCCATCGGCATGGGAAAAAGATTCAAAGGGGTTTATAACCTCTATAAAAAAGAGCTCCACCTTTTTACACCCGGCCAGGAAACGCGCCGCACAGAAGACCTGATCATTAAAGACCTTTCCGACGCCACACTGGATGAGGTTCTCGGAAGCCAGGCCGATGAGCTAAGAGAGGATATTGAATTCATCGAAGGTGTTGCAGCGCCCTTTGAACTTGACCATTACCTAAAAGGCAACCAGACCCCTGTTTTTTTCGGAAGTGCCATCAATAATTTCGGGGTAAAGGAGATGCTGGACGCTTTTGTGGAATTGGCGCCGTCTCCGGGGCTCAGGGCTGCGGTAACACGAAAAGTGTCTCCCTATGAGGAACCGTTCTCGGGCTTTGCGTTCAAAATTCAAGCCAATATGAATCCGGCACACCGGGACAGAATCGCATTTATCCGAATCTGCTCGGGCAAATTTACCAGAGGGATGAAGGCCGTTCATCATAGAATCGGAAAAGATGTAACATTTTCAAATGCCACCATTTTCATGGCCAATGAGCGTGAAAATATTTCGGAAGCCTATCCAGGCGATATCATTGGAATCCACAACCATGGGACCATAAAGATCGGTGACACATTTACGGAAAAGGAGCCTTTAAAATTCTGCGGAATTCCCAGTTTTGCCCCTGAAATTTTTAAAAAGGTCATTCTCAAGAACCCCTTGAAGGCAAAACATCTTCAAAAAGGACTGCTCCAGCTCTCAGAAGAGGGGGTTGTTCAGGTTTTCAAACCAATTGCCAGAAACGGTTTCATATTAGGGGCTGTGGGGATACTTCAGTTTGACATCACAATGGAACGCTTAAGGTCCGAATATGGCGTTGATGCGGTTTACGAACCTGTTGACTATCATGTCGCGCGGTGGATTGAATGCGACGATGATAAGAGGCTGGCGGATTTTGAGAAAAAAAACAGGTCCAACATGGTAAGAGATGCCCAGGGATCAAAGGCCTATCTGACAACCAGCGAATTTCAGCTCGACTATTGCATGAAAGAATGGCCCGGGATCGCGTTTTTTAAGACCAGGGAAATCAATGCTTAACATCATACCCTCGGACAAAGCGCCTTGGTTTCACAAAATAATTGCAACAGCGCAAAAGCCGCCGCACTTTTTTTCTGAGTCGGAGAGCCCCATAATGGCCAGCGATTCATGGCCTTTAAGATCCTCTCCAGGCTGTCATTGAACAATATCGCCCGCTCGAACTCTTCATAGGACTTTCCGGTTCCCCGGTCGATGGTGGGGAACCATACCGGAACCCAACCTTCCACAGTTTCATCGTACATCTCCCAGGCATCCGCCGGGTTCACTCCCGGCGGCACAGTGTCCCAATGGATGACGGGCAAAGGAAGATCTTTGTCTAAAAATTCAATGATCAACGGGTTTGGTTTTCTGATCATTTATTTCCTCACTGAAAAGAATCCAGTGCTTCTTCGGCCGCTTCTTTCACATCAACGCCATATGGACCGTTCAAAACGGTTTCCAGTTTTGGAATTATTCCCTTGTCCCTGGATTTTCCCAAAAGATAAAGAATGTCTCCCTTGACCGTATCTTCTGCCGTCGAAAAGCAATCCCATAAATAGGGTAGGGTATGGTGAACCAGCGTGTGATTTTCCTCGGCAATGGTTTCAAATGCCACCATGGCTGCCAAGCGAACCGGCCATTTCTTGTGAACCAGAAGTTCTGTAAACGCCGGAAAGATCTTTCCGCTGTCGAGCATCATTTTGGCCACTTTTACAGCATTGCCTTCTTCAAACATGGTTTTTAATGATGACGCACTAAGTCGAGACAGGTCCCGGTTCAAAATTATGTCGACGATTTCTTCTATCTGAGTCGATCCGGTCCAGTAAAATTGATCATCCAGCAATACCGTGGGTGCGGATTGAATCTTGTCCGATGCCGCCATTTCTGGAAAAAATGCACCGTCGATGATGGTCAGCTTTATGGATTCATTCGCCGCAGCAAGACACAGCAGCTGCTTTACCGTGGCCGGGCAAAACGGACAATGGGGCATAATATAAACTTTCAACAGGGCGGGCAGCCGGATTTGATGCAGCTTTTGTTGAACCGACAATGGACCGTTTTGGGTCTGGCCATCACCGTCGGCCAGTATACTCAGAAACGGTTCGAGTTCCTTGCCGGTTGGAATCGCGTGATATCCAACATTACCGATCCGGATGACCGGTGGCTTTGATTCGTCGTCTTTTTCTCGTTTTATGTTTATCTTAGGGGTAATGCGGGTCAAATCATCACAGAAATTTTTAAATGCTTGGCTGCGTTCGTCTTTGGTTAAAATGAGATGGATGCTTATGTCATCTCTAACTGTTTGACTCCAATCTGCGATTTGTTTTTCTTCTTTTTCCGGAATCATTGCTTTTTCATTTCTATAGCAATTTTCAAAAATATGTTCCGATTGAATCGCTTCTTTTAACAATTTGCTATAAGCCGCCGGATGATTTCGTTTAGATCGGGAAGCTGTCTGAGCAAATTAGAGCGAGTTAAAGAGAACATCCTTGAAGTTTTTCAAATTATATAATAAATTCAAATCACTGCACTATATTCTAGAAAGCCATATCCATGTTCTCTTTTACGCGCTTTTATTTGCGAGTTCTTGCCGATCTAAACGAAATTATCCGGCGGCGGAAACGCTGCGTTATTCTGAAAATACTATGAACGTGGCTATCGGGCAAAGCAGGACTCAAACCGCTTTGCGATCTCATTTTCCACCCATCTCAGATCATTTTTCTGCTTTCCAGTCCGGTAAATACCGATAATCGCTTCGGCGCGGGATTTGGCGCTTCGATAACCTTCAATCACCGCTTTCTCTATCAATTCCCAGTCTCGTGTCTGAGTAAAGTCCTTGAACGCCTCGATTATTTGAGGAAATAATGTTTTGGTAAAGCTTTCGAGAAAAGCGACATAAAATGCCAGAGATGAAGTTTTTCGCGCTTCGATAATATGGGTAAGTGTTCCATACTCACTGGTGTCAGCCAAAATGTCTTTAACGCTTCGCGTTAAAAGCTCGATGGGGGTGTGGGGAAACGCTGCAATAATTTCTTGCCAGGTTTTACGATCAAAAGCCGTGTCCTGCATTTCGCCCAACTCATGATAGATATAGGTATCTGCTTCATTGGCGGCAATTCTTGAAAAATGGCGATGTAAATTTCCGGGTGTCTGTTCTTTCAGCCCATAATTTTCCAAACCGAATCTAAGGGCATAACGTCCTGATTTGTTGATATAAAAAATTTGATCCCAGAGATAAAGTCTTGCGGATTCTTTTCGAACATAAATACAATTGTCCTGAGACAAGGCAGGAATGGTCAACAGATCTCGAGCGAACTCCTCACCAAGAACAAATATCGTAATTCCGTTTATTTCTTTCTTGTCCTCAATGGCGGCCAGGAAAAAAGAGGGTTTAAGGCTCCGGGCATAGCCACCCCCGTAGATGTATCCACGGGGTTCTAAAATCGCATTGATGCCTTTGACATCAAATGGATCGAATCGATGCCCTAAAAGGGTGATGTCGCCAAACTCCTTTTCAACCAGTTTTTCCCATATTTCCTCTTTGTCTCCAATCCATTTTAAGACCTCTGAAGGATCATTTTCAATCCAGGGGTCCAATCTGTTTTCCCACTTGTATAAATCCCGCAATCGCAATGCCAAACCGCAGATGGAATAAAGTCCTGCATGCCGGGCATCCGTAATATTGCAGTTCTCAAGGACTTGTTCAGTGATGTCATTTATTTGGAACATATCGTGTTTACTCAATATTAACACATTTTCGGGGCCTCAAGTGAAAAAAATATATCTTTTGCAGGGATTGCCCCTTCTCTTAAAATTATGGGTGGATCGACGGTCACATCGACGACGGTTGAGCCGATACCCCCTTTGAGCGGGCCGGCATCAAGAATCAAATCCACTTTATCCGAAATACGCGGATCAACATCTGAAATCGTTGAACACCCTGAACTGCCGGTAATATTGGCACTTGTTGCGGTAAGAGGACCTCCCACAGCCTTTGAAAGGGCTAAAGCGACAGGGTGCTGCGGCATTCGAATACCCACTTTGCCGGTATCTGCCGTAAGGTTTGCCGGCAGTATGTCATTGGCCTTGAAAATAAGGGTGACCGCGCCCGGCCAGAAACAGTTCATAATATGTACGGCTGCCAACGAGACATGTTGAACAAGTCTTGTCAGGTCTTTTCGATGGGGTATGAGGACCAGCAACGGTTTATGATAAGACCGTTGTTTTATTTCAAAGACCCTTTCCACAGCTTCAGCGTTCAAGGCATCTGCTCCCAATCCGTAAAGGTACTGGGTGGGAAACACGATGATCCCGCCGTCTTTTATCATCTGAGAGGTCACAACGATGTTATCATCACTAGGATTTAATGGGTCAGCCTGAATGATCTTTAAGCGTTTTGGCTTTTTGATCAACTTGTTTTGCGAGCTCCTTTTTATAGGTTTCCAGCTTTTTTGTAAGCATTGGGTCTGAAAGGGCAAGTATCTGTACCGCCAGGATACCTGCATTTTTTGCACCCGGTTTCCCAATGGATACCGTGGCCACAGGAACCCCGGGAGGCATTTGAACCGTTGAAAGGAGTGCGTCGAGCCCCTGAAAGCAAGATGAATCTATAGGGACGCCGATGACCGGAAGTGACGTATATGCCGCCAGATTTCCGGCAAGATGTGCGGCATGGCCGGCCCCGGCAACAATCACTTTTATGCCCCGCTTGTGAGCAGATGCGGCAAACTTGGCCGCCTTTTTTGGGCTCCGGTGTGCAGATGCCACCGTCATTTCATAAGGTATACCAAATTTTTTTAAAACCAAAGCGGTTTCTTCCATCACATTAAGATCAGAATCGCTTCCCATGACAATGCCAACTTCAGGCAACCGATCCGAATGTTTTAAAGCCTTGTTTCCTTTTGTCAAATAGACCTCCTTATAGGTTAGCGAGACGTTCCAGCAAATCCTGTTTCTTTTGATCCAGTTCCTTACGGCGAATCTTTGCACCTTTTGTTCCGCCGTTTAATGCGATTTCCGAAAGATAATACGTTCCATCATCCGCAATGTGGATATCCAGATGCGCATATGGAAATTTACCGCGTTCCATTGCTGTTCGACAAAATTCCAACAAATCCGTATTCATCTCATGGGGATAATTTTTTCCGCCCATGGAGATATTCATCCTGAAATTATTGGGATTGTATCGAACATACGCTTCCGTATATTCACCGGCAATAATCACCCGAACATCTGTAAAATTATCTAAAAAGGGCTGGATGACAAATGGATATGAGGTTTCGGACAGCGCCACAAAACTGTAAAGGGTTTCAATGGTATCCCATTTTCTCACACCATGGCCGCAGTGCAGATGATCTTCTTTTGTGACCACCGGCGCGATGCCGAGTCTGTTATAGGTATTTATGGCTTCAATGAGATCCGCACGTCGTGCGATAACACCTGTATGGGGCAACATCCAATTATTTAGAACAACTGCCTGGGTCGCCTTGGAATGATTCAGAACCTGGGAAAGCGGGGATGGGAAACAGGATACGCCGCGTTCCATAAGATCAATGAGAATCGATTGTTTGATATGTTTGTGGATCAGTATGCCTAAAAAGATATCCCCGGAACAAAGATCGTGATACCGTTCCTTAAGCTCCCTGCTGCTTCTGACGATCATTGAATCACCTGTTGATGTTGTGTCCTTCTATACTCAGTTCAATCAAACGATCCAGAAGTTGGCTAAAAGGGATACCCGCTTCACCGGCAGCTAACGGCAATAGGCTGGTGGCCGTCATGCCGGGGATGGTGTTGGTCTCAAGGACATACATATCCTGATCTTTAAGAATGATATCGGTCCGGCTGTATCCTTTACAAAACAGCGCCTTATGTGCTGTTTTGGCGATTTCCTGCGCTTTTTGGGTCATCATGTCATTAATTCGGGCCGGACAAATCTCGTTTGTGGCCCCTGCGGTATATTTGGCTTCGTAATCGAAAAAATCAAAGGATTCGCTGGGGATAATTTCAATAATGGGCAATGCCTCCAACTGATCATTACCGATAACGCCGCCGGTGAGTTCGATACCGTCGATATGTGCTTCTATCAACACCATGGAATCTTGTCCAAAGGCTTTATCAACCGCTTCTTTGAGTAAATCTTTTGATTTTACAATAGATATTCCAACACTCGACCCACTGCCAACCGGTTTTACTACCAGGGGCAGACCCAGTCGTTGAACACACGCATCCGCATCTAAAGAGTCCTTTTTCCCAATCACAATGTAAGGAGGAACCAACAGTCCGGATTTTTCATAAAGGTGTTTGGAAGCCAGCTTGTTCATGCCAATCGCACTTCCGAGTACCCCTGATCCCTGATAAGGAATTTCAAGAAGATCGAGCAATCCCTGAACAGTACCATCCTCGCCATAGGGTCCATGGAGAATAATCAATGCGGCATCAATTTTGGTGGCATCCGCAACCAGTTGTGGAAGGTCGGTTTTTGGATCATACCGAATGACATTGTACTTATTGTGGTCCAGGGCTTCATATACCTGGTCTCCACTTGAGATAGAAACTTCACGCTCGGAGGATATCCCCCCGGACAAAAGGGCAATGGTTAGTTTTTTCATGAGGTTTCCTTTCTGTCTAAAAATTGCCGAGCAGGGTTTGTACGCTTTAGTAAGTTATAATTTTTGGTTTAAGATTTGAAAATATCTTCCTTGAATTTGTTATATTCTTCAAGGGTAATAAGGTTGTTCTCAAGCAGTCGGACAAGTTCCGAAAACTCTTTATAACGAATTGATTCAGGGTCTTCGAGTTGTTTGATATGGCCCGATGAGTGACTATCCAAGGCAGGTGGGTGATGATGCTCGCCGCCGATTTTTAATGATGCAAGTCCCCCGAGAAAACTGACCTCAACGCTTCTTCCGCTGTGTCGATACGTGTTAAGTATTTCCCGAAGGGTTTTTCCTTCCATTTTCATGCGTTTGTAAAAATGATAGCCTGAAACAATAATGGCGATTAAGCCGCCCAAAAAAATCCAAATCATGTAATTTATCATGCCACGGAAAAAGATGACCATCAGGACCAAACCTGCAATCAAAACAACATGAAGCACAAGAATGAAATAGGCCATCAGGACGCTTTTAAAATGTTGGCTCTCTTTTTCTTTTTTATAACCTGTCACGATTTGAAACGCTCTTTTCGGGTTTTAGATTTTTCAATATGCCCCACCAGCTTTTCCATATAATGTTGAGGCATTTCGTACATAATGGATGTGTCTCGGATGGTATTCAACTTCATGATTAAAAAGTTTAACTTCTTCAATATACGGTATTTTTCAGATGTCTCTTGCATACCGGCCAGAAGGTCTTCGGTCTGTTTAATCTCCTTTTTCAACTCAAGTTCCGGGGGGATGCAGTCTGCATTTTTAAGAATTTTATAGGCCAGACGCAACTCTTCAGGGACAAACCAGTTCTCATTAAATTTCAACGGCTTGCCGAAACCATCAAGGTTTTCAAATTCGCCTTGTTTTTGAGCCTTTCGAATCCGTTCTTCGACAATTTTTTCAAATCCTATTATCATTGGCCTAACGCTTCGTTCTTTACACCTACGTGTAATAGTCTTTTTTATATTTTCAATACTGATAATCATTTTCGATGTCAAGTTATTTCAAATTGTTGATTTAATGGATCTGGTATTCATTTTTGCCTTCCTTATTTTACAATATATTGTGTTTTTGCTTGACGTATATATCAATAGGTTGTATATAGCCCCATAAGATGAAGGAAAAGAATCAGGAACAAAAAAAACAACCGTGTCATCGAAGACTTTTCCTATTAAAAAGCATTTCATACCTTTCCGGCGCCCTGTTTGGCCTGAATCTCTTTTCAAATGCAAAAGCAGGACAACGGCGCATTTTTCCGATTAACACCCCTTCTTTACAAAAATTGCCATTATCCTCATTTGTTCCCAGAATCGCTTTTATCATTGACGATATCGGGAGCAGCATCTCCCGAGCCCAAGCCTTTTTGGACTTGAAGATGCCAATGACATTTTCAATACTCCCCAAATTACAGTATTCCGATCTTCTCGCCGAGGAAATATACGAACAAGGACAGGAAATCATGCTCCATCAGCCCATGGAACCCTACAGCCATGAAGTCGATCCTGGACCAGGGGCCCTCTACATTTCCTATGGGGACACAGAAATTGAAGAAATCATCCAAGAAAACCTCTCACAAATTCCCCAGGCAACGGGTGTGAATAACCACATGGGTTCCAGGTTTACATCTAGCTCCAGCAAGGTCGTGGAGGCATTGAAGATTATCAAACAAAAGGATCTTTTTTTTGTGGACAGTTTGACGAGCAGTCATTCACAGGCTTACAAGATGGCCAGACAATTGAACATGAGGACTGCACCGAGAAACGTCTTTTTGGACACGCCCCCCGATATACGGGCTGTCCGTCGGCAACTTTGGCATTTAAAACAATATGCCTTAAGCCATGGATCAGCCATCGGTATCGGGCACCCTCACCTTTCCACACTGACAGCCCTTTATGATTTCAAAAAGGAGCTTAATGAAAAGGGGCATTTCTTTGATCTGGTTTCTGTATCCGACCTTCTTTCTGAAAGACAAAGCACGCATCTATAGAAGTTCTCAAAAAAACGAAAAAGCCATAACCTTATAAGATTATGGCTTTTTATCGTCTATGTTGGCGATGCAGGGAGCCGATAAGGGTTTGTAAACACTTGAAATAATTAGGTGTGGTTTTTGAAAAATGCTAATATTTTGCTTCATTTTGCACCCTATATGCACCCAATTTCTATGATTTGCAAAAGGGGGAAAATAATTATCTTCTTCATGTCGCGCGGGTTGCGAAACGCAAACGACTCGCAAGCGCCTAAAAAAGCATTGTTTATAAGAGTTCGAACTTATGCAGAGATCGTTCAAATTTGGGTGTCTGGATGTTCGGACTATAGCAATATTGGGGGGATGAAACAGAGTGTCCGTTTAAGGACAGTAGGACGCATAACCGGAAAATGACATTTTTTTTTGATATCACAACTTTTGAACTGGCTTTAAGATTGCAAACATACAGCAGCTATATACAATCAGGATCAAGCTCGGATCTGTCAGACATATCTCAGGTTTTTAGGCCGGCTGATATCTTTAGAGTTTCATAAGATATACCAAAGCGGGATAGCCCCTGAAAATCAATAGGTTGTGGTTTCAGCTTATCTATGATATTCAATACTTAAGCTGGCAATCCATGCTTTTAATATCCATTGATACTATCGGTCCCATTATTTAAATTAAAAGCAGCCAACTTGTCGTATATGCTTACAATGTTTTAGATGGAATTATCAACATACTTAATAATGTAAGTCAGGGCGACATGATGGTTAAAAATTCTTATTCAGCGACCGATCCGTTCGCAGAGAATGCTCTGCCTTGGAAAACGGTCGTTACCTGTTACTCGGCCGTTGATAGGTTCTTTCCGGCGTGTGGGTTGTTCGACCTGACTGAGGGAATGTATCACGGCAACCCCAAAACACCTTATGAACAGGCTCAGGCTAATCAACTTGACTACCTGTTAGATCAGATCAAATGCGGACCAGGCCGACGCATATTAGACATAGGTTGTGGTTATGGGACCCTCTTGGAGCGAATCCGGTTGCGCGGTGCCATAGGGGTTGGTATTACAATTTCTCCCGAACAGATGAGGCATTGCCAAAAAAAGATGCTTGACATCTACCTGCTCGACTACCGAACGATACCAGACGAGTGGGACCGAACCTTCGACGGTGTTATCGCAAGCGGATCAATAGAACATTTTGTTCGACCGGATGATGCCGCTGGGGGGAAACAGGATGATATTTATCGTCACCTTTTCGCCAAGGCACATCGGTTGATTAATCCTAATTCGACAGAACGTCGGTTCGCCACGACGACGATTCACTTCGTCCGGAAACCAGCGGTAGCAACCGACCTAACGAGAAATCCCTTTGCCTTTCGTTGGGGTTCGGATGATTTCCATTGGGCCGTTCTGGAACGGGGCTGGGGTGGCTATTATCCGGAAATTGGCCAGTTGCGCCGATGTGCAGAAGGGTACTTCGAACTATTCGAAGAAGTCGATGGGACCGAAGATTATCGGCTTACTTCCGAAGAATGGGTAGGGCGGGTACGCCGAGCTTTATTATCCTTTCGGGTGGTGAAGATTGCGTTCCATTCGTTGCCGGTTTTGGTGCGTTTCCCAGGACAATTTTTGACGCTGCTTCTGAGCCTTTTACTTAGCAAGTCATGGAACTGGCAATTTCATCCGACGAACGCGCCAACACGGTTGTTGCGACAGACATGGGCATACCGGGACCGAATCTGAAGATCGAGAAGGCATCTGGTCGAAGCGTCACTCTGCACTTACAAGAGACCACGATTACCATTTCAACTGGACATATAACCATTGGAACCGGTACGAATAAGTGAGCTCGGATTTTATGTATGTGCTATAGTTCATAGGTCCTGAAAAGTTGATGTTCAAATAAAGAGAATCTTCGTGCCAACCCTCAATCGCAACCCGCGGCAGGTCTGACATATCAAAAGTTTTGAGGCTGACTGATATCCTGGGCGTCCCACAAGCGATCAAAGCTTTTGACAAGTCAGATTTTTTTAAGGTATTTTCAATTTATCTGCTTCAGGGAGGAAACTATGATTAAACTCGGCAATCCATACAGAGAAATGGCCACCACTTGCATGACGAGACCCATTGCGGAAAAGAAGATTGTCTGGAAGCGATTTGAGTCCGAACCATTTGAAGAGGAGAGGTTTCAAGCGAAGGTTCTATCCGGAAGGTTTATTAATTCTGCAGCGTCGGTTTTCCGTAAAGCTTACCCGGAAGTCTATGGCTCTCCACACGAGTTTGTACTCATGCCGGAGAAATACGAGGAACGCATTGCTCTCGACGAAAACTGGGAGGACGATAGCCGGCAGAAAGTGTATTGCATGCCCGTGGTGGTGGAACTTGCAACCGAAAGGGTGGTCGCAGCAACTATGCTCACGAAGATAGAGAAGAACCTCCAGGTTGAGTTCACCTTTGCAGCGACGGATCCCGGTTATCGAAACAAGAGAATCATGCAGAACTTAAGAGCGATCACCTGGAAGACGGCCCTGTCTTCCGGGGCGGAGTACTTTACTACCTTTTTAGAGACCTGGCACGATATTACCCAGAAATGGTGCATCAAGGACGGTTGGCAAGTAGCAGGAATTTTTCCGGGGAACTTCGTACGTTGGAAGAAACCGAATCAGGAATATCGGGGATGCACCATCCATTGCTACCGCTTTGTCCGTAACGGTAAGGCTTACGCCACCATGCCTGAAGAATGGAGCCTCGCCCCAGAGTTCCGTGAACTCTGGGAAGTTTTGAAGCGGATAAATAAGAAAATCGAACAAAAAGGGGATATTCCCCCGTGGCTGGCGGAGATAGAACCATCTTTTTTAAAAGACTTTTAGAGTAATCGCTTCCCTTAAGGATTGTTTGGAATTATAGTAAACTCATACACTTTTGTTTTCGATTGTCTCCGGAAAATCAGGCGATTTAACTCGTTAAGATTTAAGGTGTTTCCAACAGACATAGCGATTTGGTGAACCTTTGATCTCGGCAACGGACTGCAGATTCAGAAAAGTTTAGGTACGGATAAAGAAAAACTTCGTGTCAATCTTCGATCTCAATCTACAAGAGGTCGAAGAAATAAGATAAGGGTTTGAAGTTTCATAAAAAAACACTCAGACATATCAAAGGTTTTAGAGGTGGATGATATCTTCATCTTTTGAATGGCTATCTGAATAATCATCAGGGTGAAAAGGAGATCGGATCATCCCGACTGAATTAAATGGGGAACTAATAAAGGTAAGGCATCGTGAATTTAAAATCGACTTGGAACGGAACAAAATTATACAATATATAGTGTATAGGAAATGATCAGGTTTTCATTAAAATA
>Ga0307425_1000760_pt1 | contig 19926 bp, 21 predicted proteins | sample SalMarWE160330MG_FD_202152 | JGI IMG/M metagenome (GOLD analysis project Ga0307425, IMG submission 202152) | Salt marsh sediment microbial communities from the Plum Island Ecosystem LTER, Massachusetts, United States - WE1603-30 | ecosystem: Environmental > Aquatic > Marine > Intertidal zone >...
TGCGGTCTGCTGAAGAGTGCTGGTAATAAATGGGGCGAGCGGCCTTGTTTTTGTTCTCTTTGTCTGAATTGATTTCACGCGCCACTCTGGACCTCCTGCCACATGGCCAATTAATTGAATGCCATGCCGTGCGGCCCCCTTCGCATTTGGGTTAGATTTTTGCCTCTTTTCATCGAGTTTAAACCCTGCCCCTTCTGCGGCAGCCAATGCCGTCCTAAAGTCATTTGTCTTGAACTTTTTACCATTTATTTCGAGTAATTCCGCGGACAGGCACCCATGCTCAGCCAGCCAGGCATCCTTTTCCCGCACCGTCCGCCCATTGCTCTTCCTGCCATTTTTCTTTTCCGGGGCCTTGGCCAGCCAGTCGACCCACTCTTTTGACAAGATGTCATTCTCCGCGAGATCGATGCCAAAATAACCTATCACTCTCCAGTATTCTTCAGGTGTGAACGCGGCGATCTCACGCTCCCGCTCGACCACCAACCTGACCGCAACCGATTGGACACGACCAGCGCTTAATCCACCTGCCACTTTTCTCCACAAGAGAGGCGAAACCTGATAGCCAACTATACGATCTAGTATGCGCCGTGCTTGCTGTGCATTGACCTTGTCCATGTCAATCACACGAGGATTGTTGAAGGCCTTTTCTATTTCCCTTTTCGTAATGGCATTAAATACAACCCTGTTGGCATTTTCTGGTTTGACACTAAGGGCCTCTGCCAAGTGCCATGCAATTGCCTCTCCTTCACGATCCAGGTCAGTCGCAAGCCAGATACCCGAGGCCTTTTTGGCGGCCTGTCTCAATTCCTTGACCGTCGTGCCTTTGCCTTTGATTATCTGGTAGGCCGGTCTGAAGTCATGATCGAGATCGACACCGGGCACGGGGTCCTTGACTCCCTTTGGATTTTTTGCAGGGAGGTCCCGCACGTGTCCCACCGACGCAGCAACCACATAATCCGGCCCCAGATATTTATTAATAGTTCTCGCCTTCGCCGGGGACTCAACGATTACCAACTGCTTCCCAGTTGTATCGGCTATTGAGGTAGACCTCTTTCTCTGTCTTGCAACCTTCTTTTTTTCCATGTTTGATTTCCTTGACGTAACTATTCAGGGTGGTTAGGCTATAGGCTATCTACCTGAGCAGTTACTCCTTGACAGAATAAAGCGCTCAGGAATACAGGTGTCCGTATTATCAGCGCACGAACATCTTGCCGGGGAGCTGCCTTACCAAACCTTTTAATTCCATCTTCATCAAGATACTCAAGAGCTGCCCTGGATCAAAATCGCCCATCCTTCCTATGTCATCAATATGAATCGGATAATCACCTATAATTTCATATATTTTTTTCTCAAACTGATCCATATCCGCAGGGGTATGGAGAGCAGATCCTCTATCATAAATGTCTTGTCCATATCCCATAAATCCGAATTCTTCCAGGACATCATCGGCGTTTTCAATCAGCTTTGCCCCTTGTTTTATCAAGAGATGAGATCCCGTGCTCTTAAAGGAGTCAATGCTTCCAGGCACAGCAAACACGTCGCGACCCTGATCAAGCGCGAATGAGGCCGTAATCAACGAACCACTTTTCTTCGTCGCTTCCACGACAACGACCCCCTTGCTAAGGCCGCTTATAATCCTATTACGTATAGGAAAATTCTTTGGTTCAGGAGGAGTGCCAACGGGAAACTCGGAAATAATAGCCCCTGTTTCCAAGATCTGCGCGAAGAGTTTCCTATTTGAAGGAGGATAAACCACGTCAATACCTGTTCCCAATACCGCGACAGTAAATCCGTCACCCCTGAGACAACCCCTGTGAGCGGCGGAATCTATCCCTTTGGCCAAACCGCTGACCACCCCCACTCCTCGCCTAGAAAGCCCTAACGCGATTTTCTCCGCACCCCTCAGTCCATAATGCGTTGGATTTCTCGAACCCACAACGCCAATAAAGGTCTGATCCACGGGGATATCCTTCCCCCTAATATATATGACCATTGGAGGATAATGGATTTCTTTTAAAAGAACGGGATAAGAAGAATCTTCATAGGTAATAAACCGGGCATGGCATTTCTCTACTCTCCTCAATTCCTCTTCAGGATCCGACAAAAAATCCCTATTAACAATCCTATGCGCTATCTCCTCACGGATTCCTTCTACTCTCGTTAACTCTCGAAGGCCTACCTCAAAGATGGATCGTGGACTGCCAAACTGCTTCAGCAGGTTCCTTAGCGCGGTGTTGCCTAGACCCTGAATCATACATAGGGCCAGCCAAGCACATCTTTCATCTGGCCATGCTATCATGGAAAGGGTAGAAAAGTATTCATGATAGAGGGTTATTGAATTCAGTTATAGCTGGTTAGAGATGGCGGGAATATAAAACAGACACGCGGGAGTTAGTCAAGCATTTTCTTTGGAACCAATCAGCCCATGACCGCTACTTGACAAGGCATTTAGGCAATGCTGAAAGGACACGTTTGGCCTTTGCGCAATCAACACCCTTTAAGTGCGCACCCTTAGAAAATTCCTCCTTTGCAGCAATAACCACGCCAGTGGCCGTATCTGCCCTGGAATCCAAGACTAGTACGTGGCCTAATACAACATCCGGCAGAGATGCATTTGGGGAAGACTCCACACGCCTCTCTCTTATGACCTCGAAAAGATTTCCTCTTTTAATCCCCTTGTCAGTACCGTGCTCCAAGTAAACCACTGAAAACTGACCAATCATTTCGCGCTGGTCTTTAATCGCCACAATGTTTGTGGTCAAGTTATGATCTACAGGCACAGGCTGCACACAGGGGGAAGCAGGCCTGTAGGGTAAGATTAAATCGCCCCGATGAATACTTCTATAATTTGCTGTTATTTCAGCCTGATATATATTTTCCTTCACCTTATCCTTGAGCTTAAGTCTCCCCAGAAAGGAGATGGCATATCCCAGATCTTTACCTGTGAGGGGATGATTGAGGAGTGAGGACTTACGATATATAGTAAAAACATCTCCTGACTTGGCCTCTCTTCCTTTTTCAATGGCAACATAAATTGTGTCACCCTTGTATAGGCCTTCTCTCAGGGTCTCATCTGAAAAAATGGATCCCCAAGCCTCCAGTTCCTGAAAAGAAAAGAAACCAGTAGCATCAACATTTGTGAAACCAGAGACATCAATGCCTCTTTCTAATGGAGCTCTTTTCTTTTTCTCAATGGGTGCAATGGGTGGTTCTTTTTTAACCGGTACGTCTTCTAACAGGGTAATCACATCGCCTGGTGTTAGAAGATGTGGGTTAGTGATAAAGGAATTCATTTCCCACAGCTTTGGCCATAGACCGGGATTTCCATAGTATTCTTCACAGATATCCCAGAGGGTATCCCCTTTTTTCACCGTATGGGTAAGCGGTTGGGCACAGATAAGCGTACATGTGCCAGAATAGACAAACAATATTCCAAAGGCCATCAACAAAATGAGCAACAGATACCGGTTTTTCACTTTCCTGTCCTCGCCTTAAGGGTTATCGTCAATATTGAAATTTAGACGTAAGTTTTGTATCTTGTCAGCTAATTGTCAAGGGGTTTTTGATACCCTAAGTTAAACCATTTACAAAATCAAATTTTTTCTTAAATTATTCCTAATGATTCACTTTTCTATATGACCCTAAAGCGTTACCCACAGGGAGGTTGCCAAACAATTTATTTTGGGTCCTCTACAAAAGAGTTGGCGATACCCTAAGGGTTCTAGGGGTCAAGGATTCAAAATTTAGAGTAAAGTGCTTAAGAATTACAAAGAAGTGAAAGTCTGGGAAAGCCGCGGCTCTGGTCCCGACATTTTGCGGTCGGGATTAAGGTCGGGATGTCGCACCACTAAGTTCCGTCAATTACGAAGCAATCCGGCGAGACTAAGTGGTGTCACGGGCTTTCCCGTGGGGAGCCACTAATGCCAATCTATGAATATGAGGCCCTAAATCCAGCCCATAGTTGTAAAAAATGTCTTGGTAGGTTCGAAACCATCCAAGGAGTTGATGAACATCCACTTTCCATCTGTCCGTGTTGTGGGCACAAGGTGAAAAAAGTCATTTCTTATTGTCACGCTGCAATTGTTGAGCCCGCTGAAGAGGATCTCGGAGTAGAAAGAAAAATAGGCGAATATGAAAAGAGTGGGATGTGGAGCCATGCAGCAGAACTCGCAGACAAATACTCTGAAAAAAGAAATGATAGAGAAATGAAAACGAGGGCCCTTGAGGATTACAAAAAGGCGGGACACAATGCAGACGCCCTAGCGGTAGATGTGAAGAAAAAAGACTGATGAGAGGCCTTTACTCATGGGGATAGAGACTCTGATTTCTGGAAAAAATGGTGACGAAGAGATCATGGTTGATAGGGATGCGGGGAAAACCTGCTCAGGTTGTTTTACTGAACATCAGCGGGAGATGGCATAAGCCAAATAAACTTTGCGAACCTAGCATCCAGATCGTCTGCGGAGACACGTTCATACTCTTCACAAAATTCTTGCCACACCAAAGTAAGGGTGTTTTTTAGGGTAGCCTGATCTTTTGGCTCAAGACCGAGAGTAAATGACATGAAATCTCCGACAAAGATTTCTTCAAATCCTGGCATCCGGTATGGTATTCTAATATCTCCACGCCTGAGAAGGAGAAACAATTCCTTTGCCTGCTCAACAGAAATGGCCTTGAAATTCAGCTCTAGACTTAACAGTTGCCTGGCCCAAAGGTTGAATAGAAGGGGGTGAAAGGTTAACTGGCTATCCTCTATTATGTCTTCATCCAGGGAATAACGCTCCGTCAGTTGCTCAATGAGATTATCCAAAAGCATGAGGCAATGAATAAGTTTACGGCAGGCATCCAATTCAGAGATTAGCTCAAACTCTCTATATTCCCCACCCCCTGCAAAGGCGGTATAAAGGAGAGGTTTTGTCTTTGTTAATCCGGCTAGGGTTCCCCCCCACTCTGTGCCCCAGAAACCAAAATCAAGGCCTTTCTTATAAAACCAGCTCTTCTTTAGCCAACGTTCTGCCTCCCATTTCAGTTCAAGTGCAAGGCCGAAGCCTACCCGAAAAATGGAAACCAGTGAATTGGTTGTCACAAGCCTTTCAGCCAGAGAAATATCCCTGCCACAAAACCTTTCAAGGCCCACATTTAAATACCCAGCCGCTTTTCGGCATGTATTAACAAGGTCATCAAGCCCATTCACCACAATACCGTCGGCAGAAAGAATCTGATTACAAAGGCCCGAAAACTCGAGATGGATCCTGTCTAAAAGGGCATTTTCTGAAATCCTGGAAATTGCTGTTCCTAAGATATTTTGACCCCCTGAATGATAAAGGGGCAGGACAGGAACCGAAATGGTAGAGCTTTCATCAAAACTGAGATCGGTCCCCTTGGTCGAATTGTCAATGCTTACACTGTTAGGATTCAGGGGGGCATAAACAGAAACGGCCTCTTCAAATGGTAAGAACCCATGTTCAGCTAGGCGTACGTTTCTGAGCCGATACATCTCTTCCTCAATTTCAGCGGGAAGGACACCAGCGATACCTAGGACAAGTGCCTGATACCGGTTAAAATTCTCACTTGCCATGCTCCGCAAAATATTCTCTGCCACCTCACGATGGTCTTTATCCAGAACTCTGATGTAAAATACGCCATCAAGGGTAAAAAATCCGCTCCCTAGATCGTTGACCTTATCCTCTTCCCTTATCACCACCTCAATGCTCTTGAAAAAATAGTAATATGCAAAGGCCTGGCCATCGGTAAACAACCACTTGACAAGCCTCCCGGGAGCTGCCTGTCCCAATTTCTCGAGCCATCGGGAGCTCTGAACCATATTTACACGATCTTTCTGCCAAGTCTCCAGATCCAGGAGATACTGCCACTGCTCTTCTGAGGCCAATTCAAGGAGGGCAAGACAGTCATCTTCACCGATCTTTTTTACCAGCCAAAAAAAATCTTCCGGGGTGACCTGTTGGATCAATTGTCTTGTATTATCTACTTCCAATATTCTTTTCAATATCTCTCTGCCGGAAAGGCGGTAAAGCTCTGTTAAAATTATATTAAGCGCCTTATCCTCCTTTCTCCCCGACCCCTTTTCACTTTCATTGGCCTGTTGTTTCCTGTTATCCTCCATGGTCACGTTCTTCCCTTCGTAAGGTCTTTAGGGGATACATACAAGTTTTTTGCCACAGGCTTCTTTTGACTCTTGATTGACGAGAAACCCACTGCTATTATTTGTAATATCCAGTTTGCTGTCAAGTCTAGCATTTAGGAATGAAAAAGATAAGGCCGTTTTTGACTTTTTTATGGATCTATGATTATGTTGTTAAATAAGGCATCGGTTCAACTTTGTTCGGAGGCATAATGATCGATCTCATTGCAAAGGGCGGCATTTTCATGTATCCTCTTATCTGTTGCTCTGTAGTTGCGCTAGCTGTATTCCTCGAACGCCTATGGGTCCTCAGGCGTAGATACATTATCCCAGAAGAGTTCATCCGAACTGTGGAAGAACTACTAAAAAAACAAAAGCTGTCAGAGACAATCTATCTGTGCCAAAGTGATATGTCATCTATTGCCAAAATCTTTCTGGCCGGGCTAAAAAACAGTCAAAAAGGTATGTGGCTGATAAAGGAGGCAATAGAAGAAAGGGGAAGCCGCGAAGCAACGATCCTTGAAAAAAACGTGGGGATATTGTCTACTATTGCCAATGTGACCCCTTTGCTTGGACTTCTGGGCACCGTATCCGGGATGATTAAGACCTTTAATGCCATCTCTGTCCAGGGCATAGGCAACGCGGCCCCCTTAGCTGGGGGAATTGCAGAGGCCTTAATTACCACAGCTACCGGGCTCTGTATAGCAATTCCGGCCCTTGTCTGCCATCGTTTCTTGAAAGACAAGGCCAGCGGCCTTATTTTTGAAATGGAAGAAGATTCAATCAGGCTGGTAGAATTGATGGAAAACTATAGTAAGTCCGTATCTTGATAATCTAAATATTCCCCTCCACTTCAAGCAAATGGTGATTCCTTTTTTTTGTTATGGGCTCACCGATTAATATTGGCATATGCGATTTAGGAAGATAAAAGAAGAAGAACATACACCCGGGATTACCCCTCTCATTGATATTGTCTTTTTGCTCTTGATCTTTTTTATGGTGACTTCTCACTTTCATGTTGCTTCAGGGATTCCCATCAGACTGCCAAAATTGGCCCAAAAGGCCTATGACAGAAAAAGCCACAAGATTATTCTCGTGGTTGACAAAGATGGCCGTATTTTTTTCAAAGGTGAGCAGATTGATATCAGAAAACTGGGATCAAAGTTGAAAAGTCTGGTTGGAAAAGGCGGGCCGAGTCATCTGCTCTTGGAGGCTGATAAGGACGTTAAACACGGCAGAGTGGTTCAGGTTATGGATCTTGCCAAGAGGGCCGGGGTTTCTTCCATCATTATTGCCGCCCAATGGGCTCCCGAGAAGGTGTTCTAAATTGAGGCCAAGAAACAAAAAATTCTGGAAAATTCTTTTGATTATTTTTTTCTTTCTCGCGCCCATTATATACTGGCTTTCATTTGGTGAGCATGGTTTTGTGCATCTCTACCGTACGGAGATGAAACGTCAGGCCTATCTTGCGAGAATACAAAAACTGGCAGAAAAAAATCAGGCATTGATGGAAGAAGTGCAACGCCTTCGTAAGGACATGAAATATGTTGAAACCGTGGCAAGAGATGAGTTAAATCTGGTCAAGAAAAATGAGGTCATTTACAGATTTAGAGAACAAGAGGCTTACAGTAATAGAACCAAAAGTCTGCCAACAGATCAAAGTGTGAACAAAAAAAAGTAATAATTTAGAAAACCTCCCTTTTCAAAGGGCTAAATTGTTACGAGAAAAATATTAGTGCAAAAAAGGAGGTATGGGGTAATGGGAGAACCAATTGATTTTTTAACTGAAATCCTAAGCCATAACCCTTCCCAAAGCACTCTTTTATTGGTTCTCACTAAAATGAAAGAAGACGGAAGGTTTGATGATGTAATTCGAGGTTGTCTCAGGGCATTGAGCACATATCCTGATGAGATCCGCCTGAGGATATTGCTGGTGGAGTCATACATTAGAGAAGGTCTTATTGGGCAGGCTGAGAAAGAGCTGGTTAGGGTTACCTTGGATATCGATAGCCTCGTGCCCGCATACAAAACTCAGGCCGAGCTCTATTTCAAACAACAACGCCTTAAAGAGGCTGTTATGGCCTTGAAACGATATCTTGTGTTCAACCCGGATGATCAAGATGCCCTTCAGCTCCTGGACGCCATTGGGCAGTCTGAGGGGGAAGAATTAGCTGAAACAGAGAGTCAGAGGTATGACCAAGCAACTCCTACTCTTGCTGAAATATATTATAAGCAAGGGCAGATCCAGGATGCAATCAACACCTATGAAAAGGTGCTTTTGAGCAACCCAAATGACGAGGTCTCCAGAAGGCGTCTCTCTGAGCTGCGGGTCTCAGCTACAGTTGAAACAGGAATGCAGGAAATAGACGAAGATGCCGTCAAAACAAAAAAACAAGAAATGATCACTATTTTGGAGGGATGGCTTGCCCGACTCCATACGTCAAATTAAATCTGATAGAGTGCCTGATTTTGGTTTTGTGGCCACCGGTATAGGCAGTGTTCCGTTTCAAGATATAGAGGCCACATGCCGTGAAATTTTGGAATATACTCCATCGATTCCCTTCTGGCCGCAGTTTGTAAAACGCAGCTACCTGGAAGATATGAGCATTCAATATAGTGAAGGGCTCCCTCTCTTAGAAATTATAAAAGAAAAGCGAGCGCTTGTCATTCCTTCAACGAATAACCTTGAAGCAGAACTTATAAACTTTTATGAACATTTTTTTGCACAAGACACAGAATACTTTTCTATGAGCAGAGACTTTGCTCCTGGGCTCTACTATCTATTAGAACTAATCGAGCAAACTGCCCCACAAACATCCCTCTATATTAAAGGCCAGACAGTCGGCCCAATTACCTTTGCGGCAGGCATCACCGATTTAGACGGTAAACCAGTTCTCCACAATGCGGAGCTTATGGATGCAATGACAAAGGGCCTGGCTATTAAGGCGCTCTGGCAGGTCCGACAACTGAGTCGGTCTGGAAAACGAGCGATCATCTTTTTGGACGAGCCCTATCTCTCCGGTTTTGGATCTGCCTTTTCTCCCATTCAGCGTCACGAAGTCATTGATACCCTCCGAATAGTCATAGACTATCTGAGAGAAAATTCGGATGCCCTAATCGGTATTCATTGTTGTGGCAATACGGACTGGTCCATGATCATCGAAGCAGACCCGGATATTATCAGTTTTGATGCCTTTGAATATATGGATTATTTTTTGCTTTATTCCAATGAAATTGTGAATTTTTTTGGGCATGGGGGGAGCGTGGCGTGGGGAATCGTTCCTACGTCAAATTTTACAGGGGCTGAATTAGTGGAAGACCTTTCTTCAAGACTCGAAGGGGGCCTCTCCCGAGTCCGTGATTGGGGTATAGATCCTGAAACCCTTGCCAAAAGGTCTATTATCACTCCTTCCTGTGGTATGGGTACTATGAGCCCCGAGTCAACAAAAAAGGGGATGGGGCTTCTTTCACTGTTATCAAAGGAATATCTGAGAGCATAATTTACTTTTTGGTTCAATTCAGGCACCTTCCCGCTTTATCCGGGTTAGGGATTGACACGAACGGTTCTGTCAATCGTTGTCATCTTTCTTTGCACCACGCAAGTCGTTCACGGCCGCATGTTCAATGGCAAGACAGGCAAGCCTGCCAAGGCTATTCAGCATTTCCATTTCCTCATGGCTAGGGATCTTCCGGGAAGAAAAATATACCCTCAAAACACTGTAAGTCGTATCATTCACCGTAAAGGGAATGCCTATGACTGAGCTTACGCCTTCCTCCATGGCGGCTTCCAGATTTTGGATTCGAGAGTCATTTTCAAAATCATTAATTATGATTATGTCTCCTTGAATTATCTCCGTTATGCTCCTTCCCTGGTCGATGGCGCCTGAATTGAGATACTTCTGACTAAGACCGTAGCTAGTTACCGCCTTGAGATCAAATGTGCCATGTTCGAGGACACGAATGGTGCTTCCCTTTGCCTTTATGAGTTCAGTGGCAAGCGAGACAATAAAATAGAGTATATCCCCAACATCTTCATCCTGATATATTGCGTCTATGACTCTAACAAGGGCATAAAAATAGGAATCTATAATATTTTCTTCCATAAAAATCTCTCCTATAATAGGCCCTTCTCCCTCTCCGGGCCCTGTCGGCAAACAATTGGTTCAAAGAGTGACTACTCAGGTGGATAGGCTGAAGGTAGAAGGCTGACTAAATACCTGGGGAGTCACGCTGATAGGACTCTTGCCAAAACTTCAGTCCTTTATAATTCTTAAGCACTTCACTCGAATCCTGGAACCCTGGAACCCTTAAGGTATCACCAACTCTTTTGGAGAGGACTCCTTCTTAAGAGCTCTTTGATAATAAGGCAATGCTTCATTAATATAGATCTTCAGGCCAGCAATCCTCGATGCAGGGGCAGGATGGGTGGACAAAAACTCAGGAGGTCGGTCACCTCCTCCCCCTCTGTTCATCCTTTCCCAAAATTCAATAGCCCATCGAGGATCATAGCCGGCCCTGGCCATAAGCATCAGCCCGATTCTGTCTGCCTCTGATTCCTGGATACGACTGTAAGGGAGCAAAAAACCTAGGTTGGTGCCGACGCCAAAAGCTGTCATATATATTTGTCGAGTGCTGTCAGGCTGTTCCGCCAATGCAGCGGAAAGGGCCATTCCACCGGCATTTGCAATGAGTGCCTGACTCATTCGTTCGTTTCCGTGCCTCGCAATTGCGTGGCCCACTTCATGGCCCAATACCACCGCAAGACCATTCTCATCCTGAGTAAAGGGAAGTATGCCTGTATAAACCGCCACCTTTCCACCCGGCATGCACCAGGCATTGACTACCTTGTCATCCTTGATTAAGTTAAATTCCCAGTTGTAATTTCCAATCTGATTCCCTAGGCCGGAGTCCTTTAAAAACTCTTCAGCCGATCTGGCTATCCTCTTGCCAACCCTTCGAACCATATCCACCTTCTGTTTATCTGTACAGAGCTTAGATTCTTTGAGCACTTTATCATACTGTTGAAGACTAAGCCCGAGTAGATTTGATTGCGGCACAAGGCGCAGGGCTCTCCTGTGCGTGAGAGGCACTTCAGCACACCCAACACCGATAAAACCGATCATTGTAAAAACGACCAAACGGCATGTAAGGAGCGCGAGGCGTATCTTATTTCTTTCGGGATTTATCATCTCATCCGTGCCCGGCATCGAAAGGGTTTCAGGGTGAACGCCAGAATCTAAGCATCATCCCAATTGGGGACCGTCATGGGTCTGGGTTCAGTTGAGACTGAATTCAGAGCTCAATAACGGGGCTTGGTTCATCCTGCTGGCTGATCAAAATCCTCGCATCGACTGGGCCATGTTTCTTGAGTACGTCTTCTGCCTCTTTATAGGCCTTTGTCGGGTAATTATTGGTTTCGCTCAGATGGGCGAGCATAACGAATTTCAGGTTTTTGTGAGTAACAGCTCCGAGAATATCTGCCCCCTGCCTGTTTGAAAGATGGCCATCCGCCCCCTTTATCCTTTTCTTAAGATCCAGTGGGTAGGGACCCTCATCCAGCATTATCTGATCATAATTAAACTCTATAATCAGGGCCTGGCACCCCTTCAAACGGTCTTCTACTAATCGAGTGCTGCGTCCAAGATCGGTAGCCAAGGCAATTCTTGCCCCATTAAAAGAAATAATAACACCAAAAGGGTCAGCGGCATCATGACACTTGGTGAAGGTGTCAATATTTACATCATTAATGGTCATCGACTGCCCTGTTCTAATTATTACAGGGCTTGCCAGGTTTCCCAGAATCCTACGCCCCCTTTCCAGGGTCTTGCGGTTAAGATAAATAGGCAAATTAAAGCGTCGAGATAGAGGCCCCGCGCCTTTTATGTGGTCGGCATGCTCATGTGTGATAATGAGGGCGTCGAGTTCCTCCGCGTGAAGCCCCACCTGCTCAAGTCGTCTCACAATATTGCGACAACTCAGGCCGGCATCTATCAAAATTTTAGCGTTATCTGTCTCAACGTAAAAGGCATTACCACTGCTCCCAGAGGCCAAGACAGAAAATCTCATCCTGCTTTTCATTTGATTCCAGTATGCCCAAAGCCGCCTTGCGACCTTGGCGTCACATCAAGTTTATCTACTTCGATGAGCTCTGCTCGATATACCTTGGAAATAACCATCTGGGCAATACGGTCTCCCCTGCTTACCGTGAAAGGCTCGGAGCCCCAATTGATTAAAATAATGCTCACTTCACCCCTGTAATCTGAATCTATTGTCCCAGGGGAATTAACCATCCCGATGCCATGGTGCAAGGCCAAGCCGCTTCTCGGTCGAATTTGGGCCTCGTACCCGGGAGGTACCGACACTGCCAGTCCAGTAGGAATAAGTTTGATTTCACCGGGATTTAATAAGAGTGGTTTTTTGACAGAGGCCCGAATATCCATACCCGAACAGGCCTTGGATTCATAGTCCGGTAGTGACAGGTCTTCATTGTCTTTAAGGCGCCTAATCTTGACCTCTACCAGTTCCAATAAGTACCTCCCCACACTCACTCATAAAAGACACCGCCATTCGCCCAAAGCCGAGCGCGAAGAAAGCCTGCGAAACTAAGTGGTGCCATGGACTTGCCCGTGGGACTTCACATCCCACTTCCAAGAGGATGAAAGGAAACCATTATCGTGTGGAACTAGCCAAAAAGGAGCTTTCCGCCATCAAGGTCCTCTTCCTTGAGTGGACCAAGGGTTGTAAGAGAAATTTTATCATCTCTGAAAATATCGTCGGCCATCTCAACTACCTGGTCCACTGTTACCTTCTTTATGTCCGAGACCAATTCTTCACAGCCCACATATCTCCCAAAGACGAATTCATTCTTTGCGATGCGCATCATTTGATTTTCAGCGCTTTCAGATGCCAGATAGATGCCGCCTATTAAATGGTCCTTTGCCGCTCTCAGGTCTGACTCGGGAACCTGTCCTTTGATTATTTTCGTTACCTCGGTCTGAATGCTCTCAAGCGCAGGGTTCACATTCTGTTGATCTGTGGCAACATAAACGCCCAATAGGCCCGTATCCAGATATGCTGAGACAAAGGAGTAGACAGAATAGGCAAGCCCCCTCTTTTCCCTGATCTCCTGAAATAGACGCGAACTCATATTGCCCCCGAGGATAGTATTAAATATCGCACACGCGAATCTCTTTTCACCTGCCAGGGGGACCGCTTCTCCACCCATACAAATATGCACCTGCTCTAGATCCTTAAAATTGGTGGAAATGCCTGCATTCGTATGCGGGGCCGTCCTTTCAGGGATATGGTTACCCCTATCTAAACGCTCAAACAGAGGACTAAAAAATGATACCACAGACCGGTGATCTGCATTTCCCGCTGCCGCCACAAGGATCTTCTCCGGGACATAAAATCTTTTTATGTATTTGAGGATATGCTCTCGTTTTATTGCTGACACAGTCCTATCAGTGCCCAATACTGACATACCAATAGGGTGATTCATCCATAAAAAATGGCTAAAAAGCTCATGAATATTATCATTTGGAGAATCCTGAACCATGTTGATCTCTTGAAGTATAACCTGTCGTTCACGTTCCACATCGTCAGGATCAAACTCAGAATCCAAAAAGATATCAGCTAGGATATCGGCCAATAGATTGAAGTCCTTGCCAAGGACCCTGGCATAGAAGCATGTATTCTCTTTACCTGTAAAGGCATTGGAAAGACCTCCTATGGCATCCAGTTCTTTTGCAATTTGATGGCTGTTGCGTTTCGGTGTTCCCTTAAAAATCATGTGTTCGATAAAATGGGCAGTCCCATTTTCGGACCTATCCTCGTCACGGGAACCCGCATCGACCCAAATACCCAAAGAAACGGATCGCAAGTGATCTAATTGCTTTGAAATTATCCTCACACCATTCTTTAGTACAGTTTTTTTATACATCGTCCAAACTCTGTCCAAAGGCGGCCTTGCGTGAAAGGCGAATTTTCCCATTATCGTCAACATCCAAGACCTTTACGAGTACCTCATCACCCTCTTTAAGCACATCTGTTACCTTATTCACCCTCTCACGGTCCAGTTGGGATATATGTACTAGCCCGTCCGTTCCAGGAAAAATTTCAACAAAGGCACCGAAATCCATAATCTTTACAACCTTCCCCATATAAAGCTTGCCGATCTCCGCCTCTTGTACTATCCCGCTGACCATCTTTATTGCTGCGTCGGTTGTCTGTTTATCAGGGGATGAGATACAGACCTTGCCATGGTCGTCTACATCGATCCTTGCCCCCGTATTGCTTGTAATCTCCCTTATCGTTTTGCCACCCGGGCCAATTAAAATTCTTACTTTTTCAGGCTTGATCTGAAGGGTAGTAATAACAGGTGCATACTCAGAAATATTTCCCCTGTGCCTTGAGATGGTATTGTTCATCTCCTCAAGGATAAAAAGCCTCCCTTCTCTGGCTTGCTCCAATGCCTGTTGCATAACTTCCTTTGTAATACCCTCAATCTTTATATCCATCTGAAGGGCAGTAATCCCCTCAAGCGTGCCTGTCACCTTGAAATCCATATCCCCGTAATGGTCTTCATCCCCTATGATGTCCGTCAAAATGGCCATATTTTGGCCATCTGAGACTAGACCCATAGCGACACCGGCCACTGCATTCTTGATTGGTACACCAGCATCCATAAGTGAAAGAGATGCCCCACAAACACTGGCCATAGAAGAGGACCCATTAGATTCAAGAATCTCGGAAACCACACGGATGCAGTATTCAAATTCGTCCTTGCTTGGCATCACTGGCAAGAGTGCTCTTCGAGCCAGCGCACCATGACCTATTTCCCTTCGCCCCGGACCAGAGAGTCTTTTGGCCTCACCCACACTGTAAGGCGGAAAGTTATAGTGAAGCATGAAGGATCTGAAATGATCTCCGCACATCGACTCAATCCTCTGTTCATCCATTTCTGTTCCAAGGGTTGTCAGGACCATAGCCTGCGTCTCTCCTCGCGTAAACAGAGCAGAGCCATGGACACGGGGTAAAAAACCAACCACACATTCTATCGGCCTCACATCTGAAAAAGAGCGCCCATCTATCCTTGAACCTTCCTCAAGGATCATTCTCCGAACCATTTTTTTCTCCAAGGCATAAACGGCACCCCGAACCTCCGGCTCCTTTTCTCCATTGACATCTGGCAAGGAAGCCAGGATAGAATTCATGGCCTCATCTCTTTTTTTATTTCGTAATTTCTTATCCGGAGTTGTAATAATCTCTTCAAATATCGGCGTGGCTATCTCATATATTTTCTTCTGAAAATGCTCGTTGACTGCAGCTTCTGGGATATTCCTTTTCGGTCTGCCAGCCTTTTTTTTAAGCTCTTCCTGCATGTCAAGCATAGGCTCTATTGCCTCATGTCCATAGAAAATTGCCTCAATAATTTCAGACTCGGACACAAAATCTGCACCGCCCTCAACCATGACAATACCAGACCGATTACCGGCCACGATGAGATTAATGTCACTTTTGGCCTGTTGGCTTATGGTAGGATTAGTAATGAATCTGCCATCCTCCCTGCCCACACGGACACCGGCAATAGGCCCTAGAAATGGGATATCTGATAACTCAAGGGCCAAAGATGCACCAAGGAGGGCTAATACATCCGCCTCATTTTCTCTGTCGGTTGAGAGCACGCTAGCAATCACCTGCGTCTCATAATGATAGTTTTCTGGGAAAAGAGGTCTCAAAGGTCTATCTATCAAACGTGAAGTCAAGGTCTCCTTCTCACCTGGTCTTCCCATATCCCTGCGAAAAAAATTCCCAGGGATGCGACCGCCCGCATATGACATTTCCTGATATTCAACGGTCAAAGGAAGAAAATCTATTCCCTCTCGTACTTCATCCGTTGACACCGCAGTCACCAAAACAACCGTTTCTCCAAAGGTTACAACGGCAGAACCGCTGGCCTGCTTGGCTATACGACCCGTTTCTATATGCAAGGCATGTCCATTAATCTCTATTTCACTATTATTAATCATTTTATGTTTTATCCTTTCGCTTCGCAGAATATGCGCATGTCTTGATTCATCACCTTATTTGAAAATTTCTAATTCTTCTCTCACCTATTTCCTGATCCCCAGTTCTTTAATAATATTCCTATATCTTTCCATCTCTCTCTTTTTAAGGTAGTTCAAAAGCCTCCTTCTCTGACCTACTAGTTTTAACAAACCTCGCCGTGAATGATGATCCTTCTTGTGTACCTTAAAATGATCAGTGAGATATCTGATTCTACTACTGAGCAAAGCAATCTGAACTTCCGGAGACCCAGTATCCTTATCATTAAGCCTGTACTTATCGATAATTTCTCTTTTAACTTCTGGCGCTAAAACCACTTTTCTCACCTCCTGTTAATATTTGTTGATATTAAACCATCAAGAAAATACCCTTACTATTTTGACGCTATCTTGTGTAGCGTTGTCGCCCCTTTTTATTTTTGCAATTGCAATTAACTCACCACCCCTAATTAGCTTGAAATGACTATCCTTAAAGGTGGTCACATCTAAGTCTTTTATCAACTCGTCCCACGCCGGTTGGTATCCTTGCCTGACTTTTTTTTCAAGTCTGTCATCTACTTCTATCCCCTTCATTTGTGGAATAGAATCACTCAAATTTAGCAAATTGTCTCTCAACATAGATAGGCCAGTACTACTTAAGAGTTCTTCTGATCTAATGGCGCTTTCAACTTTGAAAGGTCCATTGGCCAATCTTCTCAAAGACTTTAGGTGACCTCCAGGGCCCAATTTTTTGCCAAGATCTGCTGCAATGCCCCTGATGTAAGTGCCGCTTGAACACCTAATCTCCATGGTAATATCAGGCAGGTCAATAGAAAGAATTTGTATATAATAAATGGTTACAACTCGCTTTTTGAGACGAGGTTCTAATCCCTTTCGAGCCAATTTATAAGCGCGGATACCGTTATATTTCACTGCCGAATAGACCGGAGGCACCTGCTCCATCTCACCCGTGAACTCCCGGGCTATCTCATGGATATATTCTGATCTCAAAGAGGGCACTCTCATAGTTTGGACAACACGGCCTGTGGGATCTAACGTATCTGTTTCAATCCCCAAGGTCATGGTAGCCAGGTAGACCTTGGGTTCAGACATAATAAAACGCGATAGCTTAGATCCCTGGCCCAAAAGAATAACAAGCAATCCTGTGGCAAATGGGTCCAGTGTACCAGAATGCCCCACCTTTCCTACCGAGAAACGCCTAAAGGAGCGCTTTATCTTATCAACCACATTGTATGAGGTCTCACCTTCCTTCTTATCGACCAAAATTATGCCATCAATTGCATTCTCCATCCAGAAACGGAACGGCCTTTCTTAATAGTTTTTCCTTCAAGAGGTTAATTGACCCGGAACACTCAAAACCAGCGGCCCTTGCATGACCTCCACCACCAAACAAAAGCGCCAAATCAGAAACATTTATCCCGGTGTTGGATCTTAGGCTGAACTTGTAATGATCCTTGGCCGTCTGACGGATCAAAACCGCTATTTCTACTCCAGAAACAAACCTAGGGTAGTCAACGAATTTCTCACCATCGGACCTGTGTGCCTTTGCCTTTTTAAACATATCCAGGGTGACAGTCATAATGCAGATCTTGCCCTTATAATGAAATTCAACCGTATCAAGGGCCATCTCTAACAATTTTAAGCGAGACAGGCTATATACATCCGATATATTCAGAGATATTTGCCATGGCCTGATACCATAGTCCATCAAATCTGCGGCTATTCTTAAAGACGTGGATGTAGTGTTGTCATATTTAAATGAACCAGTATCAAACTGGATGGCCACAAATAGATTCTCTGCGATATCATGGTTCATAGGCAAGGCACTAGCCTGTATGAGTTTAAACACCAATTCGCCTGTAGAGGAGCTGTTGGTATCAACCAAATTTAAATCACCAAAAAAATCATTGGTTTCATGGTGGTCAATATTTATTAGCGGCCTAAGCCTTTCAATGTAATCCTTGGGGCTCCCCACCCTTTTCACCCCCGCGCAATCTAATGCAAGAATAACATCAAAAGTTTTTTTGGAATCAAAATACTGGACTATACTATTGGCGCCTTTTAAACGGTCAAAAGGAGCGGGTACCGGCTCCTCCATTAACAATGTTACGTCCTTTTTTGCATTTAATAGTGCCTCGCCAAAGGCCAGCATAGAACCAATTCCGTCTGCATCCGGGTCCTTGTGGGTTAAAAATAGAAAGTGTTTGCTCTCTTTAATAAAGGCAATTATCTTCGCAAGAGATTCTTTGGAACCCGGAAGTTGATAATGAGAGTTCGCCCACAAAGGATCTAAATCGTTCACTTAACAAATTTTCCTTCCATCCAGAGCCTTAACCCATATATAATAATTTGACCGCAAAATATTACCCGCCCGACTTCCTGATTTCATCAAAAAGCCTGTCCATATGACTCGCACTTTCAAGCGATGAATCATGGATAAAAGTAATTTCGGGGACATATCTCAAAGAGGTACGGAGGCCAAGCTCCCTCTTGATAAAACCTTTGGCCTTGTCCAAACCCGCTTGTGCTCTGTTGATTTCTTTATCAGCTCCCATAACGCTGTAATAAACCCTCGCCATTTTGAGGTCAGCGCTGAGACGAATTCCTGTCACCGTAATACCCTTTGTGCGAGGATCTTTGACCTTTTCCAATAGTAGGAGGGCAATCTCTTTAAGGATCTGGTCGCCAACCCTCACTGATCTCTTCCCCGCTAACATAGCAAACTCCATTCTTTAGTTTACGGTCGAAGACTGTTTGTTTACTCACCAGCGTTTAGCCTCGGTTGTTAAGGGCTGATAATCGTTGACGATTGGCCAAACCCTGGCCCAGACCCCTGGCCCAGACCTGGCTGAATCGCGGCATTGCAAAACATGCACAGAGGTAATATCAAACAAATCCTTCCATGAGATGCAAACCTCGACGCGCCAGGGCAGGCTGGCTGAATGAGGCATTGCAAAACATATCCAGAGATAATCACAAACAAGCCTCTCCTGCAAATGTAACTCTCACAGCGCCAGGGCGGGCTCGACTCAAAATTTACGATTTTGCTCTATATAGACGCCTAGTGTGTCGGCAAAATCTATAAGTTTAAGATCTCCATATCGGTACTCACGATCTGTGCCAGGTAAAGTGAGTCAAGGAACCCAAGAATATGGCTTAAAGAGGAATCTATGTGCCGTCTATCATTTCCAACCGTGCTGATTCCTAATTCGATCTTTTGCCACATGTCATTAGAACCCACTTCGGCTATAGAAACATTAAACCTTGATTTTACTTTGTCCACCATGCTCCTAACTACCTTCCGCTTTCCCTTTAAGGAATGATTATCCTTTAAATGAAATACTATTTTAAGTGTTCCAACTACCATCTTTCTATAAATGTGCCTCTTCTTCTTCCATCTGGTAGACCTCAAACACATCGCCAGGCTTTATATCCTGAAAGTTTTCTACCCCGATACCACATTCATATCCGGTCTGTACCTCTTTCACATCCTCTTTAAACCGCCTAAGAGAGGCGATCCTGCCATCAAAGACAACGACATCATCACGCAGAAGCCTTATCTTAGCATTCCTTTCAATATGACCATCTGTCACCTGACAGCCGGCTACGGCACCTATCTTGGGAATACGGAACACCTCCTTAATGTCAGCCCGACCAATAACGTGTTCCTTGTAAATAGGCTCTAAGAGACCGACCATCGCCAGCCTAATGTCCTTA
>Ga0307425_1000761_pt1 | contig 19912 bp, 17 predicted proteins | sample SalMarWE160330MG_FD_202152 | JGI IMG/M metagenome (GOLD analysis project Ga0307425, IMG submission 202152) | Salt marsh sediment microbial communities from the Plum Island Ecosystem LTER, Massachusetts, United States - WE1603-30 | ecosystem: Environmental > Aquatic > Marine > Intertidal zone >...
TCAATTACGACGGCGCCGTCCTCTTCCCGCTTATAGATCGCATTCCTCGGGCACGCGTCCAGACAGGCCGCATAGGTACAGTGATTGCATATACGCGGCAGGTAGAAATAGAAGGCATTGGGATATTTTCCTCCCCCCTGATCTTCGTCCCAGTTCATTGCCCAATCCGGATCTGTTCCGTCGGGGTTGAGGGCCTTCAACTGCTTTTCACCTGCCTTTGATTTAAAGGCCTCCTCAAAGTTATACTTCCACATATCGCCAAAATCCTTCCTGGTTGGGAGCTTTCCTCGGACCGGATCTCTTACCTTGCCGCCAAAAAGGACCTTGTAACCACCCCCCATACGTTCCCAGTCCTTGGGTGAGCCCTTGCCGGGGGAGGTGTTGACCTTGTTCCACCACATGTATTCCCTGCCTTCCAGTGAGGTCCACAGGGTCTTACACGCCATTGAACAAAGCTGGCACCCGATGCATTTGTTGAGGTCCATCACCATGGCCACATGCCTCTTGTATTTACGAAGCTGGTCCTTGGTGGCCTCAAATTGCCGGGCAAGCTCCTTTTCTCGATCGGTCAATTTTTTTTCATCTACTGGCATATCCCCGTCTCCTATTTTAATTTGAGGTCTTCCAACTTGAAGACAAAATCACCATTTATGAGGCATTCCCCTTGTAAACGAGGCCTCAGGCCTCGAGGATCAGAGCTCTCCATTCCTTGCTAAATGCCTTGACCCCACCCCGTTCCCCGCCAGCACCTTCCCAGGCGGCAAATCCTACCGTGACCTTGGACTTTGCGCCTGGCGCCAGATTTACGGCCTCTTCTTTTACCTTTAATGGCCTGCCCATAACCACGTGCCAGACCCCATTGTCCCACCTGGAGGCGGAGACAATAGATGAGTCCTTGGTATAGAGTGAGGTAGAAAGGCCGTGGGACACCTGATTCTTTGGCTTTTCTTCAAAATCCGGCCTCCAATACCATGCATTTGTCGGATAGTCTTTTGTGCCCATTTCTTTGATCGGCGTTTTCTCCGGGTCCTTAAACGGCAGAAGGATCGCTATAGCGTCAGGGAAGGTCCCGATGTCTCCAATCTCGTAATTCGGGTCCTTGCTTTCCCATTGAAAACGGAAAAAGATATCCTTACCATTGTGGGCCGCCTTTACCATAATTTCCTTAACGGCGCCGATCTTTTTTTCATCAAAGGTCGCCTTGATGTAAGCAGAGGGCTGGTTTGCCAAAGGTGTTGCCCCCATTTCAATACGCTCGTCTTTTATTACAGCCCAGGCAGGGGCCGTATAGTTTAACAATTCCTTGCTGGATGCAGATACCCTTTTTACTACAACCTTTCCCGTGATTTTTTCTTCTTGCGGCATCTTCCATGCCTCCTTTTCGTTCATAGTATCCAAAGGCCCTAGAATATGTTCGTGCCCGGGCCCGGTGATTTATTTATCAGGCCTTTTCCACTTCCACGGCTATTGCCCTGTCAATGGGCTGTAGACACCAATTCCACCGGTAGTAACTCAGGTGGCCATAGCCGCCGGCGAGGTCCAGCCATTTGACAGTCCCGGGAATGGCCGCATCATAGCTCTTCCAATTTTTGAACATAAATGTCTCCCAGGCGTGATATATGATCACCTGACCCGGGTTTGGTCCCTTGCCAGGGCGAGCAGTGGGGGTGAGCTTGACGTGGACATGAAATTCATCAAAATCGTTGTATACATGTACCAGATCTCCTTCCTCGATGCCCCTTTTTGCTGCGTCCTCAGGGTTCATAAACATAAAGGGCCGGCCCTGGTGGGTCCTTAGGAGTTGCGTATCGGTTATCCAGATTGAATGTACACTCCAACGCTGGTGACCACTCGTCATAGTCAGGGGATAATCCCCGCCTATCTTGGGGTTGGGCCTGTGCACCGGGAGCTGTTCCCCTGCCTCTATGAACCACGGATGATCAATATAAAACTGGATCCTTCGGTTGTAGGTGGGATAAGGCAGCTTCTTGGGGCCGGTGTGCCAGGTCAATGGCACTATGGGCTCGTCCGGTTTGATGTCCGTGGCCAGTGCCATGGCGATGGGATCAAATGGGGAAAGTCCTGTGAAACGAACAATTCCCTCTTTTCGCATCTTTTCGAGATTGGTGTCCTTTGGCAGATTCCCGAATAGGGCGCTGTCCATCAGGGCATCATCCATGACCTCCTCGAAATGATCGCATCCCATAGATTGTCTGTGTTTCAGGTCGCTGAGGTCAATCTCCCTGCCGGTTCGCATCTTGAACTTTGTCCGGCCGCGGCGCTTGGCTGCTTCTTCGATCTTTCCGGCCAGCATTACACAGATGTCCCACTCCTGCTTGGCCTCTCCCGGCGGTTCCACGGCCTTCTCGGTCAGCGTTAACCAGGGGACATGGGGGGTAGGAAAGCGTGTGTCCAGCTTTTCGTAGAAACCGGCACAGGGGAGGGCATAGTCAGAATAGAGGAGTGTTGTGCTCCATCTTGTCTCAAAGCCAAAAATGAGTTTGTATTTCTTCCAGAGGCTGGGGAGGATGTTGGTCAACCAGCCCCGATTCTTACGCGCCGGGTTCGTGCCCATGTAATAATAGACCCTGGGCTCCTGATCCTTGGCCGGCAATACGAAGCCATCCCACCACCCCTTCTTAATGGCCTCGTCCATATATTCAGGGAATTCTCGCTTCATGGTCGGGCAGTGCCATTCGCGTCGGTCCCAGGCCTTCTTGTAATCGGAATGGAAATAGTAGAGGAAGGCGGGGACCGTCATATTTATCTGGTTCTTGTTGCGCCAGCGTTCCAGGTGGATTGCAAGCAATTCAGCGGTTACGGTTCTATCCTTGGACTTTAGCTTGTTCATGACCCGTTTTTCTTTTGGTAGGCGCATGATGGTCTCAAGTCTGCCCTTTTTGCGCTTGAACATCTGAAAGAGGGCACCCTCGAATAGTGATTCGTTCCATCCTCGAATACCACTGCCCTTCTTGCCATAGCTTCCGGTCAGGGCCAGAATCAGGCACATGGCCCTCTCGATGAGATCGCCATGATAGTATTTGGCGGCATTCCATCCAACCAGGACCTGGATGTGGCCTTCGGCCTGGCCCGCCTTTTGGGCAAGCCTGCGGATGGTATCAGGATGTGTGCCACACAATTTTGATGCCTTTTCCGGGGTATAATCGAGATTAAGCATCTCTTTTAAGAGGTGAAATGATGGACGTACCTCGACACTGTCCCCATTCAATAATGTAACCGTGTAACTGCCTTCCAGGGCGGGATCAACACCACTGAGATTGAGCGTACTCATTGGAACCTTCACTGCCTGGCCCTTCTTTGTGTCCCAATAGCAGCACTGGTCATCCCTGCCCTTTTTTTCCATGTCGCTCGCTCGCAGAAAACGCTGGTCATCCATTCGGATGAGGAAGGGCAAGTCTGTTTGTTCCTTTATAAACGGGACATCAAGAGTGCCTTTTTCTATGAGCACCTGACATATGGCCAGGCCAAGGGCGGCATCGTTGCCAGGTTCTACCTGGACCCATTCGTCTGCGTGCATGGCACTGGGGGAATAATCAGGCGCGATGGTGACGACTTCTGCGCCGTTGTAACGGGCCTCCGAAATAAAGTGATAGGAGGGGATCCGGGTGTAGACCGGGTTCATGTGCCAGATGAGCAAGAGCTTGCCAAAGAACCAGCCGTCGACAGAGTCCATAAACTGGAACTTGCCTATGCTTTCATAGACGCCCCGGTTAAAGTCCCCGATGGTACTGTTTATATCCAGGTTAATACCCCCTATAAATACTCCGAGCCGGGACACCGGGATCACATGCAGGAACCCGCCGTTACCCGGGCCGACCTCGCAGATGATAGATTCAGGTCCCTGCTCTTCCATGGCGTCCACCATGCCTTCTGCGATCTCGGTGAGGGCCTGGTCCCAGGAGAGCCGTTTCCATTTGCCGCTGCCCCTTTCTCCTACGCGCTTCATGGGGTACTTCAGGCGATCCGGGTTATACATCATGTGGCTGTATGCGGCGCCCTTCTGGCAGCCCCGGGGGTTGAAGTCCGGTCCTGTAGGATCCACCACCGGATACTTGGCCGCCTGTTCTTCCCGGAAAACGACGCCGTCTTTTGTGTAGACGCGCCACAGACAGTTGCCCGGGTAACAGTCCACCAGATGTGTGCCAAAGGTGACCTTATCCCAGGTCCACTCCTTCCTGTGCAGATCCTCCCACTTGCTGTAATCCCAGTCCTCAATGACCTTCTCCGTGGCATGGGCCTCGCCCCCCAGGAAGCCCAGGGAATTCAGTGACAGCATCAGTACAGAGGCACCCGTTGCCTTTAGAAATTGTCTGCGGGTAAACTCGGTTCCTTCCATCAGACCCTCCTTTAATGAAGTGAATTGAGATCAAGTACAGATGTTTGCATTTAGGTTATTTCAATGTAGGCCTTTTTCTGTTCAAATTCCTTGGCGGTATATATGGTTCTTGTGTCCACCAGGATGTTTTCGTCCATATCCAGACTGATCTTCAGCCTGTCCAGTGGTCTGGGGGCCGGGCCCGCAAATTCTTTTCCATTGGAGCGGAACTCGCTCCCGTGACATGGGCATTTAAAGATATCAAGACCGGGGAACCAGTTGACCGTGCACCCGAGATGGGTACATCTGGCAAACAGGGCATAGATCCTCTTGACTTCCCGAATCACAAAAAAGCGGTGTTCTTCTTTGAAGTGGCTGTCTACGAAGATAACGCCGTATGAATCAGGAGACTCGCGGGAGAGAAAGGCGCTCACCTTGCCAATTTGAAAGATACTGGGGGGATGGAACACAACAGAGGGGTAAAAGAATTGGACACACTCGTAGGATGCGGCCCCTGCACCTAAGAACAAGGCGCCCCAGCCTGCCACGGTCATCCCTTTCTGGAAAAATTCCCGGCGAGAGATGTCCAAACTTTGCCCCCCCTGTCGCTCTAGATGAGAGATAACATCTTTCATAGGCAGCACATCATTGGCTGTTTCTCTGGTTTTTTACTCAATCTCATCGAGGATCTTGCGTATCATCCGAAGGTGTATAAACGGTATTATCTTGTTCAAGACCTCGATAGAATTATCCACAAGAGTCGAAATCTCTTTCAGGCTCATCCCCTTATTGGCAATGCGTTTTGTAAATAAGTCTATCTCTTTCCTTGCGAGGAACTCGATAAGGTCCTGATGGATCTGCAGGTGTTCAACGCGGAAATCGAGTTCCTTGGTAAGGCCAACATCCCTCAATTCAGCGGCCAGTTCAGCGATCCGAATGCACTCCCTGTCAAAGTGGCCCTCGGCATCTTGAGAGATGATACCCATGGATTCCAGTGCCTCAATGTCTTCCATTGGGATGCCTGTGTGTTCAGCTAGTTCGTCTTTGTTTAGGGGCACCGTGTGGTTGTCTGAAAGGGAACTCTTAAATAATGGCCTTTCAATATCCTTGAGTATCCTTTTCTGTTCGGCTTTCAGGGAAGAGATATCATTTGCCTCCAGGACCATCTTAATAATGTTAAGGGGCAGGTAGCGCTTTTCCTGCAACTGCTTGATCATGCGTATGCGCTCGATATAGCTTTCATCATAATAGGCCATGTTCTTGTGTACTTTTACAGGCTTAGGCAAGATCCCTTTTCTGACGTAGTATCGGATGGTTCCACCGCTTACACCGGTGGCCTGGGACAATTCCTGCATCTTTAAGAGCCTTTTTTTCATGCCGGGTACCTCGTATGAAATGGCATGCTCCTGTAACATAGGTCAGGATTTATTATAGCGCTTTCATCGCCTATGGCAGATGTGCTCTAATCTGAAGTCATTTGTAGGTTCGATAAGTTAATAGTTTCACTTTCAACTTATGTGAAAGAATAGCTCATTTTGGTGTGGATTGTCAAGAAAAAAATAGGGTCTGCCCCACGGGGGTATCATCTGGACCTTAATTATGTAAAATCAACTTGTTATGCTTACATAAATGTTTCAATAGTGGACTAATTCAGTGCCTGTTCCACATAGGGGTGAGTCCATCCAGGGGAATCAAATCGCTAAATGCCATCTAAAATATTTTAAATCTTTTTAGCTTAATATATAAAAGTTAGGATTAAAAGTTGACACCTTAACAACTTGCTATTATGATTCATCAGGTAATAGCCTTTACATATCGGCCCGCTGTTAGTATATGCTTCAGAAAAAGGGGAGTAACTCGTTGGGTGGAAAATTACTTCAGCCTTCAGCCTTCAACCTAAATAGCTGTATAGTTACAAAGGAGGTTTACTATGGGCACCAAGAGAAGATCTTACCGAAATCCCTTTTTTTCCGCATTTATATGCGCCTTGCTCTATTTCATCATCTCCAACCTTTTGTACTGGTATTTCAATGGAAACCTTCCCTTTACCCCTTTTGCCTACTTTGACTGGTTCCAGAACGCCGTAGGGACCCTGGCAATGGGATTTCTTGTCTTGATAGTGGAATTTGTCCGCAATCTGCTGGGAAAGGGGGTGGACAGTGCTTCCTAACCCCTCGGCTGAAGAATAACACGCCAAATCCCTTAATAGGATGTCCGGGCCAGGACAGAAAAGTGTCGCAAAATCGCTTGACAATGGCCTCAGGAAATGCTAAAACCGTCCAGACGGTTTGGAAATATTTCATTGAGAAAAATCCATGGTGGCAGACTTGAAAAACCAGACACGCGCCTCGAAAGAGGATCACATCATCTCCGCTGCACAGGAGATCATTGCCCAAAATGGGGGATTTTTGGTCACTATAGAGGATGTGGCCAAGAGGGCCGGCATTTCCAAGGGCGCTGTTCTCCACTACTTTCCCACAAAGAAAAAACTGTTTAAGGAGGTCTTTCGGAGGTTTTTCGCCCAGATCTTTGAGAGGGGAAGGAGGGAAATGGCAGGAGTGGGTGATCCTCTCGACAAGCTCAAGTCTTTTGCTGACTGGCTCTACGTCGCCGATGACCCAGACCTCCCCGTAGGCTACCCCCTTTTTTTCGAGTGTATGCACAGGGCGGTCAATGATGAGGCCTTTCGGGACGTCTTTCGGGATTGGATAACTGGCTGGGTCTCTATGTTGGAGGAGGTTATTCAGGAGGGGATTTCACAGGGAAGCATCAGAGGTACCGATCCCAGGGAGGCGGCTATGGTCATCTCTGCGGTCTATCAGGGGATAGCTTCCCGATGGTTCCTGGACCGGTCTAGACACACCACCGAGTGGGCAAGGAGGACGGTCAAGGAGACCATTGATTTGATGGTTGGGATAAGAGTTTAACTTGTAACCTTTTTGGATAGGAGGCATGAGATGGCAGTCTTTGAGAGTACTGAAAAGATGTATGAGGTATTGGGAGAGCTTTTTAGAAAGATTCAGGCACACCCCGAAGTTGGCCCCAAATTTGTTGAGTCAAATATCATTATCAAGTTTACTATAACAGATCCCAATGGAGAGATATGGTTGACCCCTGGTGATGGGGTGAAGGGTGACGTTATCTGTGGTAATGCAGATCTCAAGCCCACAATCGAGATGACGCTCAGTGGTGATACCTGTCATAAGTTCTGGCTGAAGCAGATATCCATGCCCGTTGCACTTGCGAAGAGGCTTATCAAGGCCAAGGGTCCCATGCCAAAGGTATTGAAACTTTTGCCTTTGCTCAAGCCCGCCTATGAGGCCTATCCTGATATTGCTCGCGAGCATGGCATGGAAATCTAGAAAATCATGAGGAGGAGTTGACCATGAGCATGGAACGAAGCATGAGACAATTTGAAGACGACAGGAAGGAAGCGGTAAGGATTGCATCCCTTCTCCTGCTTGCCTCTGGAACCACATCACCCCGGGTTGGGGGAGTTGGTGAGTGCACCATTCATACTATAGATGACGAGTGTGATATCGAAGACCTCTGTCAGCAGATTGAGGGCATGGCAGATGAAGACAAAGGGTGGAAGTTTTTCAAGAGGGACGCGGCGATATTGAGGGATGCGGATGCAATATTGATCATCACATCCCTTCGATCTCTTACCGATCCAGCCGATATCAACTGCAACATGTGCGGAAAACTTACCTGCGAATATCTTCGCGAATCGGAGCGCCTGCCAAAAGGGCCGGGCATTGCCTTTACCGGGCCCTTATGTATCTTCAGGGCCAACAACATTGCCTTTGCCCTGGATGGAATTATCTCGCAGGCCCGTAATCTTGGGATCGACTATGGTGTCTTCTGGTCGGCTGGGGCCGCGGCCATGAGGATGGAAATAGTCCCCAGGGACACGGGTTTCGCGCTCGGTGTCGGTATTTCGGTTACTGAAAAATCGCCCTTTAGGGATATACCCCTGAGGTACGGTGAGATCAACCAGCGGACCATGAACGACCGTATTATTCAGAGGCTATGGCCCCAGTTTAGATCGATTTATAGCTGAGAAATAAAGGATAAATGAAAAGGAGGCAACCATGGCAAAGAAAGATATGACCGAGCTTGTACAGAGTGGTCTCGATCGGGCTGTGGAACTGATGGCGGTGGCGGCCCACAATAGCTTTAGATTCCGAAACAGGAATACCATCAAGATGGTAACACTGGGGAAAGAAGAGATGGAAGAGATTGCCGAGTTCTGTTACTCCCTTGGTGACATGTCGCCGCTGGCAGCACGAGACGGGCGTTTTGTGATGGAGCTAATTAAGGAACCTTGTGCTTTAATGGTCGTTGGAGACAATAGGAAATCGGATTTTGGTTATAATTGCGGGGCCTGTGGCTACCGTACTTGCGCGGAACTCAACAAGGCAGAGGAGGTCGAATCACTCACTGCTCGGGGGCCAAGCTGTCAGTTCAAGAACATTAATCTTAATATTGCGGTAAACGCGGCGGCAAGCATTGCCTGGAGACTGGGACTGCACTGCAGGGTGTTCGGCACGCTGGCCTTTGCGGCGCTGGCGCTCAACCTCATTGAAGAGGTTGACATCGTGTCGAGCGTATCTGTGAGTGTGGCGAACGTGGATCCTTATTTTGATCGTCACAAGTTCTGGACCAAAGAGTACTGGGATGAGATTTTCGAGAAAGAGTTCCCGACCTTTTCCCGGGGCTTTATCGGAGCCGTAGAGGAATAGTAAAGGCAATCCAACGTATCAGGAGGTCAAAAATGGCGTCAAAGGCACACCTTAATCAGGTTATCGCTTCACATCTTGTGGAAATCAAGGCGGACGAAACGCCTGACAGGGAAATATACATCTTTGAGAGGGGGGATCAGGGAGAGGATGTCCTCACCTACAAGGATCTCTATGAGAACTCTAATAAGGTAGCCCGTCTTTTGCTCGATAGAGGCATCGGGAAGGGGGATACGTTTGCGGTATTTATGAGAAACTATCCTGAATTTGCGTATTCACTCTTTGCTGCAACGACTATTGGTGCGATCATGGTTCCTGTGGACCCACGATCCCGCGGAGATAGATTGAAGTTCCTGATACACAACTCCAATGCCAGGGCGATCATTGCCTCGGCCGAGTGTCTTGAACAGGTGGACGAGGTTATTGATGGGCTTCCTAATGTAAAATTTACGGCCATAGCATATCAGCGTGATCAGCAGGTGCCGGTGTCATCCAGGTATCACGCGCTCAATGAAACCCTGGAAAAGGATTCGTGGGAACGGGTGGATCAGCAGATTATGGATGTGCGCCAGCCAATGCAGGTTATATATACCTCCGGTACCACGGGTGATCCAAAGGGGGTGGCAATCCGCAACAACCGGATGGGCCTTTTCAACATACTCAACAGAATCGCCTGGAAGTATAAGAAGGACGATATCCTTTATAACGGCCTATCCCTGACGCATGGTAATGCGCAGGCGGTGACCTTTTTCCCCGCCCTGAGCCTTGGCATCAAGGCCGTATTCAGTCCAAGGTTTACCAAGAGCAGGATATGGGATATCTGCAGAAGGTATGGCTGCACCTCCTTCTCCTTACTGGGTGGCATGATGGCGGGTATCTATAACCAACCCGAGAGGCCCGATGATGCGGATAATCCTGTTAGGATGGTCCTTAGCGCCGGGACTCCCGTGTCTATATGGGAGGGATTCGAAAGGCGTTTTGATGTAAAGATCCTGGAGTGGTATGGAGCCGTAGAGGGTGGTTTTGCATTCAAGCCTGTCGGAAAAGGTCCTGTGGGATCATTTGGCAAACCAGTGCCCGGTGTAATGCAATTCAAGGTGGTGGATGAGAACGATAATGAGGTCCCAGCGGGTACTACGGGTGAGCTTATTTCACGACTGGTGAGGGGCGAGACAAAGGTGGACTATCTTGGCCTGCCCGATGCGTCAGAGGAGAAGACCAAGGGGGGTTGGCTTCGGAGTGGCGATATGGTTCACCGGGATGAGGACGGCTGGTATTACTTCGACTGCCGGAAGGGCACGGAGCTTCGAAGGGCCGGAGATTTTATACAGCCTGACCATGTTGAGATGGTAATTGGAAGGCATCCGGATGTTAGTGAGGCCTGTGTATATGGTATACCGGCCTCCTCCGGGGCGCCGGGTGAGAGCGATCTGGTCGCGGCTGTTTCCCCCTTTGAGGGCAAGTCGATCGAGCCGGCATCTATATATGAGCTGTGCAAGAAGGAATTGGAGGCAAACTTTATCCCCTCTTACATACAGGTGGTAATGGAAATTCCCAAAAGCATTTCAGAGAAGGCCCTGGACAGGGTCTTGAGGAAAGATTTCTCCCCGGATTCCGAGGACGTTTACAGATTTGAGGATTACAAATAACCCAAACGCAAGGAGACATAGTTTATGAGCTATCTGGATTTGAACATGGAGCTCACAGATGAGCAAATAGCTTTGAAGGAGGCAGCGCACAAATTTGCCGGAGAGGTGCTGAGGCCTGCGAGCCTGGAGCTGGATAAGATAGCCGACCCCGACGAGGTCATCAAGAGCACCATCTTTTGGGATACCATGAAGAAGGGTTTTGAGCTCGGCTATCATACCATTTTCTTGCCCGACACCTATGGGGGCCTGGGGCTCGAGCCATTAGAGAGCCATATCGTGCTGGAGGAAATGGGATGGGGCAGTCCTGACTTTGCGATTGGAATCGGGGTCTCCTCTTTTCCCGCCTTTTTCTCGTCCATGATCCCTGAGGAGCGCCTGGAAAAGGAAATCATATTGCCCTTTTGTGAGAACAAGGATGCGACCTTTATCGGCTGCTGGGGCATAACAGAGCCGGACCACGGCACGGACACCCTGTGTCCCGGAACACCCGAATTCTACAACCCCAAGATAAAGTGTCAGGTGACCGCCACGCTTGATGGAGACGAATGGGTCTTAAACGGCCAGAAGGCGGCCTGGGTCTCCAATGGCACCATCGCCACCCATAGCCTGCTCTATGTCACCATTGATCCTTCCATGGGCATGTCCGGCGGGGGTATCTGTGTCGTACCTTTAGATCTGCCGGGTGTAAGCAAGGGCAAGGCCCTGAACAAGCTCGGACAGAGGGCACTGAACCAGGGGGAGATCTTCTTTGATAATGTCAGGGTCCCGCGTGAATACATGCTGGTGGATCAGGAGAGCTATGAGTCCATGCTCGACCTGACCGTGTCCACGGCCAATGCCGGTATGGGGGCCATATTCACGGGTACGGCCAGGGCGGCGTATGAGGAGGCGTTGAGATATTCCAAGGAGCGCGTCCAGGGCGGCAAGCTCCTCTTCGAGCATGAGGCCATAAAACACAAGCTTTTCAACATGTTTATGAAGGTCGAGGCGGCCCGTGCCCTCTCCCGTGCAGCGATGATCTATAATTACAACAACACACCTCCTGCTACACAGTATTCGATTGCATCAAAGGTCTTTTGCACCAACACCGCCTTCGAGGTGGCAAACGATGCGGTCCAGATATTCGGAGGCTATGGAGTGAGCAAGGAATACGCAATAGAGAAGATATTCAGGGACACGCGTGCGGCCCTGATTGAGGACGGGGGCAATGACAGCCTGATGATCACGGGCGCTCACATGCTTTAGAGGGTGGGCGTTTTCAAAGAGCGAAAGTATTACAAGAAATGTAAGACAAGGAGATTCTGATATGGGACGATACAGCCTTAAGGATCGATATGTTTTCATTACCGGCGGATCTTCAGGTATTGGCAAGGAACTTTCCCGGTGTTTCGCCGAAGAGGGTGCCCATTGTGTGCTTGGCGCCCTTCCTTCAGAGAAGGAGGCCTTAGAGCAGTGGGTGGCAGAACTCCAGCAGCGTTACCATGTGAAGGCCTGGCCGGTTCCCTTGGACCTTTCTGAAGATGAAGGTCCGCAGAAGTTATACCAGAGGGTCCAGGAGCTTGTTCCCCATGTGGATGTCCTGGTAAACAACGCGGGTGTCCTGACCTACGGTGCATTTCATAGCGTTGCCTTAGAAAGGCATGAAGTAATGCTGAGGGTAAATGTCCGGGCATACGTGTTGCTCATGCACCTTTTCCTGCCGGATATGATAAAGCGGGGCGAGGGGAGAATTCTCAACATCAGTTCGGCGGCGGCCTTTCAGCCCACATGCCATCACGCCCTGTACGGTGCCACTAAGGCCTTTGTCCAAAGTCTCAGCGAGGCGGTACGCCAGGAGGTGAAACATAGCGGTGTAGTGGTCTGTACATTGAATCCCTCCTATACGGATACGCCGATGCTCAAGGCCGAGGACGTTCCGAAAAAGCTCATGTGGTACCGTGTAAGCGGGCTCAGTGATCCAGCGACTATTGCAAAGAAAGGAGTAAAGGCCTTAAAGAAGGGGAAGGCGCTGTACGTACCAGGCGCGAAACACTGGTTTGTACATCTATTCCTCCCGAGGGTTACTCCCAGGAGGCTGGGGGCCTATATGTCCTATCAGGCCCTCAAGGGGGTTGAAAGGTAATTTGATTCGCTGATAATGCCTTTGCCGGATGGAAAGAAACTACCCAACAGAATGCATTTGGTGGTATTGATGCACCAGGCGGGCCACCTTGGCCGCCGAGTCCACTGCCTGATGCGTGCCACAGCCATGGCCTCCCGCGTCACAGCCCACATAAAAAAGACCGCGTACAGGGGCCTTGGGTGAAGGCTTGTGCCTCCCGCACTGGCCCACAACTTGACCTAGACCGATGCACTCCCCCCCAATACCGGCAAGGACCTGGTCCCTGGTCAGAGCGGACACATGCTTGGGACTAAAATGCTCCCGGGATTCGACAAATTGGGAGAACCCAGGCCAGATCTTATCCATCATCGCATCCATCCTGTCCCACCAGGCTTGAGTATTTCCCATCTCCGGATCAGAAGGACACAGGGTGGAAGCCAGAACGCATTGCTTATCCTCAGGGGCCAGATCAGGGTCAAAAGACGAAGGGACCGTGGTAAAGATGAGCATCTCATCAGGGACCTTGTCTCCCTTGAATTTCAAAGAACGTTCTGCGTTCCAATAGCTGTCGTCGGCAAAGGCGATGTGGGCCCCGGTTTCCAGTACTGGTTTATTTAGAAAGTAACGGGTACCCATCAGGCCGAGGGAGGGGACCAGATCCTTGACATAGTTAACGTAGGACTTATCAAAATGCTGCTCTCCGACCAGTTTGAGCACTGTGGGCTGAATCCCGGCATTACTTACTACTACAGGAGCGCCAAAGGTTCCCGCATCCGTTTCCACTCCTGTAACCTGGCCGTCCAGAATGACAATCCGATGAACCTTGCTCCCAAAAATGGCTTTACCGCCATCCCGTTGAAACGCTTCAACATACTTTTCAAATAGACGACCATAGCCCCCTTTGAAATAAAACCCGGCACCGTCGGTGGTCATCTCCCTTATCGTCTTTATGCCTTCAGAGGCCGCTAGCTGGTCAATGGGCAACACAAAAACAACGTTCATCTGGGCGGCCAAGTAACTGTACATGGGCTGAGGTATTTGATAGGGAGAAAGAAATTCATGCAAGGTGATTTCATCCAGTTCATCGATATCGCGGTCTGTAAGCGCGGTTACATCGGCCCCGAAACGGGCCAGTTCCGTAAGACCTTCCGGCTGTAATTCCAGCCAGGAAATAAGCTCGATCGCCTTCTCCTGGTCCATCTGGTCAAAGCCCCGGGGCTGAGGCAGTGAAAAGGGCATATATTTTCCCGATGAATTTCGATAATACAGGGTAAATATGTTATCTGTTCCTGCCCTTTCAGATGCCATACCCAATTCCTTGAGTACAGCCTCGAACTGGCTGTTTAGCCTTGGACCTCCGGTTACAGGCCAAAGTTCATGCGTGAAACCCTTTTTTGATACCGTCATGGCCTTGCCACCGGGCCGGTCATTCTTTTCTAAAAGAAGGACTCTCAGCCCTTTGTTTGCCAATAGGGCAGCACAGGGAGCTCCCCCAGCTCCCGCCCCGATCACTATCGCGTCATAATCTGTCTTCTCCATGACCATTAGCCTCCCCTACTGAATCCTTCATGATTCGCGATGATATTTTGCCCATAGAAAGGAATCAAGAAAAAACGCAAAAATAGTTGGTATCATTGAATTGTATCAAGACGCGGCCCCATTTTCACGATCTCCCAATAATGCCTTTTGGTGTGCTTGGTTGAAGATTTTTTGCCCTTGTGACCGTATCTGTCAAAACCATCATGTATGATTCAGAAGAGAATATGACTGAAAGTCTGTGTATGTCCGTGTGGGTCTGTGGCTGAATGAACGGGTGAAGTCAAGGAAATTATTTGACATAATTCCTTTAAAGGATTACTGAAAACTTATATAGATGAACCTGAAGGCGTTTGAGAATGGAAAGAAAGCTGATGTATTGTAATTGAGGTCTTGAGAGTCTTTCTGTTTTGCCCCATTGAGTTATTTACTTATTGAAGGACGTCCAAGTCCACATTGGCGCAATTGGTCATTGCGCCAAGAGATGAAGACCGCCTTTGCAGTGTCCATGATGAGGACGGGGAAGCCCGTGAACAAAAAATTATCTGTTCCATGGGATTAGCAAGTGAAAATAAGTGGTGGGATTTCCCCGAAGTATGCTAATATATAAAGCTAAATTATTCCAGGAGGTTTTGTTATGAAGGCTCAAAAAAAGACTATGACCCCTTTTGAAATACTTAAGGCTATACAGAATTTGACTGAAGAAGAAAAAGAGACTCTTGCTATCCTTGCGGACAAAGAGCTTTCTGAAGAACTCTTGAAAAGACGTAAAGACGTAATTGTGGAGATGCAAGAAGGGGAGTTGATAGGCGAAGAAGATCTCTTCAGGGGTATCTGAGAAGATGTTTGAGATCAAGAGTGTCAAATCTGTGAAGAAGGATTTAAAAAAGCTTCCTCATGAAGTTATGAGAGATATTGAGAATATCCATTTCAAGAATATCCGAGAAGATCCTTTTCCGGCTCCACCCTTAAAGGGTCCTTTTCAGCACCAAAATGGAGGACTTCAGCCTCAAAATGATGCCATTTTCAAATGATTTTCTTGCTAATGGAGAGCTGTTTTTTCTTGACTTGCTTTCTCATAGGCGACCTAGCCCCAAGGATTATAAAGAAAATATATAGTGTTAATATGCAGAAATTTTTCTGCTTAATGCACTACGTTAGCGGGCAACACTAAAACTGACGAGGAAATATGGGAATTAATCTCGATAAACCGAACCGATGGAAGGCTGACGTTGCAAAGTCGGTGGACATGTACAATGAATGGTTCATGAAATTTGCACCGGAAGCTTTTAGAACGACTCGGATTCAGACGACAGCGGATGTGGAAGCCACTCTTCATTCCACTGAGAATATGACCAACATTCGACCAGTCATAATGCGGCAGCATCCAGAAATCCTCCCAGCTCTCCGCATGTCGACTTGTCCTCCTCTCGCTGTGGATCGCCTTATCGGACTTGCCGGTGTCTCGACTAATCTTGTGAAGAGCATCGAGCTTAGGAAAAAATTACCGCCTCGTATGAGTCCTTCAGACATCGATACAGGGTTATCAAAAATTGCCAATATCATCGAGAAGATGGCAGACCCAGATATCTTTGTTTGGCTTGAGCGTGAAGAAGCACCGCATGAGTCTGAAATTCACCGTGCCGCCACAATCGTTGCAGACAGACTTTGCGGGGCTGTCGCAAACCCGATTATCCGCAATGCGCAGGAAAAACGCCAGCTCTCTGCCATCAAGTCGTGGCTCGAAGCAAAAGGCTACAATATGTTACCCGGTGACGATGGGACACATTTTGACGAAATGCCGCCCGGTACTTTCTCTTTCCGCATGAACGTCCCGGTGAAACTTGAAGGAGGTGTAAGAGGCGTGAATATTCCTGTTGATGTCATTATAATGCCAAAGAAAGCCAAGAAAGGTGGCTTTCCGATCTTTTTCGAAGCGAAATCGGCTGGCGATTTCACGAATACCAACAAGCGCCGAAAGGAAGAGGCCGTGAAAATGACGCAACTCCGTTCAACTTACGGAAAAAATGTTCAGTTCAACCTCTTTCTCTGCGGTTACTTCGACAGCGGATACCTTGGTTATGAAGCTGCTGAAGGCATTGATTGGGTCTGGGAGCACCGCATCGATGACCTCGCTCTCTTTGGAATATGATTATGAGACAACCTATAGATATTTTAGAACAAAACCGCATAGAACTTCAGATCGAGCTTGACGCCGGGAAGATCCAGGCTGAGAGAAACCGTCTTGGTCAATTTGCGACACCAACACCGTTAGCGCTTGATATCCTTCAATATGCAAAAACCATTTTACCCGACAATGTGGAACTGCGATTTCTTGACCCGGCGATTGGGACGGGGGCTTTCTATTCGGCATTAACCACTGTTTTTCCGAGGCAACGTATAGCCGAAGCCCTCGGATTTGAGATCGACCCCTATTATGGCAAACCTGCCTCAGATTTATGGAGAAATTCGGGTCTCACAATTAAGATCGCCGATTTCACGCATGACCATCCTTCTCCACGCTTCAATATCGTCATTTGCAATCCACCCTATGTGCGGCACCACCATTTGGAGAACGGGTATAAGCTCCGCTTGCAGACCAGAACAAAGGAAGCAAGTGGTATAAAAATTAGCGGGCTAGCAGGACTATACTGTCATTTTCTCGGACTGTCGCACGCATGGATGGCTGATGGCGGTATTGCAGGGTGGCTTATACCCAGTGAGTTCATGGACGTGAACTATGGGAAAGCCGTAAAGCATTATCTGCTTAATAAAGTGACGCTTCTACACATACACCGTTTTGACCCGAACGATGTACAATTTGCCGATGCATTAGTTTCATCGGCTGTTGTCTGGTTCCGAAAATCACTGCTGCCTAAAAATCATTCCGTTATGTTTTCATTCGGTGGTACGCTTTTGAAGCCGAATATCACACGCGATATACCGGTTAAGAATCTTATACAAGAGGCAAAGTGGACACGCTTTCCAAATTCTGGTATCCGCAGCAATGGAGATGTTTCGACTCTTTCAGATTTTTTCCAAATCAAGCGTGGAATAGCGACCGGAGACAATAGTTATTTTATCCTTGACGCTGAAGAAATAACCTCGCGTAATCTTCCTATGGAAGTGTTCCGGCCAATTTTACCAAGCCCCCGCTATTTGCCTAGCAACGAGATATTATCGGACAAGAGCGGCTTGCCTTTGCTCGAACGTCAATTGTTTCTTCTCGACATTCGACTCCCGGAAGATGAGATCGGACACCGCTTCGCCATGCTTTCATCCTATCTACAATATGGTAAGTCACTCGGTATCCATGAACGTTATATCTGCCGGCATCGTACCCCCTGGTATTCACAGGAAAACCGCCCACCAGCCCCCATCGTTTGTACTTACATGGGACGCGGTGATGCAAAAAGCGGGAGGCCGTTTCGCTTTATTCTTAACAAATCGAAGGCAACCGTGGCGAACGTCTATCTCGCCATGTATCCAACGCCTCTTCTTAAACGAGCAATTGATAGTGATTCAAAGCTAATTCATCAAATCTGGGAAGTTCTCAACCAAATCGCACCAGAACGATTGCTTGGTGAGGGGCGTGTATATGGCGGCGGCCTTCATAAACTCGAACCTAAGGAGCTATCAAACGTGGATGCCACCGCGATAGCTAAGCTGATTCCAAGCTTCAAACTAAATCCTAAAGGCAGACAGCTCAGCCTATTCGACGATCATGAAAATTTATCCGCTAACAATCTCTTCCAGCGGACCGCAAAAAGCCGCGGCCGCTGAAGAGCACGTGTGTGCCGGGCATGGCACAGGACTAGCGAGGTGAAAGTCCTCGTACCAGGTGTTCGCGGAGCCTAAGGTTAGGAGAAGGGCAAGTCGAAGATCCCGGACTTTGAGCGGGGGGCGTCATCGCGCGAGGTGGGGTCCCCGATAAGACATCGGGACAGGCTTCCGGAAGCCTCCCGCTCGAGGTCAGGGATCTTCGACAATTCAAAAGCGCGGGGCGACGTACATCGCTGAAAGCGGGATAAACATCCACCGGATCTGAGGTGTGGTACATCCGGGACGAAGTCCTCCATCCGCAAAGGGATGTGCTTTATAATTCCGGCGTTTACGCGCGGAAAGCTCTGTGTCTTACCCTGGGACGTCTCTCATGTGCCCTGGGATGTCGCGTGCGACGGAAATTGGCTGAGGGAAGAGCAATCGACCCTGACCGCTGTGCAGAAGTCAGTCCCGCCGATGGGCGGGATAGGAGGATCGAAACAGACATTACTATTCGGAAGCATGGACGAACTAGGAACACGCCCTGCAATCGAAAGAGCAGGTGTTGGACAGTCTCGGCCTAAACGGAAGAAGGAGTTAATGTTATGCCGCCCCTGAAGGCCCGAACGGTATGAGAGGGTCAGTAGGTAGTTTGGACAGGGCACATTAGACCGGCACTCAGTGTGGTGGCCAACCAATTATGGTATGGCAAATTGTGCGTTGAGTCAGATTAATTGAACACCCGGCTGACCTTTAGAGGTCGGAGTAATCTACCGAACCGCCGTGGTACGTGATCCATTGAATGTCGAAGATCCCGATTCATCGGGAGTGGTGTGGGAGGAGGGGAGTCGCGAGGTTCCTCCCTATCCCGATTAGGCATACAATTCAGAGGCAGACATGACACATACAATATTTAGAAAAGATACGACAGTCAGATTATCGTGTCGGGCAGGAGATTATTTGCTGTGGTGTGGCTTCAAGGGTATATTTTCACCAGAGAACGATCAATACACAGTCAATGATCTGTGGCAATTATCAGATGGTGACTTTATTACGATTACAAACAGACAGGTAGATTTACCATCTTGCTTCGAGTTGCATCCGCTTGAGGTGTCTAATTCGTTGGTTTATTGGATGAAAGAGAAATTAGACTCGGGATATCAGCCTAGAGATATCGTTGATGGTCCAAACATCTGGCGAGCTTTGGCAGGAGACAGGTTAGTTTGGGTCGGAAAGCAACGTCCAGGAATTGAATTTGATAATGGAGTTCTCTCCGTTATTACATTTGATGAAAATGCTGCCATCATTGGAGAACCCTATTCAGTTAATGACGGATTCCCTAGTTTCGGAGGCTTTGATCAAGAGCAACAGTCAGAAGAAGATATAATGCTTTGCCGTAATGGATGGAATGCAGTCTTAAGGCTTGGAGTACCACGTTCCGCTTCAGCCGACGGGAAATGGACAATTGGATAAACAATGCCTAACGAAATCGCTCCACCTGTGGGCAAGGGGGACGACCGTAAACAATAAAATAACATTAGCAAGAAGTATGGTTATTTGTGAAGTCCCGGAATCAAGGAGGTTGGCGCCAGATGCAGAGAAGATAAAGAGGGCAATATGTAAAGCCTACGGCATAGAAGAAAGTTCACTTTTGTCATCAAGGAGAGGAGTTTTGAACGAACCGAGGAATGTTGCCATCTATCTTGTAAGACATCTTAGAGGAGAAAAGCTTGAAGAGATTGCGAGGCAGTTTGGTATTGCCAAGTATAGGTCTGTGAGCAGCGTT
>Ga0307425_1000762_pt1 | contig 19885 bp, 17 predicted proteins | sample SalMarWE160330MG_FD_202152 | JGI IMG/M metagenome (GOLD analysis project Ga0307425, IMG submission 202152) | Salt marsh sediment microbial communities from the Plum Island Ecosystem LTER, Massachusetts, United States - WE1603-30 | ecosystem: Environmental > Aquatic > Marine > Intertidal zone >...
TTACATCCACCCCGTCCAGCATGGAGCAGGCAAATCGCTCTATCCTGCTGTTTTCTTCAGACTTTATCTCAAGCGCCTTCTTTTGGAGATACCGGCCATAACCCTCAATGACGACATCCTCCGGTGCGTAGGAGCAGATAGAAAATTTTCCGAACTCCTCAGACCACTGGCCCGGATACCTCTCCCTCTCCCTCTTCCTGGCAGGGACGGGCACCAGATGTCTTCTCATGCCCTTCAGCCTTCGATGAAATTTGATCCTTCTCTGATCAATGAAAAGATCCTCTCCTTTCAGACGTAGCACAGGCAGGCCAGGATCCTCGGTCTGCCAAGGGTATTCGCTTCCTTCCTCCCATACCTCATAGGCAAAATTGTCATCAGCGGCCCCACGGGCAGCCACAATTATCTGGTAAAAATTAGGTGTAAGACGGCCTGTTAGCAGGGCATAGTTTCTGGCGAACTTATTCAATATTATAAGCTGGTTATGTGACAGCTCTTCCTTGTTGTTCTTCCAATGACTCGCCCTGGCAATACCAATCAAATCGTTATTGATTTTAAGTCTGTCCAATCTATCCGTTGTGCCGTCAGATCTCGCACGCTCAAAGACAGTTGCGAGATACGGCATTTCACTCATGAGCTCGCGACTCGATTCCCTGTGGAGGTGTGCCAGACCTATCCCTCGCCTCCTCCTTCTTCCAATGACCTGAATCTGTGGCCGGTCAAGCATATGAAAGAGACCCCTGAAGTGAGACAGGCCCCCGATAAATAGGATCCTCTCGCCGGTCTCACCAAGGCGCTGCAGATGATAGGCCATGGTCTTCTCACGGAGGGTGTCCTCACTGGAAGAAGGCCCTGATCCGCAAATCTTGAGATATGCCTGATAATACATGAAATGCCCGATCCTCGTGACCGCATAGGGATCAGGCATGGGGAAAAAATCAAAGGGGTATCCCTCGGTATCCCTGTCTATGAAATGCACAGGAATCCCTTTTGAGAGGGCCAGCCTAATTGCCTCCACCTGACCGTCGGTTGGTTCCAGTATCAGGTAAGTAAAGTTCCCATCCGCCTCCTCGTAATAGACTACAGACAGCAAAGGAAGCCTCTTTACCCCTCGAAGTATCTCATCCTCGAGCGTATCAGGAAACTCAACTGCCACATGGTCGGGGTTAAATTCCTCAAATTGTCTTCTAACCTCTATAGCGAATTCCATCCTGTTATGCAGGATGGGGACCATGCGGATATTTTTCCATTCAATTCGGTCACTCGTACTCGATGTCATCTATAATGGCCTTAAAGTATTCGCACGCAGTGGCATCCAGGATCATAGATGCCGCTTCTTTGAGATATTGCATTACCCTTTCCATGCGCTGGGCAGATGTCAATCGTTCACCGCTTTCCACAAGCCTCTTAAGCGCATAACGCGCAATATTGATCCCATCCCTTACCGAATATCGTTCATCTGCCTCATGGGCCATCTGCAGAAATTCGACTACGTACTCGAGGATCTCATCATCGGCAAAGGGGAGGTTGCTTTTCAGGATCAAGAGTTCTTCGTCTCGCTCGGGGAAGTCAATACAGATCTGGGGTTGAAGCCTGGAATGTATGTACTCAGGTAGCTCAAAGGTGCTTGCATCGTCATTCATGGTGGTACAGAATCGGAACTCGGGGTGGGCCTTGATCTTGATTCCAGCGACAATGGACTCCACATATCGCCTGCTGTCCAATAGAGGGGCCAGAGATGCCCAGCTCTTCTCACTCATTCTGTTGCCTTCATCTATAACTGCAACGCCACCTTTAAGCATGGCGGAAACCACCGAGCTGGCCATATATTTGATTTTGCCCTGCTCGGATATGACAGGGGTTATGATAAGGTCCTCCGGCCTGGTGTCCATAGTAGCCTGGAACAGATAAACCGGCCTGTTAAGGCATTTCCCGGCATGATAGGCCAGTGTTGTCTTGCCCACACCCGGCTTACCCACCAGCCTTGGGCTGAGCGGTAGATCGTCATCCCCGATCACCATCCATGCAGCCAAGACCTGCGTCACCAGCTCAGGCTGCCCTACCCAGGACATCGGCACATCGTCAGGCTCACTCAGATAGACCTCAACCCCGTCAATTACGACATTTTCCATGTCACTGCGTCCCCCTCACCTTTGACCCTTGATCTGTTTTTTATTCTAATACCCTCCCTGGAAAAAGCAAACCCCATTTTTCCTGTTCCTCTATACGGTGCAGGTTATTGGTATGAGGTACTGGTGGTGATCTGGGTACGGCGGATCAAGCCTCGGCGGGCCAGGAGGCCTCCAAAAGCCAGAAACAAAAGGTATGATTTAATATCTTCTCTTTGTCTTGAGCCGGGGAAGTAGAAGAAGGAACACACTGCGATAAATGGCTCTGAAAGCACGAAAATCAAAACATTTCCTCAGCATTCTCAGCAAAATAAACTTTTTTTGCTTCCACGGCCGCTCTTCAAGGGAAATCTCCTTTATCCAGAAGGGCCTGGCAAAAAGATTCATGATCATATAGTAGGTAAAGATTGCAATGAGGTCCCAGGCTCGCCTCACATGGGGTTCAGGATACTCAACACGCTCCCCCATGGACATCCTCACGACCTCTACAATGTGGTAGATGTCGATCTTGCGCCCGAACAGTTCGCGGGCGGACCATAACAAGTAAAGACACCCACCGCAATAGCTGACCAAGGCCTCCGCCCCGGTCTTTTCAGCCTCGTCAAGTTTTCTGCTTGCCACGTCCATGATATCGAACAGGATATTTATGGGACGTACCCAGGATGCCCCTGCCCCAAAACCGCAGCACAAGGAGAACTCCCTGATATGTTCCATCTCCAGGATTTCGCACCCCGTGCGCCGCAAAAGCTCCCGGGGAGGGTCCCAGTATCTGCCTCCCCCTGCCTTGGAATAGCAGTTGTCATGAACCGTTACCTTAAGGCCGAGTTTATTGGGCAATTGAAGCTCAGCCCTGTCAAGCTTATCCAGAAGCCATTCATGAAAGTTAACCACATCCAGATCATGGCTAACATTCATTTCCCGGGGGTGTACGTCTGTCAACATCCAGTGAACAGCATCAAGCAAAGGGACAACGGTCTTTACATTCCATGCCTCAAAGTCCCCCTTACACTTTTCGGCAATTCTCCTGACCACGCCCAGATATCCACCCTGATACAAATAGGCACCAGCCTCCCAGTGATCAAGGAGGTCGACAGGTGTGAAATAATCCAGCAGTTTACTGTCAGCCACCACAAAGGGCAACAGGTGGACATAGTTTCCGATAAGAAGGACGGTATCATGTGGCTTCCGGGCCATCCAGCCCTTTGTCAATGCGGTTTCTTCCGGACCCATAAGGGCATATAGCATCTGCCAGATGTTCCGGTCCTCGGTCGGGCATACGCCGCGATAGATGGGTGGTGCCCCTCTCTTCTTGTAGAGATCATTCCAGCGTTCCAGAATCAGTTGATACGGCTTGCAATCATTGGGGCAGATCAAGTTGCAGGAAAGGCATGTCGTGCAATGTACCAGAACATGCCGGCTTTCTCTGCCCTCTATAAGGTTGCTGATCTCCCGTTTAGCAATATCAACAGGAAGCCTGAGTTCCGGGCACAGGTGAAAACAGTCACCACACCGGGTGCAGGCCTCCTCATTAAAAACATTTCTGTTTCGAGGAAGGACACTCTCCTCCATATAAAACTCCTTGAATATTTGGAGCACCTATAAGACTAATGATACGAGATCTCACTTCATCCGATACCTTTCTAATGATGTCTTTTGTATGTTTGGGGATGGGTATATGCCCGAGATACAAAGGGGCACCTATACGTATCGTCACCGGGGCACGCTTTATTTTGGAGGTCCATCTTGGCATGATTCCATATGAGCCGGATATACCAACGGGGATGACTGGATGCCCCAGGGCAAGGATCAGACGGATAGTGCCCTGCTTGAACGGGAGCAAACTCCCATCCCAGCTTCGCTCGCCTTCAGGAAATATTCCAAGGATATGACCCTGTTGCACCACTCGTATGGCATTTCTTACGGCCAGCACATCAGTAGTATATCTCCTAACCGGGAACGACTTGGCAAATTTGAGAAACCAACGAAGAAAATCACTCTTGTATTGAGAACTTTTTGTCATATACCATATGTAACGCTTGGGTAATACACCAAGGATAATAGAATCAAAGAATGAAGAGTGATTTGAAAGGATGACTGCCGGGCCTTTCTTGGGTATATTCTCAATTCCTTCTACACGTACGGAGAATAGGGCCTTGATAATAGGTCTGGCAATCCTTCGTACCGCAGCGTAAAACACACGGGGATCTCTCTTATACCACCTTTTTACGGGCACCTTAATCGGCCTGAGACGTCTTGTCGGCCTGGGAGACACCCTAAGATCACTCTCAAAAAGCAATTTAGGACAAAACTCCACTATCTCTTTGGGGGCGTAATAATTACTAACAGCCTTTTGTATGCAGTCCTCCCATTTCTTTCCTGATTCTTCCAAAAAGTCAAAAAAGAGGGCCCCATGCCCTTTGAATACCACTATTACCGTATTGGACTCAATAGTCACTGATTTGATTGAGTCAAAGTGCAAAGTCCTCTTGCCCTCACGGTCGCCAAAAAAGATAAGCCTGTCCTCTGCCAGGCACAGCACCCCTTCATCCATGGGTTTCTTGGTGAAATGGGTAGCGGTAATGCCGGCAAGTCCCTTGTACAGTTCTTCGGCTTGCTCGGCAGACAGTTTGATCTGCTTGCTCTTTAAAATAATGCCTTCTTCATTACTTTTTGGCAGCGCCAGGTTGTAAATTTTGTCGTACCAGAATGCAATGCTTTCTTGCTGGCCATTTATGGAAATCTCTGTCCTCGAGGTGATATCGACTGTGGCGCCACAAAAAACGCAACTATTGCCGTCAAGCCAGTCAAAACTCTGGCACACAGGGCATCTGTAAAGTAGATTCGTTATCATTGCTTGCTCCCGCAAGAAATCTCACACAGCCCATCCTCTGGGCAAGAGGCATCCTCTGATCAATAATGTCAAGACTTGCCTTTCTTCAATTCTTCATCCCGCAGCACCCTCCGCAAGACCTTTCCCACAACAGAGGTAGGAAGGTTGTCACGAAACTCTATTTCACGAGGTCTCTTATAACCGGCCAAATTCTCCTTGCAAAATTCAATAAACTCTTCTTTGGTGGCTTCCACACCAGGCTTAAGTTGGATAAATGCCTTGACAGATTCACCTGTATGGGAGTCAGGAACTCCAACAACCGCCGCCATTGCCACCTTGGGATGAGTGTATAGGACCTCTTCTATCTCAGTCGGGTAGGCGTTAAACCCGCCAACAAGGATCAGGTCTTTCTTTCTATCCGTAATGACCAGAAACCCATCTTCGTCTATATGTCCGATATCACCAGTCAGGAAAAAACGCTTGCCATCAATTTCTCGAAACACGGCATCATTATCCTCTGGCCTCTTCCAATACCCGAGCATGATTTGGGGCCCTGAAGCGGCGATCTCACCGTCGTCGCCCTGAGGCAATTCCTCAAGCCCTGTGTCTAGGTCAACAATCCTCAGGTCCAGGCCTGGAATCGGCAGCCCAACCGTGCCGATCTTGCGCTGTTCGGTATTGGTAGGGTTCAGTGTCAGGATAGGCGAGGTCTCGGTTAGCCCATAGCCCTCGAAGATAACGGCCCCGGTCCTCTCCTCAAACTGCCTGATTACCTCAAGGGGCAGCGGGGCCGCACCAGAGCCACATCCCATAATGGAGGAGAGGTCAAATTTATTGATCAGTGGATGATTAACAAAGGCCGAATAGATGGTAGGCACTGCGACAAAAATAGTAGCCTTGTACTTTTCGACGGCCTCGAGTACTCCGGTGAAAGGAGGATCACCCGCCCGTGGGTCAGGTATGCAAACCAGACGTGAAGCTGTGATACAGCTTGCCAGCATACATAATGTCAGGCCAAAGCTATGATACCATGGGAGGACGCCAAGTGTGGTATGTCTGCCACCCTTTTCCAGCTTTTCCGGCTTTTCACCCGGCTTTTCCGCAATACGCACCCAGTCTTCATAAAAAACAATGTTGGACATCAGATTTGACTGGCTCAGGCAGGCACCTTTGGGCACACCTGTGGTTCCACCGGTATATAGGATCAGGCCCAGGTCCTTGGTTGGATCTGTTTTTAGCTGAGGTGGCTCCGGCCGAGAGGCCTTAACGATATCATCAAACATGACATGGCCCGGTTCGTGCCGTTCGGCCTTGGGAATTTTGCCCAGAAGCGAACCCAGGAAACCTTTGAGTGATGGCAAGTAGCTTTTCACGTTACAGACCACTACCGTCTGGACATCACTTCCCTTCAGGGCCTCCACGGCAGTGGCGTAAAAAACAGGGTGATCCATAATAAAAGCGCCCCTGGCCTCCGAGTTCTTGAGCTGGAAATTTAGCTCAGAGGACTTATAAAGGGGATTACACGTTACGGGCACCCCGCCGGCCTTAAGAATGCCGAAAAAGATAGGAGGATAATGCGGCAGGTTCGGCAGGAAAATGGCAACCCGGTCACCAGGTTTGATCCCGCTGGAAACCAAAAAATTCGCAATACGATCCGCCGTATCTTTGACCTGAGCGAAGGTGCGGGATGCTCCCTCAAAGATGGTATAAATAGAATTCGGAAAATCCCTCGCCGCATCATCCAATATGGAAAATAACGGCCTCTCATAATTAGTCAGTTCGTGAGAGACTCCTTCAGGCCATCTGGGGCTTTGCCATTGTTTTGTTCCCATGATTTTGCCCTCCGTATCTTGAGGTTAATCAAAATCCAAACCCTTTTCCCTTATTTCCTTTTCCATTCCTCTACTATCTTGTTCCATTTGCTTTTTTTCTTCACCGCGTATCCCTTATTACCCTATTTTCCCAAACCCTTCAAGGTCTTCAATTTGGCCTCAATGAGTTGTTTGTGTGTAAGTCGGAGCAAATTGGCCACCTTGTGGGCCAAATAATCCTCATACTTGTCCAGCTTGCCATCCGTATAGGCAATCCGCCAGATCGTTTCCACTATCCTGAGCCTTTCCTCAATCGAATAATTCTGGTTAATAAGATTGGTAAAATGCCATAAATCTACGCTGTTCTTCAGCTCGTCCGTGGCGGCATCAATAAGTGAAACAGCGTCTTCATCTCCCAGTTCATATTCCCCTTTTAAGGCAAAAATAATATTTTCCCTTTCAGATTGACTGAACTTACCGTCTATATTCGCCATCTCGATCAAAATAGCACACGCTGCTATCCTGATATCGCGCGCATCTACATCCTTTTTCTCTTTACGTGCATCTACCACTCTCTTGTGAAAAAATTTCTCAAACAGATCAATCATCCTTTCGATCTCCTAACAAAGTGGATTACTTCTGAATAAACGGGGGCTAATCACCAAAGGGTAAATAGGCCAGGGCCTTCTCCTACCATAGTTACCCCAGTTATTGAGCCCTTACCAAAGTGGGTTACTGCAAATTGACCCACAATAATTCATTTTAACTCCTGTGAGACCCTCCTCACTGTCCTAGCATATCGCCACATATGGGCAAATACCCGAACGCCCATCTCGGGAAAGAGATAAAATGGGATCCTATTTTGTTCCAAAAAGTTCCCACATGCCTCCACTTCTTCTCTGGCGCCAAGCAGAGAGAAAAAGACTGGTTTGTTCGGGTTTTCCTTAACCGCCTCGACAAGGGGGCGATAAGGATCGAGCCCAAAAAGCGCGAAGGAGATAAAAATTATCCCGTGTACACCATGGTCATCTAGAAGTGCCTTGACTATTTCCGTGGACGTCTTTTCAAATCCGTGCACCATCATATCCGGAAATATGTCCACAGGGTTTTGGGCCTTAGAGGAACTGGAAATGACCCTGGCAATCCTTTCTTGGGTCTTGTTTGAAAAGCGGGCCAGGCTGAGCCCTTCATCCATGGCTGTGTCTATGCTCATAATGGCCTGGCCGCCACTGTAGGTCACAAGGGCAATGCGGTCTCCGCGTGGCAAGGGCATAAATTGAAACCCCGTAATCGTCCTGATAAGTTCATCAATCCCCTCCATTCGCAGTATTCCTGTCTGACGCAAGGCCCCATCAAGAACGGCATCGTCCACGGCCAGGCTCGCCGTATGGGAGGCCGTGATCCTGGCCCCGGCCGGAGTGCGTCCTCCCTTGACTAGTAAGACCGGCTTGCGTGCCACGGCCGTACGGGCCGTCTTCAAAAATCGCTGGCCGTTGCGGATGTCTTCCAGATACATGCCCACAATCCTGGTCTGCTCGTCCTCCACTAGATAATTGAGGGCATCTGATTCATTCACATCCACCTTGTTTCCCAGTCCAAGGACCTTTGAAGTCCGAAGTCCTTCAAGAGAACTCAGATACCTTAGTAATGCCCCCGCAAATATGCCGGACTGAGCAACAAAACCGGTCGAACCCGGTCTGAGCATACGCTCATTGGTAAAGTAACCGGTAGTTAGACCCGTGGCAGTGTTGACGAGCCCCAGGGTATTGGGGCCAAAGCCCCTCATACCCGATGACCGAAGAATACCCTTCACCTCATCCTGATATTGTCTTCCCTGAACTCCTGTTTCAGCAAACCCTTCAGAGGAGATAACAACTCCCTTGACACCCCTGCGGGCGCATTCTCCCACAATCGTCGGCACTAGCTCGGGGCGGATAAGCAAAACTGCCAGTTCCACGGGGAAAGGAATATCATCAACGCGGTGGTATAGAGGTATCCCATGGACCTCTCCCCCTTTAGGGTTCACACCGGCTACCTGCCCGTTAAATCCAGTATCCTTTAAGACCTTGAGCAATATGGACCCTGGCTTCCAACCATCCTGAGAGGCCCCTATCACTGCTAGATTCCTGGCCTCCATTACTTCTCTAATCGAATGCATTAAACCTCCATCGATGTCCCCTATTTGCGTGTTCTGTCATTCCTCACCCTTCACTTTTATCCGGGGCCCTTTTTCGCCTCCTCCTGGGCCTTCTGGCATCCGCAATCTTTTGGTATTTGGTCCTGAGCCTCGGCCAGACCGTAAAGACATAGAGGTTCATTATGACAGCCACTCCTGCTATGTAGAACAACGCAATCCTCTGGTCCATCTCATCCTGGGGCTTTACAGGACCAAAGAGAATAAATACCGCCACAATGCCATAGATAATAATAACAATAACGGGGATTGTGATTCCACCCCTCATCTTAAACCCCCGCTCTATATCGGGATTCTTAAACCTAAGCCATATGACAGAAAGGGCCATTACCACATAGATCATACACTCCGATGCGGCGATGATTAATATCATCGAAAGGATATAGTGGGTGACGAATCCATAGATGGTCACACCTACACAGTAGAAAGAAACCACCAGCATTGCCACCCACGGCGTGGCATATCTTGGATGAAGCCGGGCGATGAACTTGGGGAGAGACCAATCCCTGGCCATGGCATAAAGGAATCTCGAGGCCGTCATCATGCCCGCGTTGATAGAAGTCAGGGATGCCAGGAGTGCCATTCCTATCATAAAGTACAGGCCGAACGTGCCCAGGAGTTTTTTTCCATATAGAAGGTGAGGAATGGGGAGCCCCTCGGGCGTAAGAACCCACGCAAGCTCATCTTTTCCAAGGACAGAGGTCATGGCGGTGGAGAAAAGGGCATAGGTGATGGCAAGTAAGCCAAGAGACAACATCATTCCCTTGGGGATAATCTTAACATCGATGACTTCCTCAGATATAGTCACTACCCACTCAAAGGCTATGAAGCAGGCAATCCCAATGGCAACGGCCTGTATGAAACCATCCATGCTCCCGATGGTAAAGGGCCTGGTAATATGAAAATCTATCCTGTACAATCCATAAAAGGAGACCAATATAAGGCCGATAAACATGGTATAGGCAATGATGTCCTGGGTGGTACCGGCAATCTTTATCCCCCTGATATTCAAAAATAATAACACCGCCCCAAAAAGAACCGCCCAGACTACGGGGTTAACAATTGTGCTGCCCTGGGCCAGGGCCTGGGAAAGGATATAGATTTCAGCGCCCACAATGGAGAGCTGGCCGAGTATATAGACACCCGCTATTACAATGGCGGCACGCTCCCCGAAGGATTTCTGTATATAGAGTTTGATACCGGCGGCAGAGGGGAACATGGAGTTGAGTTCTGAAAAGCACGAACCCGCTAGGACCGCCATGACCCCTGCTGTGAAGATGGCTATCCATGCCGAGTTACCGGTAAGATAGCTTGCAAGTTCTATAAAAGCGACATAGTTCACGGTAGCCAGGGCCATTCCCGCCCCGGTGGATACCACAGTCCTTAATCCAATGGCCCTCCTCAATTGTACCATATAGACCCTCCTCAATAGCCCCCAAAACTAAATCTTCCCCAAGACTTTTCATGCTCAATGGGTCATTGTTTACCACTTTGAAACAAACGTATCGTTAAGGTGGGGTGAGGGGCATTTTTCAAACATCTAAAGTGTTACCTCAATGATAGCCTACTTTTTGAACCGTACTTCCTGCGCCCTTATCTCCTTTAGTGACTTATCAAAGGCCTGTACAACAAAATCCACCTCGTCCTCGGTTATCACCAGAGTAGGCATAATCCTTATAATCTTTGGGTTGTTAAATGTGTATATGGATATCACCCCGTTTTGGTTCAATTGATAGGCCATTCTGGGACCAATGCTCTCCTCAGGGAATTCAATTCCCAGCATAAGGCCCATTCCCCGCACATCAATCACCAGGTCGGGGTATTTCTCTTTAAGAGCGAGAAGCCCTTTGATAAACCTCTTTCCCATTATGTGTGCATGGGCAGGAAGATCATTCTCTTCAATGAATTCTATCGCGGCAAGGGCCACCAGGGCCCCTAATGAGGTCCCCCCGAAGGAGTTGATAATGATGAAAGGATGGGTCATGAGAAAATCGCTGATCTCTTCTGTAAAAACGGCGCAAGAGATAGGGTAAAAGCCCCCTGAAAGAGATTTTGCCAGCACCATGATATCCGGGACCACGCCGCTGTGCTCGGCACAGAACATCTTGCCGGTCCGTCCAAAGCCGGTCTGGACCTCATCGAAAACAAGGAGTACATCATTCTCGTCACAGATTTTTCTTAGACCCCTCAAGTATTCATCATCGGCAGGCCGAATTCCTCCCTCCCCCTGGATGGGCTCCAATAGGATAGCAGCCGTATCTTCCGTAATGGCCTCTTCCACCGCTCTGATGTCGTTGAATGGTACATGCCTGTATCCTGGAGCCAGAGGGGCAAAGGGGGCCTTATACACATCCCTACCAGTTGCGGGTAAAGCGAATCCTGTTACCCCATGGTACCCATTTTCCATACAAATGATTTCCGTCCTGTCTGTGTGACCACGCGCCAGCTTGATCGCAACTTCTATGGCCTCCCCGCCCCCGCAACAGAACAAGGAATACTTTAGCCCTCCGGGTGTTATATCCGACAACTTTTTTGCCAAGAGGGCCCTCTCCCTGATGATACTGATCCATCCCCCCATGTCATATCTATCCAGGGCCTTTTTCAGTGCCTCAACTATCTGGGTGTTATGCCTCCCCACATTGAAGATCCCGGCACCGGTAACACAGTCTATATATCTCTTTCCGGATATATCCCATACCGAAGCCCCGGACCTTTTTCCCTCAATGATGTCCAGGCTGGCATTCTTGAACATCCTGAGCGCAAAGGGGTTTACGTGCTCCCGATAGTTCCTCTCCGTCTCCTCTCTTATCTTCACAGGGTCCGTCTCGTTAAGGATGTCATCGATAATAGACATGTCACACCTCTGGCCAGATAATGGCGGTGATGGCATCAATGCGCATGATATCCTCTTGACTCCCCTTCACCTTGATCTCTCCCCTGAGATACTTCTGTGTGGGGTTGATATCTCCCCAGAACATGTCACAGAGGGTCTCGCTGTCAGTCTCTACAATGATGTCGGGAACACCATTATCCCCTTTTTCATTCCGGGTTATTTCTCCCTTCTCAACGGTCATGGTAAAATAATCACCCGTTTCTGTGCCCTTGAAGTGCAGGACTTTTGTCCAGTCCCTCTGCATCCTCCTTAGACGTTTGTTGTTGTTGCACTGTTGCTGAAAATCCGCCAAGGCCTCCATTATTTCTTCTGATGTTGCCATACGACCCTCCAATATATTTTCTAGTATTTCTCTATGCCGCCCTGTTTCATAATCTCGGCCATGGATTTGTCCAGGGCCTCAACAACAAAATCCACGTCATCCGGCTGGATCTCCAGGACAGGCATCAATCGCATCACCGACGGATCATTCCCTGTATAGATGGCCATAACACCATGTTGAGCCAACTGATAGCTCATTCTGGGTCCTATAGAGTCATTGGTATATTGTAGACCCATCATGAGTCCTTTTCTTCTCGTCTCAAGCAAGAGCGCGGGATAGGTCTTCTGCAGTTCATCAAATCCCTTCTGGAAACGCTCACCCATTTTCGCTGCATGTTCAGGGACCCTATTCTTGACCAGATAATCAATCGCCGCCATTCCGACTATACAACCCAGATCCGACCCGCCAAAGGTAGAGAGATGGGTGAATGGGTGAGTTACCACAAAGTCATTAAGTTCCTCCCTGTATATCGTGGCCGAAATGGGATAGAGATTTCCGCCCAAAGATTTGGCCACTGTCATAATATCCGGGACCACACCGGTATGCTCGCAGCAAAACATCTTGCCAGTGCGCCCGAAACCTGTCTGGATTTCATCGAAGATCAATGCTATCTCGTGTTTATCACAAATGGCCCTGAGTCCTTTTAGATAATCGTCAGTGGCCGGATAGATCCCACCTTCTCCCTGTACCGGTTCTATTATAATACCCGCCGTATCTTCAGTGATTGCGTCTTCCATTGCCTTGAGGTCATTATAGGGGACATGTTTGAAGCCCGGTACCATTGGATAGAACGGTTTCTTATATTCATCCCTTCCAATGGCAGCAAGCGCAAACCCGGTGTGACCGTGATAGGCCTTGATCGTGGAGATAATCTCTGTTTTCATGGTGAAGCCCCTGGCCAGTTTGATGGCAAAGTCGTTGGCCTCGCCGCCGCCTGTCCCGTACATAACATACTGGAGATCACCTGGAGTGATATCTGCCAGCTTCTTGGCAAGGTCGGCCTTCTGCTTGCTGCACACAATAAACCCCCCCAGGTCATATTCATCAAGTGCCGCCTTTAGGGCCCCCACAATTTCAGGGTTTCTCCTCCCCACATTAAAAGAGCCTGCCGATGTGATGCAATCGATATACATCTTTCCCGTTATATCCCAGACCTTCGCACCTTCACGTCTGCCCTCAATTATGTCGAGCCCTGCATTTTTCAAGACCCTGGTCTTTTGGGGATTAACGTACCTTGCGAAGTCTTCCAGTGCCTGCCTTTTTATGGCTTCCAGATCTTCTTTGGTTCCTTTGTGTGCCATACTAATCTCCCTCCTCTATCCTTTTATATGAGCTATTTGGATGACTTTTCCGATATTCATCAAGAAGTGACAAGGTATGCTCCATGAGTTCTCTTGAGTACAGTTTCCCTACAAGGGCCTCTCTGGCCTTTCTCCCTACATCTTCGAGATCTTCAAGGCTTATCTTCGTGTCTTCAAGATTCACTATAGTAATGCCCGCCTTCTTTAGGACCTCAATAGCCTTATCATCTGCCTTAATTGTGTTCTCAGTGAGCCTCCTAAAATAAGGTTTTGCTATCTTTTTTATCTTATGCTGGCTTTCAGGAGAAATTTTGTCCCACATTTCTTTTGTTATAACAAACCCCCCCACACCGTTTAGAGTTGGGAAACCGGACATATATTTAAACCTGGTATACCAGCGAAAGGCCACCGCCCCAAAGGGAGTGATATTGGCATTGTCTATAAGTTTTGTGGATAACGACGTCATGACATCAGTAAAAGAAAGCGATACCGGTATTATTCCGAGGGCCTTATATACGGCAACTGATAAGGCATCATCCCCCCACACCCAACACTTCTGTCTCCTAAGCACATCAAACGAGGTTATTGGTTCCTTCGAAAAGTTGTACACAAATCCGATGTCATGCCATCCTATCACGACAAAACCTTGCTCTTCAAAGAGCTTGTCCATTATACTCTCTAGCCTGGATCGGACGTATGAGACCTCATCACTATTTCTAAACAAAAATGGCACTTCGGTAACTCTAACAGCAGGGACTATCCGGGAGAGGCCTGTCCCAACAAACTCACCTCCATGTAATTGTTTAAGGCGTATCTTACGCAGCACATCTATTTCATCTCCCTGAACACCTCCCCAATAGATCTTGAAATCTACCTCGTTGTTTGTTTCTTTTCTCACCGTATCACGAAACCCCCACATCATATTTTTTGTGCTCCTGGGGGCCAGGGTAGCTATCTTTATCGTGACCTTTGCCCTGTCTCTCGCGTCAGCGGCCACACAAAAAAAAGTGGTCCCAAAAACAACTGCAATCAAAAGCACAAGAATTTTTTTCATCTGCACCCCTCTACTTCCCCTTGCCTGGGGACAAAGTTTTTTTCCGTCTGGTCCCCGGCCAACGAAAAGAACGTGCAAATCCTTCGAATTCGCCCTTTACCTTGTCATACTCCGTCTGGGGACATGTAAAACGGTATTCAATGAACCATTTTCCGCGTTTAAATATATAGGCCTGGGAAAGAAGCGCTTCCATCCGAAATACAAAAACATCCTCAAATCGAAAAATGGCCTTCTTGCCTTCCAAGATCTTACCATCCTGCTCCAGTTGCATATCTCCCTCGTACAGAAGGCCTGCCTCAGGGTGAAGGCTCAAGATCTGGGTCTTTAGGGCATCAAACTCCCGTTCCAAGACTTTTGCAAAATGGCCACATTCTCCCTTGCATGGATAAAGGTATACGGTCGCTGCAATCTCTTGGCCAGGTCTTACAAGGTCGTAGCGCACGGAAATCTCATTGGCGTCGGGATCGTAACGAAGGATCCTCCTGCGTTCAAAAGCTCCCAACTGCGCAGGAAATTCCATACCCGAAGGATCGTGCAGATAAGCACCCAGTACGTGTATGGGTGATGGACCACCCAACCTTGCCGGATTCACAGGTGCAGACGGGCAACCAAGCAATAATGGGGTAAGTGTAACAATTAGTGCCGCCTGAAATAATTCCATTTTGCGTAACACTTTAGCCCTTTTAAACAGACACATCCCTCGGGTGGGGTGGGGAATGTTTTTCAAACATCTAAACTGTTACCATTTTGCTTAATTCTGACCTTTTCCTAGGGACACAAGCACGTCATTAATCTGTGGGACACTCATATGCCCCTGATCACACAATATCTTCCCTATTAGCCTGTGCTTGTCCTCCTCAACATCCTCCACGATCTGAATATGAATTGCCTCAAGGAGTTGGTCAAAGGTGATGTACCCCTTTTCCACCGCCGTAGCCCCAAAACGCCTCTGCTGAATTCCTCTTGCCATCTTCAACTCCCATTCTCTTCTCTCTGGACCCACACCATCATTCAAGATTTGAGCCCTATTAGACTAATACCTCAACCCCTTCTTTTCATGTAGCATCTCCATAAAGGCATCTACTCTGGTCTGAAACTGGGCAAGGGAGAAGTTCCTATCATCCATGTGATCGGCGTCAATTATCACGGATGGGACGTCAAGTTCTTCCTCCAAGGCCCGCTTTATGTCCATCTGCCCGAGGGTGATGGGAACGCATGACTTGTTGCGGTGCAAAATCGCCCCGTCAATGGAATACTCTCTGCAGGCCTTGAGTACCATCTCTTTGCGCTTCTCGATAGAGACACAGGATACCAGCGGATATGACATGAGGCTTTTTAAGGCAAGCGCCTCGATAGGCCTATCCACGTTTAACCTTAAAGACCAGGCGGCCGAGTATGTCTCGGCGACAACCACACCTCCCATTTTTTCGAAATAGTTAAATAGTCCCATGTTATACCAAAGGGGAATGTTGTCCCAGAAAAGTCTGACCTTCTCCTCCCCTATAACCCCTGCGCCGGCCTCGGCCCTCTCCTTCACCTCATCCCTTACCTTGGTGAGAAAACCCACTGCTGCCTGGGTGCCCTGGCGCGTTACCATAACAAACATGATTCCTATCTCCGCGGCCGAGAAAGGGGCGGGTATGTATTTCCTGTAGGTCATGATCTCATCCCACAAGGCACACGCTTGGTCGGAAAGCGCGACTGTCTCCTTGAGCCTGTCATAGTCCATCTCTTGACCAGTGCTTTCGGTAAGGAAATCAATAAGCCGGTGCATCTCGCTCACTGCGTACTTTAGATGGTACTCCTGGATGTCCTCCACTGGAACCTGCGGAAGATCAGCCGAAAAGACCCTGGCCTGGGGGAATCGCCGCTCCATGACATGGAATATCTTCATCGCAGGGATACATCCTCCACCAAAAGATATGAGCATATCAGGCTCTGGCAGTCTCAATGGTGTCTCTCCCTGCTCCATCAGGCCGTAAACATACCCCACAATATTCCTGAGATAGCCGCACAGGTCTCTTGAGTAGCCCATTCCTTCCGAGACCTCAAAATTGCCAGGGGTATAGCCAAAGGCGGCGCATAGCGGTGACCAGTTCTCCGGAAACACGGGCTGAAGTCCCATGGCATAAAATATCTCTATGGCCCCGTTCATGGGAGGCATCCAGCCCACGGGCCTGCCTTCCTCCCTCGCCTGAATACACTCCTGATAGAATTCAAAGACAATCCTGTTAAGTGCCTTTGCAGCCCTAAGTCTCTTTTTGGATTTTCCGCTCTTTTCCATATGGTATCGGTTTCGCCCCTTTCAAAATAATCGGGTCTGCTTCCATTGAATGGCGAGCCTTTTCTTCATTCCCCCAACATCTCACAGAATGCCCCCAACCGGGTCCTTAACTGCCCCTCCATAACACCTGTCTCTTCCATCTCGATAAGGATATTCGGGATCCCCTCCTTTTTGAGCCCCTCCGATACTATAGGATGGTCAGCAAGATGAGGCGTGCAGAACTTCTGAAACGCAAAGATTACACCTCTTGCAGATGAACGCCTTACAAGTTCCATAATCAAGGATGCCCTGTCATTTGCCCTTATCCTGGCCGGGCACGGAAAGCGGTGGAGGTAGCGATCTATGAGGCGTTCAATCGGGTCTTCCCCCTCCCCTGCGAGTGGATGGAAGTGGCGAAGGCCGGTACACAGATCGTCGGCCACCACCCTCAGCCCGGACCCCTCCAGGATGTCGAAGATCTTCGGTTCTTCTATAAGACTGCCAGATATCAAAACAGGCACGTCTTCACTCATTTGTGCCTTCGCATCTCGCAGATCTTTATTCAGTCCCTTAAGCATCTTGAGATATTCTTCAGGTGCTGTAACAAACCCCGAAAGGACTATATAAAGCAGTTCATTTGCAGAAAGTGGTAGCCTGTTGTTGTATCGCATCTCATAGAAGGAGATGATAAGGCCTCGTATCTCTTCGTATAGCCGCAGAGATCGGTCTAAGGCCTCCTCACTAAACCTTCCACCAAGGACCTCCAATTTTCTCACAAGCTCCATTATGGCCGATCTGAAAAACTCCCTGGAATCAGTATTGTCGTTATAGGGCAAAGGGATAGAGTGAAAGACCTTTTCGCCAAAATTTCCCTTCCAGATATTCAAAAGGCCACAGGCCACATCGCAGGTGTACCCCTGAACCACCCCGGAGAGAAAATCATACTCCCCTTTTAGGGCCCTCTCTAATGAAAGCCTCATATATGGGCAAATAAAATCGGGCGTAAGGGAATACGCCGCCTTCACCTCACCGATACCACCCATAACCCTTACTGGCAAGAGACCGGAGGCGTGGATAATCTCTATAGGGGTATATGTACAGAAATAGCCCATGACTTTTTTCCCGCCCGAAGATAGAGCCCTAAGGCGCTTGGTCTGATCTTTTACCGCTTCAACAAATGGCACTATATACGCTGATGACATGGCCTATTCTCTTTCATCCCCTGATTATCGATGAACTCGCAAAAACTCGAATTTCCCATCATCTGTCAATACCGCGAAACTTATACCCCAATTGAGCGAAAACGCTCAATTGATAGTTGCCGGTTGTCAGTTGTCAGTTGGCAGGAAACGGAATTAATCAAATTTTTACAACACTGAATCCTGGCCCCTGATAGCTCCCTAATTGAGTATCCGCTCAATTAGGGTTATAGTTATCCCCAATTATTGAGCTATTAGGTGGTATCCTTACACATAAGGGACAATTGTTCAAGGCGGATATGGATCCACAGAAAAAACCCTCAGATGGAATCATGCTGGATCTATAGATATATAGATGACTTGACATGCAATATCAGCAAAGTATAGGAACAAAAGAATCCAGGTCCAGAGGGAGCTTGTTTACTCGCGTATCTCCACAGTGACTGAAGGTAAGTGTTCAATAATTCGGGGTAACTAGGGCAGGAGACGGTCAAGGCCGGCAGTGCAGCCTTTTTTCGGCCTCAAAAAGGTCCCACCGCCGGCCGAACCACTTCTGTTCCCCGTCTATAGTCAGGCGGTAATGCGTCGGGAGATTGTTGAAGGGCGCGAATGACACAATGTTGTCTGTCTTCGGGTAGAGCCATCCCGGGAAACCTAGAGTCGAGAAGAGCTTGCGAATGGCTTTTCGCCCTTCCGTAGGCGACACTCCCAGTTCGGCTGCCATCTCGGAAAAATGTGGGGCCTGTCCGGTGGCGATCATCTTTTCAATAATAATGTGAAACGTCTGGTCCAGCTGGCTTGATTTAGTCATGTCTTATCCTCCAGATTAGCGGCCTGGTCTTGACATGGGACAAGAGAGCTGTAGCCTCTGATATGATTTTAGAAGATGTCCCATGTCAAGACCCGAGCCCCTTATGTGTTTAATTCGGCAACATGCTAAAAGGAGATAGACAAGGTGGCCCCGCCGTAAAGAAAGGCGGAAGCGTCGCTGAAGCTAGTTGAGGTAACCAAGTTATCTGCTTCGCTGGTTAACGGGAAAGAATAAGCAATCACAGGGGAAACACTGGAGTACTTTCCAAGGGGAATTGCCAGGTCAACGGAGATAAGAGCATCGTGAAAGTTCCTGTATTTCTTTTTTGTAGGGTTAAGGCTATCATCCACTTCTACGAATGAATCATCATCTGAATAATAGTAACCTACAGATCCAGCGAAATCCAGACTTACTCCTGAGGGCAAGTCAAAGCAATGTGATACCCCTAAGTTTAGATACCAGGAGGGCATGTGGGCCACCTCACGGTAGATGGTCAGCGTGGGTGCAAGAAAGGTATCCAGGCCCACACTCGAGTAGAGTTCCTGTGAATCATCTGTCCCATCAAGGCCGTAATAGATATACCCAACGCCTAAATCAACGAGGGCAAGACTCGTGTGATAGGCAAATGTTAAATCGGTCTCATTGAATTGGGAGGTGTCACTGCCGCTATCATAATTCGTATCCAGATTTCCCCACAGGTTGAGGGAAAAGGACCTGTATCCAACAGTAGTGGAAGGTTGAATAACAAGGCTGTCATCACTTAGCTCATAACCCCTCCAGATATACTTACTAAAGAAACCTACATCCGCAGACGCTGTCGGCTTTTCCTGCTCTTCAGCTAGAACAGTTGGAGGCCTGGCAGTTGACGCTATCAGTAGCAGTATCAAAGTCCCTTTCATAATCATGGTTTTCATATTTCTTTGCCTCCTTCGCAACTTCTGATTTATTAGCTCTTTCTTTCTCAACCTGCCTGTTTGCGAGTTTCTCAGAAAAATAGGTGCAAGTCGAACTCTCAGTTCCGCTATTTCTGGGCGTATGCTGAAACTTCAAAATCAGGATATGCCATGCCACCGTGTTCTCC
>Ga0307425_1000764_pt1 | contig 19861 bp, 21 predicted proteins | sample SalMarWE160330MG_FD_202152 | JGI IMG/M metagenome (GOLD analysis project Ga0307425, IMG submission 202152) | Salt marsh sediment microbial communities from the Plum Island Ecosystem LTER, Massachusetts, United States - WE1603-30 | ecosystem: Environmental > Aquatic > Marine > Intertidal zone >...
AGGGAAACCATCAGGCAGTGGACCCAGGGTGATATATATGTAAGACATGAGGCCCCTCTTAGGGGAAAGGTCGGCTCAGTGGTGATGATTTTTGACCCTGATCTTCCTGACAATGATGGGAAACAAGGTTTTCCCTGGTGCGTGACATGGCTAGGGGAGCACGATCAGGAATCGGACATGGCCTTTTACAGTACACCGGCTGGGGAGGTCATGGATGGTCCAGGAATTTCCAGATGTCAATATGGGGGTTTCATGCTTACTTATCCCCCCTTGCGTGTGTATGATATCTGGAAGGACCCCTATTTTGACATGGCCAGGAATAAACCTGAGAGACTGCTCATGTCCGCACTCGATTACAGCACTGAAAGGCATGTGGTTTACGTATCAGCCTCTTCTCCGTCAGGTTGGTGTCAGAGTATGGCCGCACGCCTGGGCAAAAAGATTATTTATCTTCCCATCGGCACTCTTTCTCCTGTTACATTGAGAAAGATCAGGCAATTCCATGTCCTGGACGGTCATCCTGTCAGGATGTATGCGCGGAACTATATTTAGGGGTGCTTGTCTCCATGGCTGCGCCGTCAAGGCTAATCATGGGAACTGCCCCTATCAGTGAATTTGTGATGAGCACCCGGTCCGCGGCAAATAGATCCTCCGGCAGGACCCTCTTCCTCTCAATTTGAAATCCTCGATCCATGAAGCCCCTGCATACCACCTGCTGCATGATCCCCGGGAGCACTGCGGGGGAGGCAGGGACGATAATCGTTCTATTTTGGATAAGCAAGATGTTGGCGGTGTTGGTTTCTGACACGCTGCCGTCCGGGTTTAGTATCAAGGCCTCATCCGCCCCTTTTGATTGTGCCCATTTTCCTGCCAGAAGATAATACAGGTAATTGAGTGTCTTGTGATTTGCCAGTGGGCTTTGCCGGGGTTCCGGGTAGGTGGCAAGCCTTAGGCCTGTGGTCGTTTCAGAAACGTTTTTATCGGTCAGGCGGTGAATGTATGGCCGGGCCATAACAATAATTGAATGATTCAAGGGTGGATCTAGGCTGTCCCCATTGGTCGCAATAATCTTTAATGCCGCCTTAACTTCTTCTAGCCCGTTTCGAGATATGACCTGGCGAATAATTTCGCCCCAGGAGAGGTCCGGCGGTTGATCAAAAAAGAGTTGCCGCCAGGTCTTATTGAATCGTTCAATGTGTTCTTTCAGATATTCTGGATCCCCATTTTCTACCAGAAGTGTTTCAAAGAACCCGTAACCGTATTGAAGGCCCAAGTCGGTTACAGGCACGCTGGCCCGCTCTTGTGGTTCAATCCTTCCGTTGATCCAGACAATGTTTTTGTCCAATTTAGATAACCGCCTTTCATCACCCTTAAAGACCTGCATCAGGGTTTGTCCTTTATGAAGTGTTTCATCAAACTCATCCTGGGGATTGGAATCGAAAACGATCCCACCCCCCACGGAAAAGAGGATCTTATCATTATACACCGTAGCCGTCCGTATTGCGATAGACAGATCCATTGTATCATGGAACCCGATATATCCAATGCAACCAGTATAGATATGGCGACGGACAGGTTCCAGTTCATCGATGATTTCCATGGACCTGATCTTTGGACATCCGGTAATTGAACCCCCGGGAAAGGTTGCGGTAATCAGATCGACGGAATCGAAGCGAGGGTCCAATTTTCCTTCAACAATCGACACCAGATGATACACATTTTGGTATACCTCAAGACGCTTATGCTGGGCCACTTGGACTGACCCCGCCATACAAACCTTTCCAAGGTCGTTACGGAGGAGATCTACAATCATTGATAACTCGGCCTCATCTTTTTTGCTTTGCATCAGTTCACGGCCAAGTTGCTCGTCTTGTTCGGGCATATTGGCCCTGGGTCGTGTGCCCTTGATAGGGCGGGTTTCTATCCGGTCCCCAACTCTCAAGATAAAACGCTCTGGTGATGTGGAGACAATCTGATGGTCGCCCGCGTGAATGTATGCAAAGAATGGCGCGGGATTGTCTTGGTAAAGCCTGCAAAAGAGATTAAACGTGTCCCCGGTGAATCCCATCTCAAAACGCTGAGATAGATTGACCTGATAGACATGGCCTGAAGCAATATATTCCTTTATCCTGTTTATGGCATGAATATAGTCGGGCCTTGTGAATCCGGATCTGAATCCATCGGCATCCCCGCTAAAATTTCCCGTTGCCGGTGGGGGCGATGTGATGATATTGAAAAAGGAGTCCAAATCACTTTTCAGGCTGGGTCGCCTCGGGATACAGAGGGATGTACGGCCCTCTATTTTATTATGTATAACAAGTATAGAAAAAGACATATCTGGGGCAGGTGCAAGTCGTCCATGGTTGTGCGTGGTAGGTCTTCCAGGTGGTCCTTGAGGTCATACGAAAGATAGCCGAATAGGCCTGATGCAACCGGTAAGGACGGGGTGGGATGATCCAGGCGGAAGATATCGAGCAACGTACGGAGGGTCTCAAAGGGGTGTCCTTTAAAAGAGAGAATCCCATCCGCTGTGGTAACGGTCATGTCGGTGCCGCGGCAGGTGAAGGTCAGCCAAGGTCTTGCGGCAAGGATATGTTGCCTGGCGCAGTCGAGATCTCCGCCACTCATCAGCAGAACTGTGCCGGCCATGGATGTAAAACGGGATGCAAAATCGAGAAAGGGTTCTCTTAATGTGATTTCTTGGATGTGGATGCCCTCAAATGGGCTGGCAAGGGCCTTGATCTTGGTTTCCATATGCCTGTTTTCCGTGGACGTGGCCTTGTTTGCTCAAATCAGCATTATAAAGTGTTATGGCGGGTTCTAATCTGTTCTCTCTGATTTCTAGCCATGCGCTCATCGGTCCCAGTCTCAGGAAGTTTTCTATGATTGTAAACCCCCCTTGGGTCATAAAGCTTTCCGGATGAAACTGGACACCGTGGACAGGGTATTCTGGGTGAGACAACCCCATAATGACCCCGTCATCGCTGTGTGCCGTTTCTACGAGATCATTTCCCATTGTGTCGACCATCAACGAATGATACCTGGCAGCCCTAAAGGGGTCGGGCAAACCATTGAAAATATGTTGGTGTGTGTGTCGGATATAGCTCGTTTTTCCGTGCACTGGCACTGGAGACCGGATGGTCTTGCCGTTAAAGGCCTCGTTGATGCATTGCATTCCTAAACAGACGCCTAATAAAGGTATCTGATTGCAATAGGATTTAATCAGCATTGTTGAAATCCCTGCATGGGCGGGATCTTTTGGTCCCGGGCTGATCAAGATATAATCCGGTTTCAGTATAGAGATCTGATCTAATGAAATCTCGTCGTTTCTGCGGACTTCTATATCAAGATGATATTGCATAAACATCTGTATCAAGTTGTATGTGAAAGAATCGTAGTTGTCTATTACGAGCAGTTTTGGTACAAAAGGCTGAGCCAAAATGATCACTCCATAAAATGAAAACGCCACCCGGACAGAGCCTGGGTGGCGTTAGCCTATTTCATAACTCTAACAATCTAACGGGATTCCGCTGGATTGGTTGTTTATGTAGGTTTGTTTTCAGTGAAATTTTATGGATAAGACAATTCCTTGTCAAGTTCAAAAATGGTCCATTCCCCTTAAGGACTTATTTTAAGACAGCGAGGGTGTTACCTTCTATCCTGTTTAATTAGGACTGAAAATCCACGTCCTCTGGCCGTGGTTGTTTAAATGCTTGAGGAGATGGCGTAATGTCGAATGACGCTTTAATCGGGCTCATTTTTGCGGACATGCTTGAAGCGGAGCCATTTATAAAAAGGCTTTCGCTAAGGGTGTCCGAGAAAGAGCCTTTTATCATGTACACAAATGGAAGACTTGGACTTGTAATTTCCGGGATAGGAAAGGCCAACGCTGCAATGGCATGTGCCTATTTTATTGCTAAATTTCATCCCTCGTGCATATGTAACCTTGGGGCGGCCGGGGCGGCAGACAAACAATACCATCTTGGTGAATGCTATCACATAACACGGGTGATAGAGCCCGACAGACCTCATCTCAAGACGGGCTTGCCTCACGAACATATCCCCGGAATTCTTGATGCCTTTTCCAATGTCACCCTGGCAACCCAGGACCGGCCGGTAATTGATCCTGAGGAAAGGAGCGAGATCGGGGTGCATGCCCAGCTTGTTGACATGGAAGGTGCCTCTGTGGTCCAGGTGTGCAGGCGTTTCAGAACGAGGTGCTACCTATTTAAATTTGTATCGGACACGTCAGATCACTTGCGAGGCAGAGATATCGCAAAAAACATTAAGCAATATAGAAATATATTCTTTGAGTTTTTTTTAAAATCTGCATTGCCCGCTGTCAGATCCATTCTCTGATTTGGTGATTTAAGATATACCGGTGTCTTATGATCACTTGAGTGTTGAGGGCCGCAAAATATCAAGATGGAAGGTCGGCTTATGGATAAGAGGCCACGCATAATGGATAGGATCTTTGATAGCATTGCCCCTACCTATGACCGGGCTAATGCCGTTCTCTCTGTCTCTGTCGACAGACTCTGGAGAAAGACCACGGTTAGATACCTTGGTATCGAAGAAGGGGACCTTGTTCTGGATATAGCAACAGGCACTGGCGATTTGGCCCTGATCGCGCTTAGAAATCCGGGTTGCTCTTTAGTAGGCATTGACCATTCAAGGGAGATGATCAAGCGTGCCGTGCAAAAGGGTCAAGGGCATGTGAGGTCAGGAAGATATCACCCCGTGCGCGGGAACGCACTCGCCATGCCCTTTAAAGATCATACCTTCAGCAAGGCTATGGTGGCGTTTGGGATAAGGAACGTCCAAGGCCTTGATGAGCTCCTTGATGAGATGGCTAGGGTCATTATTCCGGGCGGCAGGGCAGCCGTGCTTGAATTTTCTCTGCCCAAAAACGTCCTTTTAAGGGGATTCTATCGTATTTATCTTATGCATATCATCCCATTGGTTGGCGGGATCATATCTGGGGATTTTGGCGCCTATAAATATCTGGGGAACTCCGTGACCCAGTTTCACTCTCCAATGGAATTGGAGCGTATCATGACAGACCGGGGCTTTCAGGTTGTTCGATCAAAGGCGTTATTTTTCGGGATTTCACACCTTTTCATACTGGCAAAATAACTTCTAGAAAAGGCATGCCGTGAGGATGATACAAGGGCGCGAGGCCGGGAATCGATAAGGGGGCAGGCGTGATGAGTTCACGCCATCACGTTTATATTTTGGCCAACGTCCATATCATGTCTCCTTTGTTCATTTAAAATCCCTACAAGGTACCTATCGGCATAAGGCCTGGAAAACTTTAGCCGATGAATGGAGACATTCTTGTCCAAAAAAGGTTTTGCAAGGTTGTAAATTTCACCGCAGAGGCGCCGAGCACGCCGAGAAGTTTGTTCTTTTAAATTGTCGTGAGAGGCGACAATTTAAAGACTACTCCATCTTATGTAAATCCACTACATCTTCGACTGATAATCATAGCGCGTTTCTTTTTGTTTTCCGTCCTCTCAACGGAAAACAAAAAAATACCTTAATTTTTGCGTGCTCTGCGCCTTGAGTGAGCGGAGCGAACGGGCGGTGAATAAAGGTGACAACCTGATTTTTGGAACAAAACATGTGCTAATAAATTTCAGATAGTTAGCTAAGAAAATATCGCCATTTCAGTCTATTTTGGGCACCAGTGAAATGGACACGGGATCTTGAAACAGGCTTTATCAGGACGGCGTTCCGAATATGCTTGACCAACCATAAATTGTTAGGGTATTTTTCTCTGCATTTCCTATTCACCCTCTGGTGATTAACCCCTATTTATTGAGCTAATGCAATTTGGCTAATGTTGACATCATGTTATTAATCATAAATCATTAAAAGTTAATTGGCCTTAAATTTGGAGAACAGCGTGGCAAGGATTTTAATCGTAGACGATGAGGAGCCTATCCGGCAGCTACTTGGCCAGATTCTCGAAAGAAGTGGATATGAATGCAGTCTGGCGGAAAATGCCCCTGAGGCCCGTGAGCTATTGAAACAACACAATTTCGAATTGATCCTTTCGGACATAAACATGCCTGGCGAGTCGGGGCTGGACTTTGTCAGATACACCTTGGCCGAGTACCCGAACACAGCGGCGGTTATAGTGACCGCCTTGGACGATCCGCTGACAGCGGAGGTTGTCTTGGAAATAGGCGTCTATGACTATATCATTAAACCCTTTGGGCGAAACGGTGTCATGATTAGTGTGGCCAACGCGCTGCACCGCAGGCAACTCGAGATCGATAATCGAGTCTACCGGGAGAGCCTTGAGAAAAAGGTGGCAGATAGGACATCAGAGCTTCGGGATAGTATGCAAAGGCTGAGAAAGGCACTGGAGGGAAGCATTCATGCCATGGCCCTGACTGTTGAGACGAGAGACCCTTATACCGCCGGCCACCAACAGCGCGTGGCTGATCTGGCCTTTGCCATCGGGAAAGAACTCAGGCTTTCGGACGATCGGGTCCAGGGTATCAGCATGGCCGGAGTGATTCATGACCTGGGTAAGATATCCATCCCCGCAGAAATATTGAGCAAACCCGGGAAGATAACCAAAATCGAATTTGATCTGATAAAAACGCATCCCAGGGTGGGGTATGACATATTAAAAAGCATTGAATTTCCATGGCCGATAGCCCAAATAGTGCTTCAGCATCACGAAAGAATTGATGGCTCTGGTTATCCCTCGGGATTAAGAGGTGAAGAAATCCTGCTGGAGGCCAGGATATTGGGGGTTGCCGATGTGGTCGAGGCCATGGCCTCCCATAGGCCTTACAGGCCGGCCCTTGGGATCGATAAGGCCCTGGAGGAGATTTCAGAGAAAAAGGGGACCCTTTATGATCCTGACGTGGTCGATGTAACTCTTAGGCTCTTTAACGAAAAGGGTTTTAAGCACGAATGATTTTCAAGGGCCATTGTGTTTCCTCAATCTAGAATTGATGTTGAGTCTCTCCAAAGACAATTTTATGGCATCTATGGCGGTATTATTCCCTCGTACATAATCCTCAAAAAAGGCCGTAACCTCATCTTCTCTCCCAAGCCCGGATACCGGAACGATCGCTGCAATCACCCTCTCATAATGCAACGGATGAAACTGCTCAAGCTTTTCTAAATGAGATGTATACCAGTCCCACATGAAGGGTGTGGCGTGCGGGTTAGATGCCATAGAGGCTAATGGGACAAATTTATTGCGTTTCGGCACCTTGTCCAATATATATTGTAAGGCCCTTTCGATCAATTCCCTGTTATTAAACCTGCCCAGGGCCATCAAGATGTTCATCCTTTCGTGTTCGCTATCACATGAGTTGAGCCTTTCCTCAAACCAGTCAAAGACATTATTGTCGCCATTTAGGGCGCCCACCTGCATAACACTCCTCATGATGTCCGGATGTATGGGTTCACCGTGCATGAGAGACCTGAATTTGTCCAAGACAACGCGTTGAATAGCTTGAGCACCATATAACACCGCCTGCAATATGATTTGGTCCCTGAGGATGGATGTCGAGTGCCTTTCGCCTGCATCCGGGTCATGCCCGATTTTTGCGAGTACATTTTCAAGTATTGATTTTCCGAGGCCAGCAATCTTTTCCTTTTCTGCATCTTTCATGACCAAGAATGCATGGAATAGGTTGCTTGAGATACTAATGAGGGGCAGGAAGCCGTCTTCATGGGTGTAGTTGGATAAAAAGTCCAGATAGTCATCCAGGTTGACTTCGCAACCTTTGACGAGTGCATAGAGGTCGTTTTGAATGCCCCATCGGTCCACGTTCGGAAGTTTTTTGCTCAACACACGTCTCCCAAGCTCATTCAGGGCGGCCTTGTCATCGTACATGACCCTGTAAAAACCAGTTTGGCCATCATTGACCTTGTAGGCAATTACATTTTCCTCAATATCTATACTCACGGGTCTATCTTCGAGGAGGAGCGAAATTGTCTTGGAATCACCGTTATCATAGAAAACCCTGAGGGTAATCGGGACAAGCCATTTCTGTTCTGACTCATTAGGCAAATAGGTAAACCTCTCTTGCGTGAGGAGGAGCCTGTTTCCGTCTCTATTAACGGTTATGAGTGGAAAGCCCTCCTGTTCAATCCAACTTCTCATTATCTTGGTTATGGGTTTCCGGGAGATTTCCTCAAATGATTCCCATAGATTTCGACTCGAAGCGCATGCATATTCATGGGCCTTCAAATAGTGTCTGAGGCCCTTTTTAAAGGTATCTTTCCCGATATATCCTTCTATCTGTCTTAGAATGCTGCCCCCCTTATTATAGATAATCGGGGCGGTAGCGGTGTTGATGACTACGTGTTCTCCACCAGGGATCTCTATGGGGAATGTCTCAACTAAGGCATCTCGATCAAGGGCAGTGCTGGTCTGTGAATAAAGGAATCGATCCCATATGTCCCATTCGGGGTGATAATGGCCCACAATGCCGAAACCAAAATATGTGGCAAAGCTTTCGTTGAGCCAAAGATATTTCCAGTCAGATGGGGTAACCAAATTTCCAAACCACTGATGGGCCATCTCATGGGAGATAACTTCACATATCCTTTCCTCACCCTCTTTAGATGTGATATCCGGATAATGAAGTAGCAAATTTTCACGGAATGTGATGGCCCCCCAGTTTTCCATTGCGCCAAAGGCAAAGTCCGGAACTGCAATCAGGTCCAGCTTTGGGAGGGGGAAGTCAATTCCATAATAGTCTTCACAAAATTCGAGGGATTTTCTCCCAAAATCGAGACCGAATTCCCCATATTTTTTCCTGCCCTGTATGGTGGCCACGCGGACCAGCACATCCTTCGGGTCTTCGATGAATTCAAAGTCGCCCACCCCAAAGAAAAGAAGATATGTCGACATCTTTGGGGTTTGCTGGAATCTAACCATTTTTTTCCCATTAGCCGTTGGGCGCTCTTCAATTATTGGCCCGTTGGATATGGCCACAAGTTCGCCATCGATGATCATCTCAATGTCAAAGGAGGCCTTTTTTGCTGGATGGTCAAGACACGGGAATGCCCTTCGCGCATCGCTTTCTTCGAACTGGGTCACTGCAATAAATCTCGGTTCATCTCCATAAAGATATTTGCTTCTGTAAAATCCTGCCATCTTGTCATTAATAATTCCCATGTAATCTATTCTCAGAGTAATGATCCCTGACATTTCGTTCGGAAGGGAGATTCTTATCTCTTCTCTCTCGGGATTTACATAGAAGGGACAACTCAAAAATTTGTCGTTCCCCCTGACCCTGCAATTCCAGACTGCCAACTCCAACGCATTCAAGGTAAGCTCATCTATCGGATTCGGTGATTCCAGCAATATTTCTGTGCTGCCTGAGAATTTGAAATCCTTTAAATCAGGCTCAAGGTATATTTTGTAGTTTATCGGATTTATTTTCTGCATGCCTGCCTCCAATGGGTCACATCTTAAAAATTAAGTATTTGAATCACAGGATTAATCTATTCGCAAGCTATGCTATATAATTGATAGGGATCTTTATTTCAAGTCGCAATGAATCGAGCTGAATTCTTAATTTTTGGGATGTGACCCCTGTGCTTTTGCTCTTGACAATGCAGACCAGCTTGGTATAGATAAGCGAATTATTACTGGCGGAAAAAATAGGTTGGCGATAGGATGTTAACGAAGAAAGGGGGTGGTGTGGGATGAACAATAAGAGGGCGCGGCGATTAGTTTTATGTTCGATTTTGCTGCTCATAGGGGGTTCCCAAATAGGTTGCGCCATAGGTGAATTTGGAAAGGCCAATATGACTCCTTTTGATATTAATGTGCCATCGGGGCTGATTGGCCAGAATAAATCGTCTATTATGCAGATCTTGGGGAATCCAGACTATGTAATGAGTGAGGGCGCTAGCGAATACTGGGGCTACAGGAATAATAATGGCTGGTTTTTCAGCTTTTATGTTTCCTTTGGCAAGACAGATGCAAAGGACCTGATCTTGCAATTTCAGAATGAAAAGGTAAAACTGGCTTATTTGATTGACAAGGGCTCGTCTATTGGAATTATGACAGCACCTTTGGCGGTAGCCAATTAAGGGAGGGCGATAATATGAGCAGGAAGATAGTAGTTTTAGGGCTATGTTTTGGGTTTCTCTTCGTTGCGGTATCGATAACTGGCTGTGCCTTTGGCAACTTTGGCAAGGCCAATGTAACCTATACGGATATTAATGTGCCTTCAGGCCTTAATGGTCAGAGTAAAGCATCGATAATAACGACCCTGGGGGTACCAGATTGCGTCGCCAACACAGGGATAACCGAATACTGGGCATATAAGAACAAGAGTGGTTTCTTTGTGGTGCTCTTCGGAAAGACTCAGGCAAAGGATCTGGTATTAGAGATTAAGAAAGGTAAGGTAACCTCCTCCTATCTGGTAGACAAGGGTTCTTCCATGGGTATCTTTGCGCCTCAGGGGGCTGTGGCCAACTAGAGATAATCTTGGGATTTAACAAACAAGGCAGTGTTAACGATTTAACACTGCCTTGCTTTCCCGCAGCTCCAGTTATTGTTGTTTCATCTCCGAGGCCTGCGCTTGATTTTCTTAGGTGTCAGACTTATCAGGTTTATCCGGCCCATTCAAGGCATTCTCGCTGTCAGAAAACCTTATTACCCCTTTTATCTCTAATACCAGGATAGCGTAAAACCAGCCCACTATTATGAAAATGGCAATAAAGGCCCTGATCATCTCATCATAATTAATCAGCCAGAACGCAATTACCATTGAAAGGATAAAGAAGGCTATTACTATAACCTGTGCGGCACGTCTTTTTGCCATTTTTCATCCTCCTGGCACCAAAAAGGTGGTGAAAGTCAAAAGGAAATTGTGTGTATATAACTCTGTCGCGTCTAGCCTTAAATACTACAACAAACATTTTCAAACTTCAAAGAAAAATCCTGGCCTAAAGAATTTTTTTGTCTCTTCTATCAATATCTTTCCCATCTTATTCTTTGGTAACACTTTTACAAAAAGGATTTTCTTGGGGCACTTCCATTTGTGCAGGTGTTTCTTGCAGAATTCTTGGATATCGTGGGGTTTGGCCGCGGATCCGGGCCTCATCACAACGGCGGCGACCACCTTTTCTCCCCATTTCTTGTCCGGGACACCAACGACACAGGATTCAACCACATCCTCAAACCCGTTTATGACGGACGCAACCTCCTTGGGCGAGATATTCTCGCCCCCCGAGATGATGATATGTTTTATGCGGTCTGTGAGATAATAGTACCCTTCCCCATCAACCCGTCCCAGATCACCGGTCCTAAACCAGCCTTTTTCGAATGCCATGGCCGTCTGCGCGGGGTCTCGCCAGTAGCCCGGCGTAATTCCGGGCCCCCTTAGCCAGATCTCGCCTGTTTCTCCTGGCTCCACGTCCACAGATGTCGCGGGATCTACAATCCTCACCTCAAGATCCGGCATGGCCAGTCCAATAGAGCCAGGCCTTCTGATCCCCTCTAAGGGATTTGAAAAATTCATTCCGGTCTCTGACATCCCCTCCCTCTCCACGGGTTCTTTGGAGAACACCCTCTTAATCCTGTCAAAATCCCTGGCAGGGAGGGGCGCGGACCCGGAAGTCCACAACCGTACATGATTAAAGTCAATATTCTTGCCTTCCAGGTAATCCATCATCTCCCTGTACATCGTGGGTACGGCCATAAATAGAGTGCAGGCGAATTCGCCCCCCTTTCTTGACAATGCCCCTATGACATTTTCCGGGGAAAACTTGTCAAGCAGGAGCACACGACCCCCTGCCATCAAGACCGTATGGAGGGCAAAGCAAAGGCCATGGACATGAAAGAGTGGAAGGGCATGGCAGAGCACATCTGCTTCAGTAATGTTCCAGGCCTTGACAATCTTTCTCGCGTCATGCAGGAGATTTCCCTGGGTAAGAACAACCCCTTTGGGTCTTCCAGTTGTCCCTGAAGTATAGACAATCAGCGCTGGATCACTTGCCTGTATATCCACGGGAGGCAGTGCATCAGATGCATTTCTAAAAAAATCTGCACCCCGATAGGGCCTTTCCTCAGGGATCACGATAGCGGTTAAATCGGGCATAATGGCTTTGACAGTTCTTTCCTGTTCAGGGCCTAACAGGACTAATTCTGGTTCGCTGTTTTTGAGCAGATAGGACATTTCAGATTTCTTGAACCCCGGGTTCAATGGGACCGCGACAGCACCTATCTTTTGAAGTGCAAGATATGCAACCACAAGGCCAAGGGATTTTTTCAGGTATATGATCGCCCTGTCTCCTTTCTTGATGCCCAGATTCAGGAAGGAATTGGCCATCCGGTTTGAATCCCGGTGCAACTCCAGGTAGGACATTTCTGTCTCTGTCGTTATTCCTCTGACAAGGCATATTGCGCCCTTTTTCCCCTGCCTCAAGAGGCTCTCTAATAAACAATACGTCAAAGATTCCTTATCCATGTTTGGCCGGCCCTAGGTTGGTGCGCATCATTGGGCACCCTGCTTCCAATCTCCCCCGGCAGGTTTTTCATGCCCCTATAGTGCTGACCGATACAGTATTCTTGACATAACTGCTCAGGCTGACTTCCCAAATGAGTAGAGCAGCCGTTGTAAGGTGCGCAAAAACTAACAGCCTTCAGGCTACAGCCTAACGAACCTGAACAGTCACCTCTTGACATACAGATAAAGTCCCAGAAAAATGCTGGGGGTAAAGGAGAAAAAAAAGGGTTTGTAGTTGATTTTATTCTTGTATTTTTGATTTTTCTGGGTTACACTCCGCCAAAAATAACCTAGAAACGCTTTTCATAATTGTGACGGTTTGTATGTTATGGAACATGTCCTCCTTTTAAATATCACATATGAGCCACTTAAGATCATCAACTGGAAAAAGGCAATCACATTATTCCTGTTGGGGAAAGTGGAGGTTCTGGAGGAATATGGGCGTGAGATCCACTCGGTCAGCTTCACTATTAGACTGCCTTCGGTAGTCCGGCTACTCAGGCTGGTGAAGAGGCCGAAGTCTCCGGTCAAATTTTCCAGACAGAACATTTATGCAAGAGATAGGTATGCGTGTCAATACTGCGGGAGGAGGTATCCGCCCGAGGAACTCTCATATGACCATGTTATCCCCAGATCACGAGGCGGTAAGACCGAGTGGAAAAACATCGTGACCTCTTGTGTCCAGTGCAACAGGAAAAAGGGCGGGCGCACTCCAAAGGAGGCGCGTATGAAGCTTGTGAGGAAGCCCTCCCGGCCCACTTGGATCCCGGCCCTGAAAATTACCGTGGGCGTCAGGCAAGTGCCCAACTCATGGCGGGATTATCTTTATTGGAACGTGGAATTGTTGGAATAGTGCCTCATCAAGTTATAAAGGCGGCGATCTTTTCCGCGACCTGCTTAATTGCCTCCATGTCCCCCTTTTTGAGTTCCCATGTGGTCATGGGGAGTTCGGCGCCCCCGCTGGGACGGGGGATAAGATGGAGGTGATAATGCAGCACCACCTGGTTAACACCCCTTCCATTTAACTGGAGACACGCTACCCCGGCGGGGTTCAGGGCATGTTTAATGGCCTGAATGATTTTCTTTGAGGCGAGGTGTACTGCCGTCAGATCCTCGCTGGAGATCTCCCATAGGTCTTGGGCGTGCCTCTTGGGGATCACGAGTGTGTGACCTTCAGAGATAGGGCTTATGTCTTCGAAGGCAAAGACCTTAGCGTCTTCATAGACCTTGAAACTTGGGATTTCTCCTTTGATGATTTTACAAAAAATGCAGTCTTCCATTATTTCCTCCAATCACCGTTGGTCAGGATATTGATCCTTATCCTTTGGCCACGGTAGGCCTTAGATGGTCCTTTCAAAAACTCGACAACGATTCACTCATAAATAATTGTCGCTATTGTCCAAGAATGGTTTTTCTCGAATAGCATTTTGCCTTGCGGCAGTATAGAAAATAGCTTTCAAGATACACCACCTGTACATGTAGCTAATATTGTACAACTATCTTGGGATATCTCAAGACAAAAATTAAACCCAATATGGCTTTTCACAAGGACTTGGGCCACTCCAGGGCCCTCGACCGTGAGAGCCGTTGTTATGTCAAATAAATGTATTGACTATCGGCCTGTAATGCCTTACTATAAAGTAAGAATATTGTAAAATAGTAAGGAGGAAAATCCCATGGCATTAGCAACACTCACAACCAAGGGGCAGATAACTATTCCGAAAGCAGTTCGGGATTATCTGAGGGTGCACGCAGGAGATAAGATCGAATTTGTCATCACTGAAAATAGAGAAGCGCTTCTTAGGCCGATCACCAAGAAAGTAGACGATGTATTTGGAAGGTTACATGTGACAGGGAGGAAGCCGGTTTCTATTGAGAAAATGGATGCGGGGATAAGAGAGAATGTTCGGGAGAGATACAAATGAAGGCGTTGGATACTAATGTACTGATTCGCTTCCTTGTGAGGGATGACGAGAAACAGGCCAAAATCGTTTACAGAATATTCAAACAGGCCGAATCCGATAAGGAAGTATTGTTTATACCTTTGATGGTTGTCCTTGAGACTGTATGGGTGCTTGAATCTGTTTATGAGATTCCCAGACAAAAGATAACAGATTCCATTAATGAGCTTTTACTAATGCCCATTCTGGAATTTGAAGCACAATCAGCAATTTTGAACTTTCTTTCTTCGGCACTGGATACCAAAATGGATCTGTCAGATCTTCTGATCGCGCATTCTGCGAGATTTTCAGGCTGTGAATCTGTGCTCACATTTGATAAACGCGCATCAAACTTCTGGCTTTTTCAACTACTCAAATAGCGTAACCGTTACATAGTAATCGCATTCACTCTGACACCCAAAGCCATGCCCTCTGGACTCGGATTCTTTATTATTGCCAAAATCGGTACGCCAAAGAATCCCCTATCCAAGATATCCGCCAAATTTTTCCAACCTGTAACATTGCAGGAGATAGGAGATAGTAAATCTAGAGAGATGAAAACCGAGATTTCATAACAGAAAAAAGATTTCTTCAAGTCTCCAAGAAATGCACTTCTGGTCAATACAAACATGGAGGGACTATGGAAAAAATGACCTATAGCCTTGAGGATGGAATTGCCCAGATCACGATGGATGACGGTAAAGCCAATTCAATGAACTGGATATTTTTTGAAGAGATTGGAAAAAGCATGGATCAGGCCGAGAATGATGGGGCGAAGGTGCTTGTGATTACGGGCCGCCCGGGTTTTTTCTCAGGTGGGCTTGACCTGAAGCTGCTGCCCACGCTTTCTGCAACTGAAATGGTAGATTTCGCCACAACGTTCGCCCGCACCATGCTTCGCGTTTTCTCGTTTCCAGTTCCCACGATAGCGGCATCTACCGGACATGCGGTTGCGGGAGGGGCTATGTTGACCTTCGCGTGCGATCGCCGTTTTTCCATCGATGGACCTTACCGGATTCAAATGAATGAGACATCGATTGGCATTGCCTTGCCCAACTGGATGTTTCTGATAGCCGAATCCGCCATTCCTTCTCAATGGCGCAACGAGGCTCTTCTTCACGCAAGGGCTTACAATCCCAACGAGGCTCTGGAACGCGGCATACTGGATGCCATAGCTAAAGATGCCGATAGTTTGGCAGCGCAAGTGAAGGCCGCGACTGCAGAACTGTTGAGTCTGAACTTACCCGCCTACGCGGCGAGCAAGAAGAACTTGCGGCAAGCAGGAATAGTACACGTCCTGGATCTCTTGGAAAAGGAGCTCTCAGGCCAAGCTTAGATTCCTTAACTTTAGACATTTTGGTTTACAAGGCATCAGACTTCTCACCGAGCCAAGAGAAGTTGATTAAGGCAAATAGGTTGCACCCAGGCTGGCGCGCAGGCTCTTTTGGCGATGTATGAGGTCTTCTACGAGACGGCTTAGAGGGGAGAGTTGACCGTCATTTAGCTGGTATAGGAGTTCATGGAGGGTCTTCAGCGCCGCTGGTATATAAGCCTCAAAATGCTTTTTGTGCATCATCGTTGCAAGGTATGAAAAGGCACCTAGTATCTGGAGGTTTCTCTGGATGGCGAGGTATGGAAAAGACCTCTCAAAGGGCCCGACCCATTCGTTGTTATGGGCCTTGACCAAGTCCAAGTACCCATGATAGATTTGGTGCCTCTGCCCGGAAGACAGACCGGCGTAAGGATCAATTAGGAGAGACGCCAAATCATAACCGAGGGGGCCTAGCCGGCCTCCCTGCCAATCAATGATCCCGATCTTTTCTTTTGAGACCATAATATTTCTGGATTGAAAGTCGCGGTGGAGGAATAAATTGTTATCGGCCCTGGAGGCGGTTTGGGCCAAGTGCACAAATGGGGGTTCAAGCTCGGGCCATTCCCTTTTGAGGCCCAGATAGTGATAAAGAAAGGCTTCTCTGAAGTAATCCGCCTCGTATTTACGCATTACCACATGGTCGTACTTTTCTGTCTGGCAGCACCATTTAGTGTCGAAATCCCGGGCACCCTCGATCTGAAGTCGAAAAAGGCGTTCGAGTACTTTTTCATAGGTGGGCAGAGGGTCTGACCCGGAAGCCACCAGGTCCTGAAGACGTGTATTGCCCATGTCCTCCATTATGAACCATCCACGGTCAAGATCATAGCGGTGGATCTGAGGTACGGGGACCCCTTTTCTGAGTAAGTGGGTTCCGATCATTGCATAAGCGAGGTTTTCACGCCTCAATGCCTCGCTTATCGGGGGATTGGCCATTGCAACAAGACGGGCCTTTGGCGTGGAAAGGGTTATGCGCCAAAAAAGGCGTTTTGAGCCATCACCAGGTATTTGCAGGAAATTCATATCGCTGGCTGGATTGCCACTATCTTTAAGAAAATCCTTAACAAATTTTTTTAGATCAGGATGCATGATACAAATATTCTGGTGCGGGATTAAAGATTGGCGCAAGATATACCGATAATAAATTTGAGAAACTACTCAGGTTGTCAGGCTCACGGTTCAGGGTTGGCTGCTTGAACTTTGAACCTGAGTAGTCATAGATAAACATTATATAGATATCAATAACCCGATTTTATTTCAACCTTGGGAATAGCGCTCCAGTAATAAATAAAGGGTCATGTCCAAAAGAGTTGATGATAGCCTAAGGGTCCTAGGGGTCAAGGATTCAGGGATTAGGGTGAAATGCCTAAGAATTACAAAGAACTGAAGCTCTGGCAAAAGTCCCATCAGCGTAACTACCCAGGTATTTAGTTGGAAGATTGTCTATCCATCTGATTAGTTACTTTTTGGAAAACAGACGCTTGAACCCTTGAATCCTCGAATCCTTGACCACTTTCTCCAAATTAATTGGGAGAAGAACCTAAATAAATAATTCTGGGGACAGAAAGGTGAAATGAGGATTTATGGAAGCTTACGTAGCCAGGCAGCCTATTTTCAATAAAAAAATGGAGAGATGGGGGTACGAGCTCCTTTTCAGAGATGGGATATCAGATTTCTTTCCAGAAATAGACGGCGATACCGCCACCTCTAAGGTCCTCTCCAATAGCTTTTTTGTCATCGGGATCGATCGCATATCGGCCGGGAAGAGGGTGTTCATCAACTTCCCTCAGGATTTTGTGGTCAGAAAGGTCCCCACCATGTTTCCACCGGAAAGGATCGGCATAGAAATTTTAGAGGAAGTAAGGCCGGACGAAGAGGTAGTCACGGCATGCAAGGAGATGGTCCGCAAGGGTTATGTGCTCGCCCTGGACGATTTTTGTTTTAGGCCCGAATTAGAGCCACTAATTGACCTGGCTAGTATCATAAAGATCGACTTTATGTCCACGCCTGCTGATGAAATGAATTCGTTAATTGATAAGTTGTCGCACTTTAAGGTTAAGCTTTTGGCCGAGAAGGTCGAAACCTATGAAGAGTTCCAACAGGCCCTGGACCTGGGATTTGGATATTTTCAGGGATACTTCTTCTCTAAGCCTCTGACATTGAAGGCCAAGGATATTTCCCCATCCAAGCTCAATCTGATGATGGTCATGGCCGAGGCCAACAGGGAGGATTTCAGGTTTGACGAACTGGAAAAATTTATCAGCAGTGACGTAGGTATCTCATACAAACTATTGCGTTATATCAATTCCGCCTTTTTTAAACGGGTCCAGGAGATATCCTCTATCAAGCACGCCATTGTCCTTTTGGGAGAGAAAGAGGTGAGGCGTTTTGTTTCACTAATCGCCATGGCGGGGCTGGCCTCGGACAAACCTAACGAGCTTGTCAGGTCATCGATTATCAGGGCCAGGATGTGTGAGCTTTTAGGTCCGGGCGGTTTAAAAAAGGATGGATCGGAGCTTTTTACGGTGGGACTTTTCTCCCTCATTGATGCCATACTGGATGATTCAATGGAGAACATTTTGAAAAAACTGCCATTGTCTGAGCGGATAAAAGACGCCCTGGTGAAGGGAGAGGGGGAACTGGCCGATTATGTAAATATTATCTCCTTTTATGAGGTGGCTGACTGGGCAGGGGTTTCAAGGATGGTTGCAAAGACCGGAATCGAGGAGAAAAAGATCCCAGAATATTATTTGGAGGCCGTGGGCTGGGCAGACAGCTCCCAGGTATTCTAAAAGACCTTGTCAACCAGGTCATGCCCTACTACTCTTGAGGACGTTACGATGCTGTCAATGACCTTTGTCCGCTTCTTGATTCTGACACGATCCCAGAGGATGGACCTTTTGACCTCTGCCCCTTTTTCTATGCGTGTCCCTTCGCCGATGATTGCCCAATCTTCCAGCCTGGCGGAAGGATGAACTTTATGGCCAGGCCCCAGCAAAAAGGCATGGTCCCCCAGGGTCTTTTTGTTGGCCTGGATATAGCCCTCGATGGTTCCTATATCCCTCCAGTCATGTCCTGTTGATATGTATGCCTTGATCGGTTTGCCCAGCTTAATCAATTTGCGATAACAATCGATGATATTCGAAAAGACCCTATCAGGGATGTAATTCAAGAGCCCTGGCTCAATAATATGAATTCCGGTGAAGGCAAGTCTGCCGGGCCGGCCCCGGCCCTTGATGTCCAAAATGTTCAATTGGTCATCGATCTGGATTTGGTTGAAGGGTTCATAGTCATGGAGGACTAAGGTCGCCAGGCCCTTATTGTTTTGGTGCGCTCTATAGGCCTTGGTCAGATCAATGTCTGTCAGGATGTCGGCGTTGATAACCAGGAATGGTTCATAATCCCAGAAGTCTGCAACGTTTTTGATGCCCCCTCCGGTACCCAGGATATGCGGTTCTACTCGGACCTGGATGTCCATCTCGAAGGGCCTGCCTTCATCCAGGTGTTTTACAAGCTGGCGGTGATGGTGATGGGCATTGACCACGACTTCGCTGAAGTGATGATCCTTGAGATATTGTATTACCCTATTAATGACCGGCCTATTCCCTATTGGGACGAGTGCCTTTGGTCTGTTTGAAGTAAGGGCCCCCAGCCTTGTGCCAAGGCCTGCAGCAAGAATCATCGCCTTCATGCGGAACCTCTTTTGATTTCAATTGCTGTTAACTGATATACATGTTATGTAAGGATGTCAATTAGATATTCATGGGGCCTTGTGGCCCAGGGAATCAACGTTAGCCCTTAAGCCAAACATGCATCCCACACTAGAGCTCTCAGAACTTGACACAAAGATCGGTCGGCTATTCATGGCCGGAATGCCAGGGCCTGAACTGGACAAATATACAGAGTCCCTTATTCGCGATTTCTGTTTGGGCGGTGTGATTTTGTTCACCAGGAATATAGAATCTCCTATTCAGTTGGCGGCCCTCTGTAACCATTTGCAGGAAAAGGCCATAAAATATCACGGCATTCCTCTTTTCCTGGCAATTGAC
>Ga0307425_1000766_pt1 | contig 19854 bp, 22 predicted proteins | sample SalMarWE160330MG_FD_202152 | JGI IMG/M metagenome (GOLD analysis project Ga0307425, IMG submission 202152) | Salt marsh sediment microbial communities from the Plum Island Ecosystem LTER, Massachusetts, United States - WE1603-30 | ecosystem: Environmental > Aquatic > Marine > Intertidal zone >...
CAAGTTCCTGGCCCTGGGCTGGCGGGAAGATGCCCTGGAGTTCTTTAAAAAGGGCGACGTCGCCGACGAGTTGGAAAAACTCAAGGCTTACTGCCTGGAAACCGGCGATACTTTCCTGCTGGCCCGCATCGGCAAGCAGGAGCCGGAAGTTTGGGGTCGGCTGGCCGAACGGGCTTTGGCCCTGGGCAAACTCCACTCCGCCCGCCGGGCCTTCGAAATCGCCGGCGATGACGATAAATGCGCCATGGTCGCCGGGCTCATAGCCGGACAGACTACGGACCCGGACCAGGCTTCCGACGAGGACGCAGATAGTTAAACATGGCTTCTCTGGATTACTACCGGATCTTGGGGGTGAGGCCCACCAGCACTATGCAGGAAGTGCGACGGCGCTACCGTCTGTTGGCGCGGCGGCACCATCCCGACCACAACCCCGATGATCCGGAAGCGGCCACCCGTTTCCGCCTGGTGGTGGAGGCGTTTGAGGCCATCATGGCGGCCCGGGCCCGGGCCAAAAGCCAGGCCAGGATCAGGAGTCGCACCCGGAGAAACGCCGCCCAGTATCGGCAACCCCGGTTTACCGGCACCGAACATTTCTTTGAAGAGTTTTTCGGCATTTTTCAGGATAGTTCGCCGCAGTCATGGTCGACCGGGGCCGATTTCCGCTATGACCTGGAAATTCCCTTTGTGTCGGCCATCAAGGGCATGGGAACCGTCATTGAGGTGGATCATCATCCGCCCTGCCGGAATTGCGGGGGCACCGGCCTGTCGCCGGGCACCAACTATCAGGAGTGCCCGGCTTGCCAGGGGCGGGGCCGCCGTTACGGGGGGCCGGGACTCCTGCGGTTCGGACCCGTCTGCGAGCGGTGTCGGGGGCTGGGCAAGATCGTCGCAGAACCCTGCCGGCAATGCCGCGGCCAGGGGACGTACTCCCATAAAAGGGAATACCACCTGCGGATTCCGCCGGGCACCCAGGACGGCACCCGTTTTCGCATTAAAGGGGAGGGTGGGGAAGGTTTCCAGAATGGCCCGCCGGGGAACCTGTTAGTGGTGATACATGTGGCCCCCCATGACTTTTTCACCCGGGTGGGCAACGATATTCACTGTAAGATCGAGGTTTCTTTTGCCGAGGCCGCCCTGGGCAGCGCCATCCGCATCCCCACTCTGGATGGCTTTCAGACGGTCAATCTGCCCCAGGGCACTCAAACCGGCTGGACCTTCCGGTTTCTCGGGGCGGGGGCCCCGGGGAACCCCCAGCAGTCGCCGGGTGATCAGGTGAACGAGGTCATCGTCACCACCCCGCAGAACCTCAGTCCCCGACCGCGGTCCCTCCTGGATGAGTTGGGCCGCCTGACGCCGGGGCAGTTGGACAGAGCCGGCCATGAATAGGTTTACCCACCTGGATGAATCAGGGCAGATGCGCATGGTGGACGTGGGGGACAAGCCCGAAACCCTGCGCCGGGCCACCGCGGCCTGCCGGGTGGTGGTGGGTCCCAAGGTGTTCCCCTTGCTCCTGGCCGGCCGCCTCCCCAAAGGGGACGTCTGGGCTGCCGCCAGGCTGGCCGGCATCATGGCGGCCAAAAATACCTCCCAGGTCATTCCCCTGTGCCATCCCCTGCCCCTGACCGGAATTGACCTGGACTTCACTCCGGAACCAGGGGAGTGGGCCGTGGCCATCCGGGCGCAGGTCAGCACCCACGCCCGCACCGGCGTGGAAATGGAGGCCTTGACGGCCGCCGCCGTGGCCGCCCTGACCATCTACGATATGTGCAAGGCGGTGGACCGGGGTCTGATTATTACCGACCTGCTGCTCCTGGAAAAGAGCGGGGGAGCCAGCGGTGAGTATCAACGGGCCGCGGCCCACCCATAAATTTTATTGCGCAGGCTGGAGTTGAGTAATGGAACCTGAAAAACTGGAATATTTCCGAACCCTTTTGCAAGAGCGGCTGGAAGAAATTTTGGGAGAAGCCGACAAGACGCGCAATGACATGACCGGCGTCACCGCTCCCTTCCCGGACCCCACGGACCGGGCCACGCTGGAGACCGACCGCAACTTTGTCTTGCGCATCCGGGACCGGGAACGGAGATTGATCAGCAAGATCAGGGAAGCTCTGGACCGCATCGATGCCGGCACTTACGGCTACTGCGAGCTCTGCGGCAGCGAGATCAGCGTCAAACGCCTCAAAGCCCGCCCGGTGACCACCATGTGCATCGCTTGCAAATCCAGGGAGGAAGCCCTGGAGCGGGCCCGGGGGCAATAACCGTTTCCCCGACGCCGGTCACCCGCGGTCATCCGCCGACCGGGTGAAGTACGGCTGCTATACTGTGAAAAAGCGACCACAGCATCACCCAGCGGCACTATTCCTTCCATGACTCACCCCCTGGACCTCAAAGAATTCACCCTTCCGGAGCTGGAGCAACTCATGGCCGTCTGGGGCCAGCCGCCCTTCCGGGCCCGGCAGCTGGTCAAATGGCTCTATAAAGGCGCCCACGATTTCGAGGCCATGACCGACATCGCCCGGCCTTTCCGGGCCGAGCTGTCCCGGCAGGCCCGGATCAGCAGCCTTAAGGTGGAGCAGGTGCAAACCGCGGCGGACGGCTGCCGGAAATTCCTCTGGGCCCTGGACGACGGCAATCGCATCGAATCGGTCCTCATCCCGGAAGAAAGCCACTACACCCTCTGCCTGTCCACCCAGGTGGGGTGCGCCCAGGGATGCCGGTTTTGTCTGACGGCCCGGCGGGGTCTGATCCGCAACCTGACGGCCGGCGAAATCGTCAATCAGGTCCTGGCGGTGCGCCGGGAGTTGCCTGACGCGCTCCCCCTCACCAACCTGGTCTTCATGGGCATGGGGGAACCGCTGGCCAATTTTTCCGCCCTGGTGCGAGCCCTCACCGTAATCACCGCCCCCTGGGGTCTGAACTTCTCTTCCCGGCGGCTCACCGTCTCCACCGCCGGCTTGGCGCCGTTCATCCCCCGGTTGGGACTGGAGGCCCGGGCCAACCTCACGGTGTCCCTCAATGCCCCGGATGACCGGACCCGGAACCGGATCATGCCCATCAACCGGCGCTATCCGCTTCAAGAGCTTATGTCCGCCTGCCGAGCCTTCCCTTTGCCGCGGCACCGGCGCATCACCTTTGCCTATGTGCTCCTGGACGGCATCAATGACGAGCCCGACCAGGCCCGGCAACTGGCCCGGTTGCTCCGGGGCTTTCGGGCCAAGATCAACCTGATTCCCTTCAACCGCCACCCGCGCCTGCCCTATGGCCCGCCGCCGGAGGCGCGCACCCTGGAGTTTCAGGAAATTTTGCGGGAAGCCCATTATACGGTGTTGATTAGAGAGAGCCGGGGGCAGGAGATCGGCGCCGCTTGCGGCCAACTGGCGGGAGAAAAATCCGGGCCGCCGATGAGCTGAGGGGCGACCATGCCTTCCTGCCAGGCACCGGCCAGGGGTCCCCTATCCATCCCGGCCAGAACTATGAGCCGCTTCCAGCCGGGGTTTTAGGAAGAGAGGGGCTTGATCAGAGGCGGGTGAGACTGCCGGATTTTCTTCGCCCGGTCATTGGGTCCGACTCCAGGGCAGGTTGCCCCGGGGCACCTGTTCTGCTTCCGGGCGGTCTACCGCCTGACGATAATCTCGCTTGCCGATGCCCGCCAGGCGGTCATTTTTGAATACCAGGGGGGTGTAGCCGTTCCGGACGGTGTTACTCTCCTCGAAGTCCATGCTGTGGGTCAGGTAGAAATAGACGGTGTAATGGCCGCCGCGGTAATTCCCTGATTCCTTGATCCCGGGCGGCCCCATGATGCCCAATACTTCCGACTTGGTCATCCCCATCTTCACTTCATTCAAGTGGACGTAATTAGACCACATGCTCTTATCGAAGCGCTGATACAACACCCGGTCGCAGCCCGCGGTCAGCATTCCCAGCGCCAGCAACAGATGTAACCAAGCCATGTGTTTTCTCCCCGGCAATCCAGGCTAACTTCACTATAATCCCGGTGGCCAGGCCAGTCAAGTAAAGGTATTCATCCCCGGGAGAGGGGCAGGCTTTTCTCGGGCAAGAGAGTCAAAATACCCTTTAAAGTAGGAGGTTGCGTTACAGAGGGCCGGTTCCCTAACGGCGGATTGGAATCTCATCCACCGCGCCGGCTCCGGCGGCAAAAGCGGCACGGGGGGAGGACCGCGACCCCATCCGCCAGGCCGCCGCGCCGCGGCAGATTCATCATGGCGCCAAGGCCCCGGACCCGGCGGCCGGCCAGGAGCTGAAGCTTATCCGGGCCACCAGCGGCATCACCCCGCCGCATCATATTTATACGGAAGAGCCTTAAACTAGTTATCAGATGAATTGCCGTCGCCGGGGCGGTCCGTTGGGCCGTGCTTCTCTCAAGGCAATTTCCTTCATGCACCGGTTAATAAGGAATCCCAAAACCACCAGACCGACGCCAGAGCCTAGACTTCTCTCCCTGAACACCCATACTGCCCCCTGCCCCGGGGGTTCCGGGGCGCCTGGCAATTCACCGGGGGCCTCCACTCAATCGCACCATCTCCGGAGTTCAGGCGGTTTCTTTCAGATGTCCCTCAAAGGGGGGTGGATTTTTATTAACCCTTTGGCGATAAAAAATCTTCAAGCGTTTCCGGATGTCAGCCCCTTCCGGACCCATTTGGGTCAGGATCTGCTCCGTAAGGGGGTTCAACTCTTCGTGGCCTATGATTTCGGTGCGCTTGTTTCGCTTCATCATACTCTCGCGAATATTTTTCTTAAGCATCACTTCAAGTTCCATGCCAGGTATTCAGGGGAGGCGGTATCCTCTCAGAGAGAACGCACCCGACCGGGGAACCCCCAGGAAGGCACTCAATCCCGGCCTTCCCCGAAAACTATGAGGCCCAGACCAGGCGAAGGAAATTGTCCATGAAACGGCGGAACTCCCGGCCCATGGCCGCCTCCTGGGCCACTGCGGTGGCGACCATGGCTTCGGGGTCGGCGCCCGACCCGATCAGGGCCCACTCGCTATCATGTTTGAGCCAGGTGGCCACGTCCACGGCGGCGGCATGGTTATCATATTGCAGCCCCACCACTCGGGGATTGTCCGCCAACCCCAGGGCCTCCACCGGCACCGCGGCCGATCTGGCCAGAATAGTGATCTCGGTCGAAACCAGGGGCAGCACTCCCTGGCCGTGCCACTTGAACAACTGTAACTGGGCCGGCAACCCCTGAAATACCGGGTGAGCCTTACCGGCGGGGGTCAGATCCCCGGTGATGAAGCCCACGGACTTTTGGGGCAGGCGACCGACCCGACACCCCAGGACATGGGCCAGCAACTGATGTCCCAGGCAAAAACCCAGATAGGCTTTGCCCGCCGCGATTACTTCCCGGATGCGGGCCTTCAGTGGTTTGAGGTAGGGGAATTCCTCCTCCTCATCCACATTGGGAGTCCCTCCCAAGACAATCATGCCGCCAAAGGGGTCCAGGGGGGGCAGGGGCTCATGCCAGGCCTCCGCTACCCGAAAGTCGATCCCGGCCTCGAGAAGCGCTGCCAGCAGGTGCTGTCCGGGGCCCTCCCAATCCACGTGCTGCACGATCAACAGGCTCTTGGCCGCCACGCCTTATTTCCTCCCGGATGAACTGATTCGGTCGCGTCTTTCTCTTTAATCTGTATATTATAGGGCCAAGTGCGTGGATGGGGCCAGATAAAACGATTCGCGGCGGCAGATTTTCCCGGCGCGGCCCATTTTTCTGCCGGCCTCCCGGCCCCCAATATCCGGCTAAACTGCCGCTTATATCCAGCCCGCCAGGGAGAATGAGTTTGGAATTTCCCGGCATTTCCGGGTATGGTACAGTATTCCGGGAGGAGAGTCAGGCGGATGGCGGATTGGCAGGCAACCGACGGCCTTAAGTATTATCACAGCCCCCTGCTGGCCGCCAGGCCGGAGGTGGTGCACGGGTATTTCACCCGGCAGGGAGGGGTGAGCACCGGGGCTTATCGCAGTCTCAACGTCAGCCTGGCGGTGGGGGACCGGCGGGAGTCGGTGAGCCGGAATCTGCGCCGGCTGCAGCAGGCCCTGGGGCTGGACGGCCTGGCCGGAGCCGCCCAGGTGCACGGGGGCCGGGCGGCGGTGATCACCTCCGCCAGCCAGGCCTTGCTTTCGGACATCCCGGAGGTGGACATCCTGGTCACCACCGTACCCGGCCTGGGTCTGCTCATCAAGCAGGCGGACTGCCAGGCGGTGATGTTCTATGACCCGACCAATCGGGTGGTGGCCAACGTCCACTGCGGTTGGCGCGGGCAAATCCACCATATCCTCAGGGAGGCGGTGAGCCTGCTGCAGGCCAGGTTTGGGACCCGGCCGGCCGAACTCTATGCCGCCGTCGGACCCAGCCTGGGCCCTTGCTGCGCCGAGTTTCGAAACTTCCGCCAGGAATTTCCTTCACCCCTGTGGACTTATCAGGTGCGGCCCACCTACTTTGACCTCTGGCGGCTCAGCCGGGATCAACTGACCGAGGCCGGGCTCTCGCCGGCGCGCATCGACCTGGCCGGCCTCTGCACCCGCTGTGGCGCCGACGATTTTTTCTCCTATCGCCGGGACGGGGTCACCGGCCGCCAGGCGGCCATCATCGCCCTGAGAGCCTGAAATGGGGGCGGCGGCTCCGCCTCGGGCCACCCCGCGCCTCCTGGATCCGACCCCTGTAAATTGCCCAGGGTTTTCCCCCGGGTGTAAAACATCCGGGCGGATGGGGGCCCAGGACCGGTTCCGGTATGCCGTCTCCCCCTGACGCCGGACCGAAGTTTACCTTTACGAGGACTTCTTGGTGACCTTACCCTTCAAATCGTCAAAGATTTTTTTACCGGACTGCACGATCTGGTCAACCTGCTCGGGGAATTTGTAGCCCACAAATACGCCGATGATAAAAACAACAATGAGCAAAAACATCTGAACCTTCCTTTCTTATCCGAATTTTATCTGGTGCGCCTGCACAGGAAAATTTGAGCGTCGTGGCTCTCCTGACTCAGGTCAGGGCTGATAAAGCCTCCCGGGCGAGATGCCCCACGGTGGTCTGGAACAACTTGCCGCGGTCGTAAATCTGCACCGGGTAGTCGTCCTCTTGCAAGGCCCGGAGGGCCTCGGCCGCCGGCCGGTAGCGGCCTTTGCCGATACCCCAGGCCGCCAGGGCGCGCAACTGGGGCTGGGAGTTTGTGAGAAAAGGCACAATCGCAGGGAAAACTTCGTCCAGAAGTTCCGGATGCACCTCCGCCAGGCGGCCCACTCCCCAGAGCATGTCCTCCTGGGAGAACGGTTCCTCCAGAAAGCCGACGAACATGGGGATGATCTCCTTTACCAGGGAAATCCGGTGCCGGCCGATTTCTCCCAGGGCGGCGGCCGCTCCCCAGCCGGTGCTGCCGGAATCCTCATTGAGCAGGTAAATGAGCCGATTGATGAGTTTTTGCACCTGCTCCGGATGGGATCCGGCCACATGCCCCAGGCCCTCCAGGGCATGCCAATACAGGAGGGGGCCCGGCTCGTAGAGGAATTGCATCAAGATGGCGGCCACCCCGGCATTCTGGCCCGCCAGTTCCTCCAGGCCCGGGAAATTCCCGGTCTGGAGCAGGGTGACGATCCGTTCCCGTAATTGGCGGCGTCTGGGTTGCAAAATGGTGTTTTTTCTCCCGAGGCTGTTATTTTACCGGTGCGAAGCTCTCTGCTGGGTCAGCCCTATGCCTTAAAAGGGGATGTCATCTTCCGGCGTGCCACCTGGCGGAGGCTCAAAGGGCGGCTCCGACTCCTGAACCCGGCTGCTGGGGCCACCCAGCATCTGCATGGTATCGGCCACGATTTCGTAAGAATATTGCTTGACCCCATCCTTTTCCCAGGTATCGTTCCGGATCTTGCCTTCAATGTAAACCTGTTTGCCCTTGGAGAGGTACTGGCCGCAAATTTCCGCCAGCTTGCGCCAGGCCACCACCCGATGCCATTCGGTACGCTCCTGGCGATTGCCGTCCTTGTCGGTAAACCTCTCAGTGGTGGCTATCCTAAACTTGGCCACCGCAGTGCCCCCGGCGGTATAGCGCAATTCCGGGTCGGCCCCCAGATTCCCCACCAGAATAACCTTGTTGATCCCAGCCATGCTCCCTCCTGCGACCGCCTTGAGTTTACCACCAACCTCTATCACAGAAAAGGCGGCCGGGCAAGGTCTTATGAGGAAACCTCGATTATGTCTGGGTTGGGAAAAACCCCGATTTTCACCTCGAATCAGCCTTCCGGGGTTGGCAAGCGGCTCCGCCGGATTTATATTTAAGCAATATTTTTTTCTTAGCTTGATGGTCTGGAATCCGCCCTTACATGTGCGGCAGGAAAAATTATGAAGCTTACGTGCTGCTTGAAGATTCTGGGATGTCTGGCCCTCACCCTCCTGAGCGCCACCGCCGGGCTTGCGGCCCCGCCCGGACCGCTGGCCGAAGCCGATACCCTCCTGAAGAGCCCCACGTTGGATATAAGCCAGGCCGGGAAGGCTCTGACCCTGTACGAAGGGGTGTTGTCCGCCGGGACGGCGCCCCGGCCCCTGGTCCTGGAGCAGCTGGCCCGGACCTGCTTTATTCTGGGACAACTGGCCCCCAAAAAATATAGTGAGGGGTACTACCGCAAAGGGCGAGTCTACGCCGAGATGCTTATCCATGAGGACCCCAACCGGACCGCGGGCCATTACTGGCTGGCCCTCAATCTGTGCGGCTGGGCCGACGCCGGCGGGTACATGATGGGACGCCGGCTGCTGCCCCGCATCGTCGAGGAACTCGAACGGGCCCTGGCCCTGGATGAAACTTACGACCAGGCCGGGGCCCACCGGGTCCTGGGACGCATCTTTTTCGAGGCCCCCGGCTGGCCCATGTCCGTGGGCGACCTCACCAAGTCCCTGCACCACCTCCAGGCGGCGGTGCGGCTGGCCCCGGACAACAGCACCAACCACCTGTTCCTGGCCCAGACCATGTATCGCCTCCATTATCCCTCCCTGGCCCAGCAGCAATTGGAACAGGTGCTTAAATGCACCCAATATGCCATTAAGCCCCAGGATCTGGAGGAGGACCGGCAGGAAGCCCAGCGCCTGCTGGTGGAAATGAAGTACGACCAGCCTTCCATATACTAATCAGAGCATCCAAGGAATTGCCTTTTATCCCCTCTCCATTAGCCTCTGGAAAAAAATAGGCGCACTTTCCGGGATTACCTTGATGGTCGCGGTCTTTGGCTGGGTGGGCCAACACCACCTTGTGCTGCACCCGGGAGTTTATCTGAAATTAAACCACTGCCGCTTTGCCTTTGCCGCCGCGGCTTTGTTGGCGACCGTCAATTTGTTGATTCATCTGATTCTTCGCCAATCAAAGGCATAGGACTTGATTTGGCCAAAAGATTTATGCCAGGAGTCGGCTCCCCGAAAAAGTGGCATTTATAGCGGTTGCCAAAAGTTTTTTCCGATTGCGATATTTTATACCGAGTTCGGTCTGAAATGAAACAAATCAATCAGATAACCTATTGATATCACACGTAGGGGCGGGTTTAAAACCCGCCCCTACCAGGCGAACATGGTATGAATAAATCGTAGGGGCACAGCGTGCTGTGCCCCCACAAACCTTATGGGCCTAGCACGCTATGCCCCTACAAAATGAAATTACTTTGGGCAACCGCTATATTCTCATTGGGGCATTCTGGTTTCAGGGGGTGCCCCAGTCCAGCAGGCGGAGGTCCGGAGTGGTCCGGCCCTGGTAGTGCGACAACCGGGTGCCCAGGGCCACATCCAGGGGGCCGGAAAGGGGAGGGGCGGCGGCCATATTAAAGGCGACGGCCTCCAGGACGTGTCCGGCCTGGGCCAGTTGCACCCGCAGATGCCGCTCGCCCACCACCCGGGACCCCAGGCATTCCACTCCCAGGCAGACAATCACCGGGGTCGGGTTGCCGGGCCCGAATGGACGCAAGTATTCTAAATGCTGATAAAATGCCGGATTGAGGTCGTGCAGGTTGGCCTCGGCGTCGACTTTGAGGGTGGGCCGGGGCGGGGCCAGGCCCACCTGTTCGTGGAAGGCCGCCTCCAGGAGTTCTTGTAAGGCCGCCAGATTGTCCGCGTCCAGCTCGAAGCCCGCCGCGGCCGCATGTCCTCCGTATTTGTGGAGGGCCTGATGGCAGGCGCTCAGCCCCTTAAACAGGTGGAAGCCCTCGACGGACCGGGCCGAGCCCCGGCCCCGGCCGTTCTTCAGGCTCACCAGGGCCACAGGTCGGTGATACTCATCCGCCAGGCGGGCCGCCACAATGCCGATCACCCCGGCATGCCAGTCTTCCCCGGCCAGGACCAGGACCGGCCGCGAGGTCAGGCCCCGCCGGCGAATCAGGGCCCCGGCCTGTTGCAGGACTTCCTCTTCTATGGTCTGGCGCTGCCGGTTGAGATTGTGGAGATATCGGGCCTGGGTCCGGGCCTGCTCCAGGTCGTCGCTGAGGAGCAGTTCCAGGGCGCAGCGGGCCTGGCCCATGCGGCCGGCGGCATTGAGCCGGGGCGCCAGTTGAAAGACCACGTTCTGATAAGAGATGGGTTTGCCTTCCAGGCCGACGACTCCCTTCAGGGCGATGATCCCGGGGCGGCGACTCTCCTCCAGAACCTTGAGCCCCTGGCGCACCAGGATGCGGTTTTCCCCCACCAGGGGCACCACGTCGGCGGCGGTCCCCAGGGCCACCAGGTCCAAATAAGACCTGAGGTTGGGCTCCCGGCGCTGCTTAAACCAGCCTTCGGCCCGTAGCTCAGCCCTGAGGCCCAGGGCCAGGAGCAGGGCCACCCCCACCCCGGCCAGCTCCCCAAAGGGATAGGCGTGACCCCGGCGCTTGGGATTGACCACGGCCAGGGCGTCAGGCAGCTCCGGGGGGATCTCATGGTGATCGGTAATGATCACCTCCAGCCCCTGCGTCTTCGCCCAGGCCACTTCCTGGGTGTCACTGATGCCGCAGTCCACCGTGACCATGAGCCTGGCCTGACCGACCAGCTCCTCAAGGACCTCGCGCTTGAGGCCGTATCCCTGGGTCAGGCGGTCGGGGATATAGGGGAAACAGTCAAGGCCCAGCTCCTGGAAGAAAAGGTGGAGCGCCGCGGTGGCGGTGAGGCCGTCGGCGTCGTAATCGCCGTAGACGGCCACCGGCTCCCCTTGGCGCACCGCCCGGCCCAGGCGGACCGCGGCGGCCTCCAGGTCCGGCAGTCCGAAGGGGGGATTCAGGCGCTCCAGGGAAGGGTCCAGAAAGGCCAAAATGTCGTCGGCCGCGGCCAGACCCCGGTTCAACAGGATGCGGGCCACCAGCCGGGGGACACCATGACGGGCCATGACCTCGGTCACCAACTCCGGCTGCTCCGGATATACCTGCCAGGCCTTCTTGCGGCGCAATTGTCCTCCAGTTTTCGGTTTTCGGTTGGTCAGTTATGTAGGGTGCGTTCTACGCACCAAACAAGTCTTGATCATTTAGCTGAAAGCTGACCGCTGAAAGCTGACAGCTTACTCCACCGTCTCTCCCGGTTTTAGGGGAATCACCGTGATCTCCGGCTCCCCTTTCAGGAGGTCAATCAACTCCGCGGCGGTGCCGGTGAGCACCGGGAAGGTGCCGTAGTGCATGGGGATGACCCAGCGGGGCTTCAGCATCCGGCAGGCCAGAGCCGCCTCGGCCGGGCTCATGACGTAGTGGCTGCCGATGGGCAGCATGGCCAACTCCGGATGGTAAAGCTCCCGGATGAGTTCCATGTCTTTGAAGACCGCGGTGTCGCCGGCGTGGTAGGCCACAAAACCGTTGGGGAACTCCACCACGAAGCCCCCGGGGTCGCCGGCGGGGATGAGCTCGCCGGCCTCCTCCACGGAGGAGGAATGCAACGCCTGGGTCATGGTGACCTTGCAGCCGGCCACCGCCAGGGTGCCGCCCTTGTTCATGCCGATGACCTGGGGCGCCCCCTGCCGGGCCAAAATGACGCTGAGCTCATGGATGGCCACCACCGGGGAGCCGCTGGCCTCGGCCACGGCCACGGTTTCACCCACGTGGTCGGCGTGGCCGTGGGTCACCAGGATAAGGTCTACCGGGCCTATTCTATCCACCGGGGTATTGAGCAGTGGGTTGCTGAGCCAGGGGTCGATGAGTACATTCACCCCCGCCCCGGACAATTTAAAGGCCGCATGGCCCAAGAAGGTTATTTGTATGCCCCGGCCGATTTTTCCCTGCGTCATGACACTCTCCTCCTGCGATGCTATGATCGGGCGGCAGCAGTATCTTGCCCGTGTTGGCGTACCGGCTGGAAAGTCTGTGCCACCGATGCAATTGCGTATCACTGGCGGATGGGACGCCCGGCCTGCCAATCTTCCCTACTCGTTCCCAAGCTCCCGCTTGGGAACGCATATTTTGGCCCAAGCTTTGCTTGGGCTCCATAATCTAGATCATTTAGGGAGGAGTTCTGGTGGGCCGTGTCCACCCTACATTTTTTTCTTTGGCTGAAAACTGAAAACTGAAAACTGACCGCTGACCGCGTCCTCCCTACACCATCTGCTCCAGAGCATCCAGATTTTTCCGCAACCCCAGGGCGATGAGGGTGTCTCCCGCCAGGATGAGGGTCTCGTGGCTTGGGTTAAAGAGCAGCTCGCCGTCGGCCCGCTTGATGGCCACCAGGATGAGGTTGAGATTCTGGCGGATCCCCGAGTCTTTCAGCGGCACCCCTAAGAGGGGCGAGGCCTGGCCGACGGCGATCTCTTCCATGGTCCAGTCCACCCCCTCCTTCATGGCCAGTTCCATGAAGGTCACCACCGTGGGGCGCATGATGGTCTGGGCCATTTTTTGCCCGCCCATCTCATAGGGGGATTCCACTTTGTCGGCCCCGGCCCGGAGCAACTTTTTTTCCGAGCCGATTTCTGCCCCCCGGGCCAAGATAAAGAGATTGGGGTTGAGACTGCGGGCCGTCAGCACCACGTAGACGTTGTCGGAGTCGGAAGGCAGCGTGGAGATCAGCCCCCGGGCCCGCTCGATGCCCGCCTCCAGCAGGATATCCTCCCGGGTGGCGTCCCCATTGATAAAGTAATACCCCGATGCCTCCAGGTGGGCGAGCAAAGCCAAGTCGTTTTCCACTATCACCAGGGATAGCCCCCGGCCCTTGAGCTGTCGGGCGACAATTTCGCCGATGCGCCCGAAGCCGCAGAGGATGTAATGATTTTTCAGCCTTTTGATATGCTTGATCAATTTTCGCCTTCCTAAGGCCGCATGGATCTCTCCTTCGACCACCGCCCGGGCCAGAGAGCCCACGATGTAAAACAAGACCCCCATGCCGCTGAGGATCAGCACCATGTTGTAAATGCGCCCGGCTCGGTCCAGGGGATGGGTCTCGCCGTAGCCCACGGTGGTGAGGGTGGTCACCGTCATGTAGAGGGAGTCAAAAAAATCCCACCCTTCCAGCCACATGAAACCCAGGCTGCCGACCACGAGGAGGGCCAGCAGGCTGGCGGCCCACTGGGCGATTTTACGAAAGGTTACCATGCGCCCGGACGCGCTGCAAGTTCTCGCATTGGATGGTTAACGGTTCGGAATCCATGAATTTTTCATCTCTCCCGCAGGGGCACGGGGACTCGTGCCCCCGGGGAAGAGAGGGCTCAACCTGAAGGGCAAAATGTAGGATATCTTCACCCGGTTGTCAAACCTGAGAAACGCATTTTTCCCCCGGCGGGGGCCGGACATCGGCCCCGGACGCCTGGAGACTTAACTCAACTCTGGACCAGGGCCTCGGCCACGTAGGCGTCGGTGATCAGCACGTTGAAATACTTGCCCTTGAGGCAGGCCCGGATGGCTTCGGTCTTTTCCAGGCCGCCGGCCACCGCCACCACGTAGCGGTCAGACCTGGCGGCGCGCTCCCGCAGCTCCAGGGCCCCGACGCCGATGACCCGCCGGGTCAGGGCCGCCAGATCCTTGTCCTGGGTATCGATCATGGGCTCGCCCTGGGCATCAATGGGTGTATGGTTGATTTCCGCCACCACTCCCCGGGCGGCCAGATCCTCGGCGCTCAGGCCCATCTCCTGTTGGGCCAGGGCCCGGAACCCGGGCAGCGGCCCCGTCAGGTAGCCGATCCCCAGGACCATGATATCCGTCTCCCAGATTTCCCGGTAAATCTTCTGCATCTCCGGGTTGGCGGCCATCTGCTTTTCGTACTCCTCCCGGGAACTCACCGGGATGGTGGGCAGATTGTAGGCCGTGGTATCGGGGTACTTGGTGCTCATCATGCCCACCATGGCGTTGGCCGTCAGCCCCGGCATGGTGAGGATGGGGGTCAGGGTCAAGGGGTAGAGGTGCAAGCCGGAAAGCCGCTCCGGCTCCAGGTAGGTAATGAGGTAATACAGGGTTTTGCCGCCGGAGAGGCCGATCTTGGCGCCGGCCCAGGCGATTTCTTCCAGGTAATAGGCCCCTTCCCGGGCCACGGTCTTCTGGATGGCGCCCAGGTCTTTGATGCCGGGGTCCACCACCCGCAGTTCCCGGAGGTGGGGGTAGAGCTTTTTGAGCTGCTCTTCCAGGTCGCTCCGCCGGGGGATGGCCGATTTTTCAAAGATAAAGGCCATAACCTGGGGCAGGGTGGTGTATTCCATGTCGTGCAGCCCCAGGCGGTGGGGCTCGAAGGGCCCGTGACGCCGCATGTAATTGGCCACCCGGTTGGCTTCCTTGCGCACTTCATCAAAGGCCACATCGGCAAACATATCCATGGGACCCAGCAGTTTGCCTTCGGTCAGCTGGTAGCCGGCGGCGATCACCCGGGGCGGGCCGTCAAAGCGGCTGGGGATGGCGTCCTTAAAGGCCACCGGCATCAGGGGGCCATGATGCGAGCCCCGCATCCAGCCCTCCACCAGGTGGGGAAAGGCGAAGGGTTCCAGGACCTCGCCCACTGCGGGCATGCCCGACTGACAGCGAATGATCATCACCGGGTCGTCTTTGCCTACGTAGCGCCCGGCCAGGAGGCCCAGCTTCTGGGAAGAGGCAGCGGCCACCACCTCGTTGTCTTTTTTGCGATAGACGTTTTCGATGAGGTAGCGACCCGGGGTGCCGATCAACACCAGCAGGTCGTACATGTCCTCGGGGCAGGACAGAATCCATTCCTTGTGTTCGATGGCGTCGATCACCCGGAAGCGGAAGCCCCGGTGCATGTTGGGGTCGATGACCAGCCCCACGGTATTGAAAGGATCGCCAAAGATGCGAAACAGGGGCAGGTTCCAGGCGCCGGGGGAGGTCTTGTCCGCCATAAAAATAATGACCGGTTCGCTCTTGCGCTCTTCAAAGTGCAGCTCCGCTACCCCCGGGCCCATGCCCTTGACGTTGCCGGAGAAGGAGTCCGCCAGCATGTCCTGGCCGGCCCCATAGAGCTTCAGGCGCCGGGCCATCTGGGTCAGCTCCATGAAGGTGTCCCAGGCGAACTGATGGATGTCCGAGTCCTCCTCGCCGCGGCGATGGGTCATGATCAGTTCCACGTCGTCGCCACAGTTGAGCACCTGACCGTCGATCAAAAAGCCGCGGTCCACCGCGCCTTTGACGATTTCTCTGGCCAGCGCCAGCATTTCCGGATAGACGGTGCTGTGTCCCACCCAGCCGCCGACGTCTGCCTTAATTACCGATAACGTGATCTTGTCTGCGGTTGCCATAAGTCCTCCTTTTCTCTCGCTGAAAAGTTAAATGGTTTGGCAGAGGATGACGGTTTATGGTAATCAGATGTTTATGTGGATCAGAAAGTGCACCTCCTTGGGCCTGGTTCTGGCCCTGAGTCTGGTTTGCCACTGGGGCTGCGTGCCCCGGCTGCCGCCGGCCGTCCCTGCGGGGCTGCCGCTTGTGCCCGGCCGGTATCTTACCGTTTATTATCGAGCCCCGGACTTCATCCCGGCCCAGGCGACCTATACCCTGACGCCCTTCCCGGTGCAGATGGCCCAGGGCTTTCCGGCCGATGCCTTCCAGGGCCTGTTCATGCAGGAACTGACCCGGGCCTGGCGGGCCAATGGCCTCAAGCTCTCTGGCCAGGGAGAGACCGTCCTGGCCGGGGTGGTCCAATCGGTGGCGGTCCGGGGCGCGGCCTTGCGGTTCTTCCGAGGCAAGATCGACGCCGACCTGGTGGTGTCCGGGGCCATCACCCGGGGGGGTGACACCCTGTTTGCCTTTCAGGACCGTGTCAGCCTGAGCTCACCGGTGAATCCCGGCCCCCCGGCTCCCAAGGAAGATGACCTGTTATTGCGGCAGGCGGCCCGGACTTTTGCCACCCACCTGCTCAATGAGCTTTTGCTTTACTGGGCGCCCGCCGACGGCAAATAGAGATCCCCAAAAACCCGCACGATGAGGCGGGGCCGCTGCTTTGAGGTGGTGAACAGTTCGATCAGACCGGCATAGGGACCCGCCTGCTGGCACGTGTTACGCACCTCCAGGTCATACACCTTGTCCGGCACTTCCGGTTTGAGGGTCACCGCGATTTTGTCCGGGATGGTAGTGCGATATCCGGTAATCTTCCAGGGCATGGGCAGATGCGAGATGAAGCGCACCTGGCCCTGGAGCGCGTCGCCGGGGGCGCCGCGCAGCCGCACGATATGGCTGGGCTGGATTTCGATGAAAGGTTGGGCCACCCCCGTCAGGTCCAGGGACACCATGGGCCGCTCCGGGTCATTGAACCTGACCTTGGTCTGTTTCTTGAACTGATGGATCACCGAATAGGGTTTGATGGTCAGGGTGATTTCCCCCTGGCCGCCGGCGGGGATGGTCTTATCGTATTGGGCCACGGTGCAGGCGCAATCCGGGTCCACGTCTTCGATATGTAAGGGCGCCGAGCCGGTGTTTTTAATCAGAAAGGTATGGGTCAGGGGCCGGTCTTCGTAGATTTTGCCGAAATCGTAGGTGGTCTCGCCGATGACGGCCTGGGGCGCGGTTTCCTGCGCTCCGGCCCGGATGGGCTGCCCTCCCCAGGCGAGGGCCCCCGCCCCCAGGAACAGAAAAGCGCATAGGAGGGTGAAATATCGTGGCTGCCGGGTGATCCGGTATTTCAGGTTATCCGAGTCGATCACGTCAGGTGCGGGCTCCTTGGTCGTCGGGTTCGGCCCTCACTTCTGTTTGGTGGGGCTTCGGGTTTATCGGGGAAAAGGTGCCGGGCCGCCTGACCAGCCAGAAGTGGAGCTCAAGCGATTCTTACCCTCTATATTACCATAAACATTTGTCAATGTTGGCGAAAAGATTTATGATAAATAGGTGACAGGAGGGCTATCCTCATGAATTCCCAAAACTTCTCAAAGGCGGGAGGTTTAACCGATGCAAAGTAAGATTTATCTTGCCGGGATGGCGGTGGTGGCGTCGCTGTTGATCATCTGGGGAATTGGCTGTGCCTCGTCTTCGGGCTACAAGAACCCGGATGTCGAAATCACTAAGCAGCGCACCATGGGAACGCCGGACGAGTTGTCCCCCCTGGCGCCCCCGGGAGCGAGCCAAGTGAAAAAAGTTGGCAATCGTTGGACCTGCGAGTTAAATGGGCGGGTCATGGTTTATAATGACGCCGCCTCTAAATGGGAACCGCAGCAGAAGTAGCGTCAGGTATCGATGCATGGATAAGATGAGGACGGCGATTCACCTGCGCCGCTCTCCATTGCTAAGACTCGATAGATATTATGATGGGGTGGGTCCCGCTTACCCTGGCTGCTGACCATCCTGGTGAATTTTCAAGACTTCTCCGGAGCAGGAGGCTGAAAAGATGCACCTTAAGATAGATCTCGCCAGGATGGTGGCGGCCGCGGCGCTGTTGATCATACTGGGAAGTGGCTGTGCCTCGCCCCCGGCCGGACACCCCTTGTCTGCGGCTCAACAATCCGCGCTCCAAGTCGAACAGGTCCCCATTACCAGCTATATGCGCAGCAGGGAGGGAACCCCGGACGAGTTATCGCCCCTGGCCCCCGCGGAAGCGAGAAACGTGCGTAAAGTCGGGCATAAATGGAGCTGCGACTGGCACGGACAGACCATGATTTATAATAACGCCACCTCCCGCTGGGAACCCCAGCCCTAGGCATATAACTTAAAATAAGAGGATAATTAATTACTTACTGCTCATACTTGATAAATCTTGTTAGATTTGTTGGCCCCGGCTTCAGCCGGCGCCAACCATAAGGTGGGGTGGGCCCCGCCCACCATACCTTTGGACGAAACCCGCTAGTTGCGCTAACCAACCCAGGGGGAGCACCAGCCATGCCCAAAAGTAAAATCCACCGACAGACCCGGGAAACTGAAGTCAATCTGGAACTGGAGCTGGACGGCCGCGGCCAGGCCCAGATCGACACCGGCATCCCGTTTCTCGACCACATGCTTCATCTCTTCGCGGCCCATGGGTATTTTGATTTGACCGTCAAGGCCGTGGGCGACCTGGAGGTGGATCAGCATCACACGGTGGAAGACATCGGCATCTGCCTGGGGCAAGCCTTTCGGGAGGCGGTCCAGCAGCGGCCCGGGGTGCGCCGTTATGGGGAGGCCCGGGTGCCCATGGACGAGGCCTTGGCCCAGGTGACCGTGGACCTGAGCAACCGCCCTTACCTCCACCATGAAGTGCAAATGCCTCCGGGGGGCGCCGGGCTGGAGCCACAACTGCTCAAGGAATTCTGGCGGGCCGTGGCCCTTCATGGCGGCCTGACGCTCCACATCACCGTGCCTTACGGCGAGAACACCCACCACATCCTGGAGGCGGTCTTCAAGGCCGCCGGCCGGGCCCTGGACGCCGCCACCCAGCCGGAGCCCCGGGTCCAGGGGGTGCCGTCCACCAAGGGGGTGCTGTAAAGGCGGCATGACACCAAGTCGCAACGAATCGGCTATTTTCTTGTAGGGGCGGACCTAAGTGTCCGCCCTTGATTGAGGGCGCACACGCAGGTGCGCCCCTACAAATATGTATCTTTTTGATTGCGAATTGAGACCTCTGCGAAAGTCTCCTCACTTGTCATGCTGAAGGAGCGGAGCGACCGAAGAATCTCATAACTACAAGAAAATACAAGATCCTTCGCTTCGCTCAGGATGACAAAATGGCTATTCGTAGAGATCTCGACTTGGTATGACATAGTCAGGGCAGGTGGGGACCTGCTGGCCCGACAACCTGAAGGGTGGAATGTTATACAATCAGGAAGGTACCCTGCAGGCGGGACTCGGATGAGGGGCCGAGGTGAGGGGCATTTTGACTGAGCCTACTATTCCCGATCAAACTGCCGACGGGCCGGAAAGCACTTCCCCCATGGCAACCGGGGCCAGGGTGGCGTTATGTTCCGTGGCCCTCAATCTGGGACTGGTCTTTTTGAAGTACGGCCTGGCCGTTTATGCCGGCAGCCTGGCCCTCAGGGCCGACGCGGTGCACTCCATCGCCGACGTGGTTTCCTCGGCCTCCATCTGGGCCGGCATCAAGATCGCCCACCGCAAGACCAAACTTTTTCCGTACGGGCTTTATAAGGTGGAAAATCTGGTGGCCCTGATAACCGTAGCCCTCCTGGCGGGGGCGGCCTACGAGATCGTCCAGGGGGTGCTGGCCCCCCCCATGCAGATCCGGCCCCAGCGCCTGCCTCTGGCCATGGCCGGCGTGGTCTTGATCGTGTTCATCACCTGGGCCTTTTCCCGGTACGAACTCCGGCGGGGCCGGGCCCTAAACTCCCCCAGCCTGGTGGCGGACGCCCGCCACATCGCCACGGATATGTTTTCCGCCCTCATCATCCTGACCGCCCTCATCGGCGGCTACCTGCACCTGGCCTTTCCCCTGGACCGGGCCGTGGCCCTGGTCATCGTGGCCCTCATCGCCTGGGCCGCCTTCAAGATCGCGGTGGACGCCATCCGGGTACTGCTGGAC
>Ga0307425_1000767_pt1 | contig 19838 bp, 17 predicted proteins | sample SalMarWE160330MG_FD_202152 | JGI IMG/M metagenome (GOLD analysis project Ga0307425, IMG submission 202152) | Salt marsh sediment microbial communities from the Plum Island Ecosystem LTER, Massachusetts, United States - WE1603-30 | ecosystem: Environmental > Aquatic > Marine > Intertidal zone >...
CTGACCGGTGAGCCAGTTGTGGACCGCTATTTCCCTTCCAATAAGGGGGATCATTCCATACCCTCCTCCGAAGGAGAATAATCCTATTTTCATAAAGGTAACAAACAATTCCAGATAAATCATTTCCTCTTTTTCCTTATAATCTTGATTCCATAGCGAGTTAGGCCCAGTACAATTCCCAGCATGATAACATAGATAGGATGAATGCCAGCTGCCAGAAGGAGTAGAAGAGCTATTATGGTTATAAAAGGACCTATTTTATCTTTTATGCCGGCCTTTCCTACGCGAATTGCTGTAATTATTAATAATGCTATTACGGCAGAACTTATTCCTTTGAGGGCTGCCTTTACTGCGCCTATATCGCTGATATATGTAAATACTCTGGCTACCAGGATGATAATTAAGAAAGAGGGAAGTATTACACCCAGCAGGGCGGAAAGGGCCCCGGTATATCCCCCGACTCTCCGGCCGATGAATATAGCTGAATTTACAGCAACGGCTCCGGGGAAAGATTGAGAAATAGTCAGGATATCTATCATATCATTTTGTGAGATCCATTTTTTCTTATCTACTATTTCCCGCTCTATCAGGGGGATCATGGCAAACCCGCCTCCGAATGTAAAACTGCCTATTTTAAAAAAGGTCCAGAAGAGAACCAATATTTTTTTCATAATATTTTGTTGCCAAAAAGAATTATAAAAATTTTATGCCTTTTTTACTTATCATCTTATAGTTCGATTTTATATTAATTTTTAATAATTCTATCATATGTACCGCTGTTGGGGATAGATTTCCTGTAGCTTAATGCTGATGTAAAGATTTCATCTATCGTCTGCGACTGAACAATTTTTATTTACTTGACTAGGTAAATCCTTCCTGTAATATTTAAGTAATATATTTATGGAAAGATGTTCAAAGCTATTTAAACGGTGAAAATTTATGAAAGGTAAAATGAAAGCACAGTTATTTTACGGTCCCGGTGATATAAGGTATGAAGACGTAGACATACCGCAAGTGAGAGAGGGGGAAGCACTGGTTAGGATAAAAAGTGCACTTACCTGCGGTTCGGATGTAAAGACCTACAGGAGAGGCCATCCCACAATGATAAAAAAAGGTTCGGTATTCGGTCATGAGTGGGCCGGAGATGTTGTAGAGACAGGAAGTGCGGTAGATAATTTTAAAATTGGAGACAGGATAGTAGCAGTAAACAGTGTACCCTGTTATGAGTGTTACTACTGCAAACTGGAAAGATATTCTTTATGTGAGAATCTGGTGTACAATAATGGTGCCTATGCAGAATATATAAAGGTGCCGGAAAATATATTGAGAAAGAATGCATACAAGATACCGGATGACCTAAGCTACAGGGAAGCTGCACTGCTGGAACCGCTGTCCTGTGTGGTTCACGGAATAGAACAATCCGGTATCAGGACAGGTGATATCGTAGTAGTTAATGGGGCGGGACCCATAGGCCTTATGTTCGTAATACTGGCAAGGATAAAGGGTGCAGTAGTAATATCGGCAGATCTATCAGAAGAGAGATTGGGATATGCGAAGGAATTTGGTGCCGATTATATTGTTAACAGCGGTAAAGTAAATGATCAGGTACAGGCAGTAAAAAGATTAACCGAAGGGGGCAGAGGTGCAGATGTAGCCGTTGATGCTACCGGAATCCCGGAGGTATGGGAGATGACTGTGCTGATGGGCAGAAAAGGGGCAACCATAAACCTGTTTGGAGGCTGTGCGCCCCAGACCTCCGTCAATATTGATACCAGCCTGCTTCATTACTCGGAGTTGAATATAAAGGGTGTGTATCATCATACACCTTATTATGTAAAGAAAGCGTTTAAGCTTTTAACTTCTGGCCTGATTGACACGGCAAAATTTATAACTGCCGATATGTCCCTTGAAAGACTGAAGGAGGCGCTGGAACTTATGGGCAGGCAGAAAGGAATAAAGTACAATATTAAGATGTGATCATTATGAAAGCTTTGCTTTGTTATAATCAAAATAGATTTAAACTGGAAGAAATAGCCAGGCCCGTGCTGAAGGAAGATGAAATGCTGATAGAAATGATATATACGGGCCTCTGCGGATCTGACATTGTAAAAATATTCGATCCACAGGTAAAAAAGCCTGCTGTTTTTGGGCATGAAGTAGTAGGAAAAGTAGTGGAAACAGGAAAGAATGTAACGGGATTTAATGTAGACGATATAGTAGCAACTGCTCACCATATACCCTGTTATAGGTGTCATTACTGTCTGCACGGCAATTATTCCATGTGCAGGCACTTTAAGGAGACCAATATATATCCGGGTTCATTCTGCCAGTATATAAGACTGTCAGAAGAACATATAAGGCACACTACTTTTAAAATTCCCGGCAGCTTTAATATCATTGAATCGCTGTTTATAGAACCTCTGGCCTGCTGCATAAGAGCCATGGAGAGGATTTCCTTTAAAAAAGATGATATATTCTCAGTGGTCGGTACCGGTGTTATAGGAATGTTATTTATTCAGCTGATTAAACTTTCAGGCGGCAGAGTAGTGGCCGTTGATGTGGACAGCAGCCGCTTGTCCCGGGCTGAAGCTGTGGGAGCCGAATATATTATAAATCCGTCTGTACAAAATATCTGCGGAGAAATTAACAACATCACAGATATAGGAGCAGATGTTGCCATACTTACAGTAACCAATAAGTATACTATGGGTGAAGCCCTCTCTTATATCAGAGACGGGGGGATAATAAGTATTTTTGGAGCTTCGGGCAGGGAGAGTAGAATTGAAGTTGATTTTGAAAAAGTGTACAGAAGAGAGCTGACCATAAATAGTTCTTATTCGGCCACTCCTGAAACCCTGAGGAGAGCCTATAATATTATAAAAGATAAAAAAATAAATTTATCACCACTTATGTCCGAAGTTATACCGCTTTCGGATTTTAAAAAAGGTCTGGACCTTATGCTGAATAGGAAAATATATAAAGCGATTTTTAAGCTGTAATATATCTTTGGCGCGGCAAAACAGTATTTCTTTAGTTTGAGGGTAAATCATGTTTTTAGACGAAGCAAAAATCAATATAAAAGCCGGAGACGGCGGAAACGGTATGGTTACTTTCTTTAACATGAAAGGCGGGGCCAAAAAAATTCCCAGCGGGGGAAACGGAGGAAAGGGCGGCAATATTTTAATAGAGGCTTCCGCGAATTTGAGTACCCTATACGGATTTAAGAAAAAGATACATTTTAAGGCTGAAAATGGGAAAAGCGGCGGGCCCAATAACAGAAATGGTAAGGAAGGGGAGGATTTGATCATAAGAGTACCGACCGGGACCATGATAAAAGATGCGAGAGGAAATACAATTGCTGATCTGGATAATTCCGGGGAAAGAATTATTATAGCTGAAGGTGGAATAGGAGGCAGAGGAAATTCGAGTTTCGTGTCTGCTAAAAGAAGATTTCCTGCATTTGCCGAAATAGGAGAAAAGACGGAGGAATTCTGGGTCAATCTGGAGCTCAGGCTTATTGCTGATGTGGCATTGGTTGGATTTCCCAATTCCGGAAAATCAACAATAATAAGCCGGATATCGGCAGCGAAGCCGAAGATAGCGGATTATCCTTTTACTACTTTATCACCCAATCTGGGTGTTGTAAGTGTAAATGACGAAGATTTTGTGATTGCGGATATCCCCGGACTGGTGGAAGGAGCGCACAGAGGAACTGGCCTGGGGGATAGATTTTTAAAGCATATAACCAGAACTGCGATGCTGGTTCTGGTTTTGGACGGGCAGAGGGTTATAGATCGAATGCAGGATATAGTTGAGACTTTCGATATTTTAAGAGAAGAGATAAGGCTATATAATATTAATGTATATAAAAAAGATTATGTGGTTTTAATAAATAAGATTGATCTGGTATCGGATAATGATAAATTAGGAGAGATTGCAGAAGTTCTTAAAAATAGAAGCAGGAAAGAGGTTTTTTTAATATCAGCTGTTACCGGAAAGGGTCTTGATAAATTGGTATGGAGCCTGCACCGGAGAGTGGCTGCATACAGGGAGAAGTTCCTAAAGGATAAAGGAAGGGCAGCCGGCAGGAGGAGAGAGGTAAGAATTTACGGAACGGATAAAAAGAAACCGGAAATGGGGAAAATTGAGATTGAAAGAAGTAATGGCGAATATGTAGTGAGGAACAGAAAAATAGAAAGAATCGTGGCTATGACTGACCTGGAAAATGAAGAAGCGCTGGATTATTTAAAAATCAAACTTAAAAAAATGGGAATTGCAGACAGGCTGAAAAAGATGGGTATTAAAGAGGGGAGTACCGTAATTATAGGAAACCTGGTTTTTTCACTTGTGGAATAAATTTTATTATGGAGCAGGAGATGGCTGATAAAAAAAGACATACAGGGGATATTAAAAGAATAGTTCTAAAAATAGGTTCCAGCAGCCTTACTTTAAAGCAAGGCGGATTGGATATTGCTAATATAGAAAAATTTGTAAAGGGAGCAGGCTCTCTGGTCAAGAAAGGAATGGAAGTAATAGTGGTTACCAGCGGAGCCATAGCTGCCGGTCTGGAAGGCTTGAATATACCGAAAAAACCGGAAAATATAACACTGCTCCAGGCTGCCGCTTCCATAGGGCAGGTCGAACTTATGAAACTGTACAGCAATATGTTTTCAAGAAATGGTTTAAAAATAGGCCAGATACTATTGACCAAGGAAGATACCACCAGAAGGGAGCAGTATCTAAACATAAAAAATACCATAAAAAATCTAATTGACCTGAGTATTGTTCCTATCATAAATGAAAATGACAGTGTGGCTGTGGATGAAATAAAATTTGGTGATAACGATGAGCTGGCAGCCCTTGTTTCGATTCTGGCAGAGGCAGATATTTTAATAATTTTAACCGATATTGATGGAATGTATGATAAGGACCCCAGGATTCATGAAGACGCAAAGTTGATTTCATATGTAGACAGGATAAATGAGGATATTGAGAATGCAGCAGGAGGAATAGGTTCAACTTATGGTATAGGCGGGATGGAATCAAAGCTAAAAGCTGCAAAAATCTGCTCATTCTCGGGCATAAAAGTGATAATTGCAAACAGCAGAAATAAAGATGTGCTGGACAGGGCCGTTGCCGGTGAAGATATAGGAACATTCTTTTTTCCGCAGACTGGAAAAAGGGTAAAAAGTGTAAAAAAATGGATAGCTTTTGGTATGAAAACCAAAGGCGATATAGTTATAGATAAAGGGGCGGAAGAAGCGGTACTGGACAAAGGGAAAAGCATCCTGGCTGTTGGCGTAGTCGGAGTAAGAGGAAAATTTAACCGGGGCGATACACTGAAGGTGTTTTCAGTGGACCATAGGCTGATTGCCAAAGGGATAAGCAATTTTTCCAGCAGTGACATAGAAAAGATAAAAGGAAAGAACCGCAGTAAAATTTTATCCGAATTCAGTGATTCCATGTGCGGTGAAGTAATTCACAGAGATTGTCTGGTTGTTTTTAAGGATTAATTTTTGACGGCTTTTTTATGTTATAATAACTAGAAATTGGAGGAGTAAATGGATATTGTTCAGGAAATAGCAAAAAATGCAAAAGAAAGCTCTGGTTTTATTTCAAACGCAAATACCACGGTTAAAAATAAAGTATTATCTGATATTTCAAAACATCTTATCAGCGGTACCGGAGAGATAGTAAAAGAGAATAAAAAAGATCTTGAAAGATCCACTCGTCAGGGAATGGCCGAAAGTTTGCTGGATAGGTTGAAACTGGATGAACGAAGAATAGAAAGAAAAGCAGAAAGCATAAATAAAGTTATTAAATTCACCGATCCTGTAGGAGAGGTAATTTTTGGATATAATCTCTCCAATGGACTGATTTTAAAGAATATCAGGGTACCGCTGGGAGTTGTGGGAGTGATATACGAAGCCAGGCCCGATGTTACTATAGATGCTTCGGTTCTGTGCTTAAAGGCCGGGAATTGTATAATTTTAAGGGGAAGCTCACATGCGCTTAATACCAATAAAAAGTTGGTTGAAGTAATGTGCAGGGCCCTGGAGGACAACGATTTACCGCGGGGCATAATACAGATTATCCCTTCTGCAGAAAGAAAAGATGCGGTAAGATTAATGCAGCTGAGGCAGTATATAGATGTCCTTATTCCTAGAGGCAGCAAGAGCTTGATTGACAGCGTGGTGGAAAATTCCAGGGTGCCTGTAATTGAAACAGGGATCGGGAATTGCCATATCTATGTTGACAATATGCTGGAAAACATAAACCAGGATATGATTTGTGAAATAATAATAAATGCCAAGACACAGCGGCCGAGTGTATGCAATTCGGCTGAAAAATTACTGGTGCATAAAGATATTGCTGAAAAACTGCTGCCGGTGATACTTGAAAAGCTTGAAGCCGGAAAAGTGAAGCTTCTGGGCTGCGGTAAGTCTAAAAAGATTTATCCGTCTATCGAGCTTGCTTCCGAACAGGACTGGTATAAAGAATATCTGGACTATAAAATGGCAGTCAAAGTTGTTGATGATATAGAAGAAGCGGTAAAACATATAAATAAGTACAGTTCCCACCATACTGAGACGATAATTACATCAAACTATCAGAGCTCGATTTATTTTACAGGCGGAGTAGACTCATCCACTGTTTTTGTCAATGCTTCTACCAGGTTTACTGACGGGGAACAATTTGGGATGGGTGCGGAAATCGGGATAAGTACCCAGAAACTTCACTGGCGGGGGCCTATGGGGTTAAGGGAGCTTACGACCAATAAGTTCGTAGTGCTTGGAAATGGTCAGGTAAGGACTTGATATGGGGAAAAACAGCGAGATCAATGAGAAAATCGGGATTATGGGTGGAACATTTAATCCCATACATAACGGTCATCTGGTTACTGCTCAGGAAGCATTGAGTCAGTTTAAACTCGATAAAGTAATTTTTATACCTACGGGAAATCCACCTCATAAAGTGGATAATGAAATAACCGATGCGGAGGACAGATATATAATGACTGTTATTGCTACTTCTTCAAACAGCAGATTTTTTGTTTCAAAGATGGAAATAGACAGAAAAGGCAAATCGTACACTATAGACACTGTCAGGCAGTTGAAAGGAATATATGGCAAAAATTCATCGCTTTATTTTATCACCGGTGCGGATGCTATTTTAGAAATACTTACCTGGAAAAATACCGCAGAAATAATTTCACTTTGCAAGTTTATAGCTGCAACCAGGCCCGGATACAACCTTGAACGGATGGAGGACCTTAAAAAAAAGGTTTTAGGAGCAAATGAAGCTTCCAGCAATAAAATTTATATAATGGAGATACCTGCTCTTTCTATTTCTTCGACTGATATAAGAAACAGGGTAAGGAGCAGCAGGCCGATAGATTATCTCCTTCCCAAGGGAGTCAGCAATTACATATTAAAACATGAACTTTATAAATAACTTTGCCCTGACTGCCGGGCAAAAAGAATATCTTAAGGATTTGACTAAAAAAATAAAGTCTGTTATGCCTGTATCATTATATCGGCATTCTATTAACACACTGGAGCATGCGGGTATCATTGCCAAAAAGCATTTAAAAGACATAAATTTTTTTAATTTAAGTGTTGCATGTATACTGCATGATTACGGCAAAATATTCAATTACGGGAAACTGGCGGAGATTGCAAAGGAAAACAGGCTCAAGCTCAGCAATTTTGAATTAAGTTCCCAGCCTTTGATACACGGTTTTGTCGGTGATTATTTGGTTTCAAGAGATTTTAGTATCTCTGAAAAAAAAGTGTTAAAAGCAATTAAATTTCATACCATTGGATATTGTAATATGAGTCTGGAACATAAGATTTTATTTATTGCCGATAAAATTGAAAAAGGGAGAAAATATAATAATGTGGAAAATTTAAGGAGCCTCGCCCTAAAAAACATTGATTTATGTCTGCTAGAGGTTTATAAAAATACTATAATATATGTTATAAACAGGAACAGGCTTTTACATCCTGATACGAGTAAAATTTGGAACAATATTTGCGGAGGTATTTAAAATGTCTTTTGATGAAGATGAGAAAGAATTCAGTGAAAAGAATTCTGACAATAGAGATTTTAATAATATAAGCAGAAGGGATAAAGAGTCCGATAATTTTGAAGATGATTTTTTCAAGGATGAAGATTTTGAGTTTGAAGATCATACGGGCGAAGATTCTGAGAGCGAAGGATATAGAGTTAAAAGGATTAAGCAGAGAAGAAGAAGGAGAAAAGTTATTTTCAGGACTATTGGTATAATGTTTATCCTGATCGTAGTTGCGGTGGGGGTGGTTTTTGGGTACCGGTATATAAAAAATAAATATTTTACTGAAACGGAAATAGCCGAGGAAGAAAGAATAGATATACCCAGCTCTCTTGAATTAACCCAGGATATTGATATTGTTTTTGCCTGTGCCGGCGAGAATCTGTTGGAACCTGATGTGAATTCAGTTATTTTTTCAAGGTATTATAGTATCGAAAATAAATTAATATCATTGTGCGTTCCTGTAAAAACATTATTGGATATACCAAGCATAGGTACGGGATTAGTAGGTGAATCCGTAGAAGGAGGTATGGACCTGCTGAGTCTTACCCTGGAAAGGAATCTGGGTATAGAAATGGAAGTAGATTATTATATTCTTATGGATATCTATAATGTGGTCAATAAATTGGATGGAATAAATCTGGAGCTGGATGGAGAGATTACGGTTAAAAATTATGATGACGACTCAACTTTTAAACTGGAACCGGGGAGTAACCTGATTGACGGATCAGAAGCGGTAAATTTTCTTAAATATTTTAGCGGAATAGAGAAGGAGGTTCCCATAGGGGATATTACAAAACAAAAATTGATCCTGGATGCGATAACCCAAAAGATTGCAGGTGAAAGCGATGAAGAATTATCGGCCAACCTGACTCTGATCCAGGATTTTATGGACAGCAACCTGAGCATGGAAGAGAGATTGAAAATATTCTCCACCTTCTCCAAAATAGGGTCCGGTAAAAGCAATGTTTATCCCCTGAACGTAGATGATCATGAATCACCTGAAGGTGAAATATTTTATACGGTAGGAGATATTTCCGGACTTCCTGAAATATTTGGCATGGAGGAGGCTGTGCCTGAAGAAGTTACTGTCATTGAGGAAACGGTTGATTTAACCGTATTTAACGGCGAGGGTACCCCCGGGCTTGCTGCCGAGGTAGCAGAACTCCTGAAAGATCAGTCATTTGAAAGCGGTAAAAATAAATACAATGTACTTGAAGTGGGAAATGCAAATAATTTTAATTATGATATTACAGAAATTAAGGTATATTCGGACCAGGCTTATGTAATAGACGCAGCAAATGATATAAAAAACATACTGGGAGCGGGGAACATAACTGTAAGTGAAGGCGAGGGTATAGAATCTGACATTATCATAATCCTGGGAACGGATTATAAGACAGGAGAAACGGCATCAGAAGACTCGGCAGCGGCTGATGGAATTATAAAAATTAATATTTTAAACGGAGAAGGCACGGCGAAACTGGCTTCCACGGTGCAAGGAATACTAGAGGATCATTTTAATGCCGAAGAAGAAACTCTTAAAGTAGTTGAAACCAAAGATGCCGGCAACTGGAATTACGAACAGACTGAAATAATCGTATTTGATTCCAGTGAAGAAGTAAATGAACTGGCCCAGCAAATAATGGACAGGCTTGGCGTGGGAATAATAAAATATTCTGATGATAATATAGATAACGTAGATATCAGCATAATTCTAGGGAGTGATTATACAGATCAATGATAAAAAAATAGCAAAGGGCAGTAATCTCAGGTCAGGGGCAGGAGATATTAGGGCCATAGTAAAAAAAGCCGCCAGAATAGCGGATGAAAAAAAAGCGGATTATATAAAGATCCTGGATATGAGATCCAGATTAATCATCACTGACTACTTCGTGATAATCAGCGCAAAGAATACCAGATTAACCAGAAGGATAGAGGAAGAGATTTGCATACATCTAAAAAACCACGGCCGGCATCCCATAAATATTAGCGGGTTATCAGAGGGAAACTGGATTCTTGTTGATTATGATGACTTTGTGGTCCATATCTTTACAAACGAATTCAGGGAATATTATAGGCTCGAAAGATTATGGAAGGATTCTAAAGAGGTAAAATGGAATTAGGTATATTAAAAATTTCTGGGAAAGGATTGGAAATTGAAGAGTGCGGACAGGAGCGAATCTTATAGACCTAAGGAAATAGAAGAAAAAATAATAAAAAAATGGAAAAAAGAAAAAATATATTCTTTAAAATCAGATAAAGATGATCCCAAATACTATGTGCTGGAGATGTTTCCCTACCCTTCCGGAGAGCCTCATATGGGACACGCCAGAAATTATACCATCGGAGACGTTATAGCCAGAATTTATTCAAGGAAAGGATATAGCGTTCTTCACCCCATCGGCTTTGATGCCTTTGGGCTCCCTGCTGAAAATGCTGCAATAAAGAATGGGATGCATCCCGAGGAAAGCACCACGGCCAATATTGATAAAATGAGAAGAGCCTTGATGCGGATGGGAATGAGTTATAATTTTAATGATGAAATAATAACCTCCGAACCCGATTATTACAAATGGACGCAATGGTTCTTCCTGCTTTTTTATAAGATGGGTCTCGCGGAAAAAAAGAAGGCACCAGTTAACTGGTGCAGTTCCTGCCAGACCGTATTGGCAAACGAGCAGGTTATTTCGGGCAGGTGCGAAAGATGTGATAGTCAGGTAGGAAAACGGGTACTGTCTCAGTGGTTTTTTAAAATAACCGATTACGCACAGAGACTTCTTGATGATATGGAGCTGATTAAAGACGGATGGCCCGAAAGGGTGCTGACCATCCAGAAGAACTGGATTGGAAGGAGCGAAGGCGCCATAGTTAATTTTAAACTTGACGGCAGTGAAAATATTTCTATCCCCGTATTTACTACCAGGCCCGATACATTATTCGGAGTTACTTTTTTTATTATGGCTCCCGAGCATTCTCTTATAGATGAGATAGTGATAGATGAAAAGTACAAGGAAGAAGTAAAAAAATTAAAAAAAGTAATTTCGGGACAGAGCGATATTGAACGGGGTTCGGCAGAAGTTGAAAAAATAGGCTGCTTCACTGGGAGATATGTCATTAATCCTTTAAACGGACAGAAAGTTCCCATATGGATTGCAAACTATGTCCTGCTGGAATACGGGACCGGCGCCATAATGGCAGTTCCGGCACATGATCAGAGAGATTTTGAATTTGCATCAAAATATAAAATTCCCATAAAAGAAGTGATATCTTCTGACGGTAAGGAACATAAAGATTTGAGTGCCGCCTATACCGGTGAAGGAATAATGATAAATTCCGGGAGGTTCAACGGTATTGAATCGAAAAAGGGAAAAAGAGAAGCAACTTCCTATATTGAAAAAAATGATATGGGAAAATTTCATATAAGCTATAAGTTAAGAGATTGGCTGATTTCAAGGCAGAGGTATTGGGGGGCACCGATTCCTATCGTTTACTGTGAAAAATGCGGAACGGTTCCCGTTCCAGAGGAAGATCTACCGGTACTGCTTCCGCACGATGTGGATTTCAAACCAAAAGGTCTGTCACCTCTGCTTTACTGTGACCGGTTTGTAAATACTAACTGTCCACGGTGCGGGGGTAAGGCCAGAAGAGAAACAGATACCATGGATACTTTCGTCTGTTCTTCATGGTATTTCTTACGATACTGCAGTCCGCATGACAGCAAGGCTGCTTTTGATAGAAGAGAAGTCAGCCGCTGGATGCCGGTAGATCAATATATAGGGGGAATCGAACATGCCAGCATGCATCTTATATATTCCAGGTTTTTTACCAAAGTTCTTTACGATAAAGGACTTATAGATTTTAGGGAACCTTTTATAAAATACTTCCCCCATGGTGTGGTAAATCTGGGCGGTCAGAGAATGTCCAAGTCCAAAGGAAACATTGTGAACCCTTCGGAAATTTATAATAAATACGGCTCGGATACGTTGAGGTTATATATACTTTTTATGGGCCCTGCCGACAATCCGGTAGACTGGAGCGACAGCGGGGCAGAAGGAGCAAAAAGGTTTCTGGGTAGAGTATGGAGGCTGGCGAACAGGAATATAAAACTTATCGGCAAAAGAAGAAGCGCCGTTAAGAAGATAGGAATACGGGAAGATAACACGGAGAATATTAAGGAGAAATTTATAAAAGGAGAGCTGACCGGCATCGAGAAGGAATTATTCAGGAAGCTGCATCAGACCATAAAAAAGGTATCTGAAGATATTCTGCGTAGATTCAATTTTAATACTGCCATAAGTGCCATTATGGAGCTGGTCAATTTAATGTACAGGTACCAGGATAGTATTGCGGATAGCAAGAAAAATATCTCTCTGGTGAGAGAATTAAATGAAAAATTATTAATGCTTCTTTCTCCCATAATCCCATTCATAACCGAGGAGTTATGGCTAAGGGCCGGGAACACAGAAAGTATTCATAAAATTGCCTGGCCCGGCTATGACAGGGAAGTTGCCGTAGAAGAATCGGTCACTGTAATATTTCAGGTAAATGGAAAACTAAGAGACAGAATGGATTTGCCTCTGGGCACCCCCCGGGAGGAGATCGAAAAATATGCTCTTTCTTCCGAGAAGATAAAAAAAATTATTACCGGTAAAGAAATAATCAAGAAAATAACAGTGCCCGACAAGCTTGTAAATATTGTAATTAAAAGTTAAGAAGAATAAAAAATCTATTATTTTTCTATCGGTTTTTAAGCAGTTTCAGGATTGCCCTGCAGAATGCCGGAAGGTCATTGGGAATTCTCGAAGTTACAATGTTTCCGTCGACAACCACTTCTTTATCTATATACTCCCCGCCTGCATTCTTAAGGTCTGTAGCTATTGCCTTGTAACCGGTAACTTTTTTACCTTTGATTATGTCCGCTTCCGCCAGCATCCATCCGCCGTGGCAAATTGATGCAATAACAATATGCCGGCTGAAGGCTTCTTTTACCAGATTGACCATGTCATGATTAATCCTCATTTTATCGGGGGCGTATCCTCCTGGAATAATTACTGCCGCTGTATTATCCAGGTCTGCTTGTGAGGCAAGAATATCCGATTTTAATACCACTCCAAATTTACCCCTGTATTCTTTGTTTGCTTCCGGGCCCACGATTTTTACATTGTAACCTGCTTCTATGAACCTGTAATATGGATATATTGCCTCTTCGTCTCTGAATTCATTTTCTATAAGCAGTAGCACTGTTTTAGACATTTTGACTCCTTTTATTTTTAAGTTATTAATTATTGTATCAGGATTTTTTATTATATCTATCATGCCATTTTTACCTACCAATTTGTATCTGTATTTTTATGCAGTTTTCAAAGAGCCAACTTACAAGAGTTGTAAACACAACTCTTAAATAGTTCAATTAAAGATTATTTTATGCATACAATTTAAATTAATTCGATTTTACACTTTAATAATATTATATATGTGCTATAATGCAAATATACAAAGGCATAAATATATAATACTATATGGATTCATTAAGCATCAAGGAAAAGCTAGGCAGGGTAAAATTCTTCATTGATAAAATCAAATATAGAAGAGGAAGGCATTTTTATGTAGCGGTATCCGGACTGCTTTTTTTAACAGTGGTTTTTTTTACCGTTATTTTTATAAATCAGCGGCTGGAAATAAAGAGGAAGGAAAATATACTTAAAAGTTATTATCCGGAAAATTATTCAGACAGTATCGAGCCCAAAAGAACTGATGAGAATACTGACAAGATTGCAATAAGCTCCGGTGAGGAAGAAATTATTGAGTCTGATAAAAATGCGGTAAATACCGGAGACTCTGACGGCCAGCTGTCCGCAGGGAACATCATAAAGATCTATATTTGCGGCGAGGTTAACAGTCCGGGCGTTTATGAGATTAGAAATGGGGCAAGGGTAATAGACCTTCTGGAACTTGCAGGCGGGCAGAATGAGAATGCCTGTCTGGATATAGTCAATCTTGCAGAAATTGTGTTTGACGGACAGAGAATCTACATTCCATCCCATGAAGAAATAGATAGCAGCGTTTTTTACTTATCAGGAAGTGATTATTCGAATGGTACCAGCTACCGGGAAATGAGAACCGTAAATATCAATACTGCGGGCTTAGAGGAGCTGGGATCACTGCCCGGAATCGGCCCTGTCACTGCAGGTAATATTATTGATTACAGGAATAAAAAAGGCTCATTTAAAGCCGCAGAAGAGCTAAAAAATGTTACAGGTATTGGCCAGAAAAAATATGAAAAAATAAGGCAGTTCGTATCTATTTGAATAAGATAAAACAAAAAATATCGTTGTTTTTATTCAGCGAATATTATTTTTTCTGGGCAGCGGGGCTAACTGCCGGCATCTATGCGGGCTACAAATATTATTTTTACAAGCCTTGTGCTGTCATAACCGGAGTTACGGTTATTTTCTTATTGATGGCAGTAGAGTTCATAGTGTCCGGCAGGATTTTAAGTAACAGTTATAAGAGCGGGCTCTGCAAGGATATTTACGGCGGCGGTAAACCATTTGGAAGACTAAAGGTCTGCATATCCTTGCAGGGGGAAGAACCATATCCGGCTTATTTTAAAAGAAAAACGGTAAAAATGGTTGTTCTGATTATAATCCCTTTTTTAATCCTTATAGCTGCCGGCAGTTTGATTGCCGGCGCATATCAGTACCGGCAGAGTAAAAGCTTTTTTCTGCCCATCTTAAATAATGAAGGTTTCATCATGGACAGTATGACCGTGGAAGGGAGGGTTATGGACCACCCCTGCCGTAGATTTAATGATTTACTTTTTTTGCTGGAGGTGGAAAAAATATATGTATCTACCGACAGCGGTAACTTAATAAAATTTTTTAAAATAAAAGAGCCTTTAAAAATTGAGATGAAGAATCCCGGAGAAGGATTTCCGGAAAGGGATGATTATCTAAGATTGGGAGGAAATTTAAAAGAGAAGGATCTTAAAAATCTTAAATTAAATATATATGGTGCAGCTGTATTTACGGCCGATAGCGGAAATGCCATAAAAATTGAATATAGAAATTTAGTTTATAAAGCATATACCTTTAGGAACAGGCTTTATGGATGCATAAAAAAAACCTTTTACGGTAATTTAAGCATTAAGGATGCCTGCATAGCCGAGGCGGTAATACTGGGCAACAGAAATAATATCCCCGGGCACATAATGGAAAATTTTAAAAGGTGCGGAACCTATCATTTATTTGCCATTTCGGGGCTGCATGTTTCATTTTTTATGTCTATTATTTATTTATGGTTCAGAAAGTTGAACTCATCTTATGCCGTATTCTGGGCTGCGATTATATTTTTAATCATTTATAATTTTTTGGTGGGAGAAAGAGCAAGCATGCTCAGGGCTTCGATTATGGCTGCTTTGATGTTTCTTGCCAGAAATTGGAATAGAGAATACAGCTGTAAAATTCTGCTGTGCCTTTCTTATATTATAATGATGCTTTTTAATCCTTCTTTTCTCTATGATCTGGGATTCTGGATGTCTTACGGTTCAATGGCAGCCCTGATTCTTGTATACCCTGCTTTAATGACGGTGCCCTATAGGTTTTTTCCATTTTTAAAGCGAAGCAGAGGATGGTTTTTTATTAAAATTGCCCTTATGACTTTTTCCATTCAGATTGCCCTGCTTCCTGTAATGGCCTACTATTTTGGGGAAATTTCTTTAATTTCACCGGTAGCCAATATTCTTATAATACCGGTATTTTATGTTCTTATTTTCATTTTAATGGCATCTTCTTTAATAAGCCTGATATGGCCCCCCGCAGGAGGCTTTATGCTAAAGACCGGAAATATTTTATTTGAGTATATATTAAAAGTGGCTGAAATTTTAGGCAGAAATGATTTTTTTATTATAAATTTTGATAGTTTCAGTATAAAAAATATGGTAATTTACTATATAATATTCTTAATCACATTATATGCAGTTCCCGTAAGTATCAGGAGGCTAAGAATCGGCAAAAAAGCTGGAGGCCAGGTGAGCTGCTTCTGAGGACTGTTTGGATTATATGAACATGAAAGACAATAAATTAAAAAAAGAACCGTTAAAATTACAAAGCCTTAAATCCTGTTATTTATATATAAGCACCAGTGATTCGATGTTGAATGATAAAGTTGAAGGCATAAGAGAATTTCTTAAGGGAAAGATTAATTTTGACACAGATTTTAAAATTTTTGACGGTTCAGGAGATATCGATGAGGAAGAATTCAACAATTATACCGGCACTCCTTCTTTGTTCTCCTCAAAGAAAGTGGTAGTAGTAAAATATGCAGATAAGGTTTCTGCCAGACTACAGAGAAAAATAATAGATTTAATTTCCGTGAGCCGCGACTGCGGCGCAAATATAATTTTTGTTCTTACCGCATCGAAACAAAAATTTAATTCAAATTTGGTGAATTTGATCAAAAAAAATGGTATTGCCAGGCAGTTGAAAGTGCCTGCTGGCAGTAACCTTAAAAACTGGTTGGAAGAAAGATCCAAATCCGATGGGATAGTATTTACTGAAAAGGCTGCTTCTCTTTTAGTGGAAAATGTAAATTTGGATTTAAATCTACTAAAAAAAGAGTATGAAAAGCTTTATGATTATGTAAGTTCGGAAACGAAAAAAGTAATCGATGAAGATGAAATAAGGTTCCTGGTGAGCCGCAATTACTCACTTAAAATTTTTGATTTAGTGGATTACCTGGGCAGGAGAGATAAAGAAAGCAGCCTGAAAGCATTAAGGTCCATACTGGAAGAGAGACAAAATCTGATTGGATTGATAACACTGCTCCACAGGATGTTTAAATGCTTTTTGTATATTAAATCGGGGAACAGTAAGTCATCGGTAACCAGTTATATTGAAAATAACATGAAAATACCTCCTTATTTTGTCGGTAAGCTGGTAAACAAATATATTAAATTGAGCGACAACTATGAACAGTCAGAGATAATTAAAGTCTTTGGAATATTAAACAGATATGATATCAAGATTAGAACCGGTGCAACAGGAAGTAAGCACCTGGTTACCAGGCTGATTTCGGAAATTGTTGATGTCAATGCATAAACAGCAGCGTATGAACTTTCCAGCTGTAAAATATAGCCTGCAGGTCGCGGGCATAAATATTAATGGAAGCAAAATAGGTCTAACTTAGCTGAACTCTGTTTGGGTTAATCGGCGACATCAACTTGTAACCTGTCTGAACTAAAGGAAATATGATTATTTGGATTTCCTGATTGAATTTACAAGCTTTACTGCTTTTGATTTTTTATTGGCTGAAAAATTACTGTGAACCGCTCCCCGTTTTACTGCTTTATCCAGATGTTTAAAGAATGTATCCAGGGTTTTTTCAGCATCCTTTATATTTTTTTTATCCACAGCTTTGGCAAGCTCTTTTTGATCTGTTCTTATTCTGGCTTTAAGAAATTTATTTCTAATATTTCTTCCGATATTCTGCCTGTCTCTTTTTTCCTGCGATTTTATATTTGGCATCTACTTTATCCTCTCACATAACTATCAATTTCAAACGAGGATACATTTTAGCATTTTTTTAAACAAATAAAAATATTTATTACTGCATTAATTTAAATGATATAATGCGTTTTTTAACCATATCTGTAATATAATATAGTTATGAATGAGGATTATTTACTGTCGAGAAAAAGAATTTTTAGTGCCACATTCTTTGTAGTTACGGCAATCATGCTGTCAAAAGTTTCCGGGCTGGTAAGGGATCAGGTAATGGCGGGTTATTTTGGCATAACCTACGATACAGATGCCTTTACCTGGGCTTATTTCATTCCCAATCTTTTCAGGGTGCTTTTTGCCGAAAGCCTTATAATAGCGGCATTTATACCTATTTACTCGACGTATTTAAAGGACAATAAGAAGAACGATTTAAAAATTTTTGTTAACTCGGTTATAAATATAATGGCCGTGGTGTTTCTTATTATTGCTGTGGCCATATTTATTCTATCCCCACAGGTAGGAACGGTTCTTTCAAAAATTGCAAACAACCAGATGGATATAAATAAATTTATAGTAATGAACAGGATTATGATATTCTCTCTGGTTATAATGTCCCTTTCCGGCCTGGCCACCGGAATATTGAATTCGCATAATATTTTTACAGTTCCTTCTCTTGCCCCTTTTGTGATGAATATAATTACCATAATCTTTGCTGTTCTGCTTTTTACCCGCATGGGAATATACGGCATGGCTATAGGGGTAATGGCCGGATCTATACTGCATCTTCTGATACAGGTTCCCCAGCTCAGGGCATCACCATTAAAATACGGATTAAATATAGATTTTAAACATAAAGGTGTCAGGGAAATATTTTCCCTTATGCTGCCCATCCTGCTGAGCCTGGGTGCGGTTCAGCTGAACAATAGCGTGGATAATTTTTTTGCATTGAATCTGGGAGGAGGAAATACTACTGCCCTGACATTATCATGGAGAGTGGCCAACCTGCCGCTGGGAGTATTTTCAGTGGCAATTGTAACCGTACTGTATCCTCTGATATCCAGACAGGCAGCTGATGATGATATCAGGGGCATAAAGGAAAGTTTTTCTCTGGGAGTAAGGGAAATCGGATACATGATGCTGCCGGCAGCCGCAGGAATGGCAATTTTAAGCTACCCCATAATAAAGGTATTGTTCGAACATTATAATTTCAGTCCCGATGACACAAGAAAAGTGGCATATGTCCTGATCTTTCACAGCCTTGGCCTTATTTTTTTTGGATTGCTCATGATACTGAATCGCGTGTTTTATGCATTTAAAAATGTAAAAACCCCTCTTAAGGTTGCAAGCATTTCCATTATAATCAACCTGATTCTGGACTGGATTTTAATAAAATATATGGATATTGGCGGACTGGCTCTTTCAACAACGCTGGTTGCCCTCTGCAATGTAGTAATTCTGTTTATAATATTAAAGAAGAAAATAGGAAGTTTTGGGGGCAGGAGGATACTTATATCATACGCGAAAATATTTTCGGCAACAGCTGTTATGGGTACGGCACTGTATTTTTTATGGAACTGGTTGGAAAATTTTGCATACAGGGGCCTGTGGCCGCTGATACTGTTTTTACTTCTGGCTATTGCGGCCGGCATAGGTATTTATGTATGCTGTACTGTTTTATTTAAAATGGAAGAGATAAAATTTGTGGTAGAATTATTCAGAAAATTCAAAAAGAGCAAATAAGAGCATAAAAGTGGTTGTACCGGGGGAAACCGTATTTAGGGGTTTTTACATTAAATGATGAAATATAATTTTAAAATAGATTATTTATTGCTTTATGATAGATAATAAACTGATAAGAAATTTCTCGATAATTGCCCATATAGACCACGGTAAGTCTACTCTGGCTGACAGAATTTTAGAGATAACGGAAACTGTAAGCAAGAGGGAGATGCTGGACCAATTTCTAGATGATATGGAACTTGAAAGGGAGCGGGGAATCACCATAAAGGCTCATTCGGTAAGAGTCCTCTATAAAAGCAAATCAGACGGCAGACAGTATATATTTAATTTAATTGATACACCGGGCCATGTCGATTTCAGTTATGAGGTCTCCAGAAGCCTGGCTGCCTGTGAAGGGGCAATACTGGTTGTTGATGCCACCCAGGGAATACAGGCACAGACACTGGCTAACGTTTATATGGCAGTTGATAATAATCTGGAAATTATTCCGGTTATTAATAAGATTGACCTGAAGAGCGCAA
>Ga0307425_1000768_pt1 | contig 19834 bp, 12 predicted proteins | sample SalMarWE160330MG_FD_202152 | JGI IMG/M metagenome (GOLD analysis project Ga0307425, IMG submission 202152) | Salt marsh sediment microbial communities from the Plum Island Ecosystem LTER, Massachusetts, United States - WE1603-30 | ecosystem: Environmental > Aquatic > Marine > Intertidal zone >...
GGTTTGGTACATCTTGACTGGAATATTAAGGGCAAAAGCGATGATATAGTAGATGTGAGTGAGGAAGGGATTTTACTGATGGAGAAAAATTATCAGATATCTAATAGAAAAGATATAGTTCTGCACGTTCAATATCTTGTAACTACTGATGGAGTTGGGATCTCAAACATAAAACTTGTAAAGATCGAAAAGTAAATATTATAAACATTAATTAAAGGAGTACTAAAATGAAGACTTTATTGATAACCCTCGCTGCTTTAGTTATTCTATTTGTTATAGGATGTCAGGAAAATTCTATAACAGATCCACTAACAAGTGAATCCACTAACAAAGTTCAAATTCCTGATGTATACCCTCAGGGAATTATTCCTCTCAAAGGGATGTTAAAAGATCCTCACCCGATTATGAATTCATATTATATTATAAACGGTCAGATTAAATATGAATTTAGGATGGCATCTTTAGATATGATGCGCCCTGCACCGCGGAATTATGTTTCATTACACTTCTCAACTGACGCGGACTTCAAATACTTGTGCACAGTGTGTCTTCCTTCTGAAAATGATGTTTTCGTAGGAGTTATTAAAAGTGAAACAGAAGAGAATTTAATTCTGACCGGAGGCTTTTTGCTTATTGAAAAGTCATTTGTCATTCAAGGAAGGGAAGACGGGATGGTTTTCAAGTGTAAATTTCTTGTAACAACCGGTCGTGTAGAATTAAAAGCAATGTGGCTTGCTCTACCGCCACAGAATAATCAAATAATCTATAATCATTAATTAATTGGAGGATGTAATGAAAACTCTATTTGTTTGCCTCGTTACTTTCTTGTTCGCATTAATTATAGGATGCCAGGAAAGTTCTATCACTGATCCGGTATCAAATGATACCGAATTTAACCAAGGTACCGACGAGCTGAATGCTATAGACAAGGATAACTACCACGAAGTTATCAAGCTTCTGGGTATACTTCATGATCCCAGTCATATATTAAACAGCTTTGCTGAAATAAAAGGGACTGTAAGGTACCGTCTGGAAAAAATCTTCACTGACCAAACACCCCCTCGGGAGGCTATAAATGTACAGCTTAAAGTTAATGCTGTATTAAAAAGCAATTGCCCGGAAGAGGACCGCCCTTGGACTGTAGACAATACTTCTGTAGATGTGGTTTATATGTCCTCAGGAATTGAGCCTGTTTACTTTTTGGAAAAAGCATTCAGAGTACATAATACCAGTTGTCCTTTAAATCTCGTTTTGAAGTTTCAGGTAGATGAGAAAAAATTATTGCTGGTCTCAATGGATTTAAAGAAAGTACCTGGCTTGCTTCCAATCCCTGATCCTGGAATGTAATTGTGATGGCTTGATTATGTATTCATCAAATTAACCCTGCCTTTTAATTAAAGGCGGGGATTTTTAAAAAAGGAGGATAAAATGAAAATTCAACTAAAAATAATTGTTCTAATATGTATTCTTTCAATAATTGCTCTCTGCCAAAACCAGTTATATTGGAAAGATGCACCAACTAATGGAACAAAAATATATTCAATAAAATTTTTTGATTTAAATAATGGAGTTGCTGAATCGCAATTCGAAGAAACACTGGAGACAAATAACAGTGGTAAGAGTTGGTTACCTGTTGCTACAACAGAAAAGAAAAAAGAATTCACTAATTATTTATGGAGTGCAGAAATTTACTGCGCAATTATGATGACTAGTGATGGCGGAACTACCTGGATCCCATATCTACAGGAACCACAAGAACATTTTTGTATGGTTTATTTTAAAGATCAGAACACTGGTTGGAAAGTAGCTGAAGAATTTTTAATTAAAGTGATAAATACCATTAACACATATATTAAAAATGATGATATTAAATCGCTGGTTGATCAACCTCATCAATGCACGGAATATTATTCCAATGTTGACTCAGGCTGGGCTTTAGGATGGTGTATACGGAATCTTGAGAACCAATAGGAAATCTCGAATCTTACGGGAGTAAATACTATATGCAAGTTTTAATTTAACCCTCCCTCATTTATGATGGCAGGGTTTTTTATATCCTACCTGTTAAAATCTTTCTGGTGACAATCAATTCTTTCTTTCCTCAGAAATAATTAATTTTCAACAAAAATTTATCCGCACTTTTTTTGGGAGGCTGTCATGCGCTCACTTCTTTTCAATCTTTCATTATTTTTTTTAATTGTTCTGTTATTTAGCTGTGGACCAAGCAACACAGTAAAAGTAGAATCCTTCACTCCAACCGGTGAAATTCAGAATCTGACAAATTTTGTTGTAGAATTTTCTGAGGATCTTGCCCCTGCAGATGTTCAGGATAAATGGCTGGATGAACCGTTCGTTACATTTAAACCTGCCATTTCCGGTAAGTTTAAGTGGACGTCACCCAGCACGCTTGTTTTCTCTCCTGATGCACCGCTGGAACCTATTCAAAGCTACTCTGCAATAATTAATAAAAATGTTCTTTTCAAAACAAATTACTCTCCTGATTTTGATGAGTATAATTTCCATACCCCGTACTTCGATGTAACCAAGGTTGATTTTTTCTGGACGAACATTCCTTACCAGAATTACAAATTGAGTGTACAGGCAAATATTCATTTCAATTATCCGGTTGATCCAAAATCGTTAAGAGACTTTTTAGAAGTTAAAAGGGCAGGTGCCGAAGTAAAAGATTTCCAGATTGTTTCAGAGCAGAGCGCTGACATAATTGCAATAAATTTTGGTGAAGTCCAGCAGACAGATAAAGAGCAGCTTTTTTCAGTTAAAGTGAAAGAAAACCTTGTCTCTACTATTGGTAAAGATGGTTTGAAAGAAGCCCGCAATTTTGATGTAAAGCTTCCACCAATTACTCGTCTTGCAATAACAAATGTAACTGCCGGCTTTGATGGCAGCACAGGCTGGATTGAAGTTGCAACTACTCAAACTGTTGATGATAAAAGATTGAAAGAATTCATTAGCACAGAGCCATCTAAGAAATTAAATTTTTCAGTCAGTGGAAACGTGATTAGAATTGAAACCGATCTCGATAATGTTCAGACAGTTGATCTATTAATTAAAAAAGGTCTTCCCGGTCTTTACGGTGGTAAACTTGAATTCGAGTACGAGCAGGAAGTTTCGATGGTCAATGTTCAGCCATCAATCAACTTTGCCGATAAGAGAGGAAAATATTTAATGCTTGGCGGTGAAGAAAATCTTAAAGTAAATGCTGTCAATATCAGTGAAGTTGAAGTCGAAGTCTCACAGGTCTTCAAAAACAACATCCTGCATTTTCTAAACCAGTACGGATATTATTACTACTATGATGAATATGAATACGAAAATTATAATCCCAGCTACTACGTTGGTGATTTTGGAGAAACACTCTACGAAGAAAAAATTAAGCTGCCCCAGGGACAAAACTGGTTGAAGAGTTTTACTGTTAATCTTAATAAAGCACTGGGACAAAAGTTTAAAGGAGTTTACACGGTATCTGTGCGTTCTGCTGAAGAACGCTGGCGAAATGATTCGAAGGTGGTTGCTATATCCGATCTCGGTATCATATCAAAATTTGCTGATGATGAGATTTATGTTTTTGTAAATACGATCAGTGGTGCACAACCTGTAGCTGAAGCGGAAGTAAATATCGTCTCAACAAATAATCAAACCATACTTACAGGAAAGACTGACGAAAGCGGATTTGCAGTATTTAAAGATGTGAAGAAAAAAACTGAAGGATTTTCACCACGCCTGGTTGTTGTACAAAAGGAAGAAGACTTCAATTATATTGACTTAAGGGAAACCGGTATTGAAACTTCTCGCTTCGATGTTGGAGGTCTTACACAGTATGCTGCTGATTTTAATGTATTCCTTTACTCCCCGCGAAACATTTATCGTCCCGGAGAAGAAATTCAGCTATCGGCGATTGTCAGGAATGATAAGATCAATGTGGTTAAAGATGTACCGCTGATTACAAAAATAGTTACGCCAACCGGAAAAGTTTTTGAAGAATATAAAAAAGATTTAAACGAACAAGGATCATTTGAACTTTCATTTACGCTTCCTGAATATGCTCAAACCGGCGGATATTCAGCCGATGTTTACACAGGAAGTAAACAACTAATAGGTTCGTACAAATTCAAAGTTGAAGAATTTGTACCCGATAAGATTCGTGTTAATGTTAAATCAGATAAAGAAAAAACTAAACCCGGTGATAAAGTCGCGATTAATGTATCTGCTGAATTTCTTTTCGGTGCACCTGCAGCTGACATGAGATATGAGACTGATATTCAGTTAAATCATAAATCTTTCAAAAGTAAAAATTATCCTGGTTACATATTTTCAAACTCATCAATAACAAATACAAGTATTGATCATACACTGCTTGAAGGACAACTGGATTCTGAAGGTAAGACGAAGATTGAATACACTATTCCTACTGAAATTCAGAGTAAAGGTGTTGTAACCGGAATAGCCTATGTAAGTATTTTCGATCTTACAGGAAGAACGGTAACACGTTCCGCAAGCTTTGATGTTTACCCAAAGGATTATTTCATCGGCATAAAATCAACTGATTACTATTTCGGAGTGAACGAAAACATAACTTTTAATCTTGTCGCAGTTGATAAAGATGACAAACAAATAAATAATTTTGCTGCTACCGCAAAGCTTATCAGATACGAATGGCAGACGGTCCTTAAAAAAGATTACAACAACAGATATTATTATACCTCGGAACAAAAAGAAGTTAATGAATGGGAAAAAGATCTAACCATTAACGGAGCGACAAAATTTAATTTTATGGTTGCGAAGTCGGGAAGATATGAATTACTTGTTTTTAAGAAAGGGAGCAGCGATTATGAGAAAAATATTTTTTATGCGTACGGATGGGGTGCTTCCACGGCAGGTTCATTCGAAGTTGATAAAGAAGGAAAGGTCGAAATAGTTTTTGATAAAGAGCAATATGAGCCTGGTGAAAAAGCAAAAGTTCTTTTCACCTGTCCTTTCTCCGGCAAGCTGCTTGTAACTCTTGAAAGAGGGAGCGTTTATTCTTATCAGTATATTGATGTTAACAGCAGATCGGCGGAGTTAGAGGTGCCTCTGAATGATGATCTGATGCCAAACGTTTATGTAACTGCAACACTCTTCAAAAAGCACAGTAAAGAAGATACTACTCCATTTCTTGTGGGTCACGGTTTTGCATCAATGAAAGTAGTGAAGAGCAAAAACAAACTGCAGGTTTCAATTTCTGCACCACAAAAAATAAAACCGAATACGACTCAGCAAATAACAATTGAGACCGAAGGTCAGCAGAATATCTATGTTACACTCGCTGCTGTTGATGAAGGAATATTACAGATAACAAATTTCTCTACCCCCGATCCTTATGGATTTATGTATGCAAAGCGCCCGTTGATGGTAGAGAGTTATGATCTTTACAAACTTCTTCTACCCGAAATTGTCTCCATCAGTTCGTCGACGGGTGGAGGTGAAATGGAACAGCAGCTTCAGAAAAGAACAAACCCTATTTCAGTGAAAAGATTTAAGCTTCTTTCTTATTGGAGCGGAATTAAAAAGACTAATAGTAATGGAGTAGTGACAGTTTCGCTTAACATTCCGCAGTTTAACGGGGAAGTTCGTTTAATGGCGGTTGCTTATACTGATTCGCGATTCGGTTCTGCGGAAGAGCATATGAAAGTTGCGGATGATCTTATTATTGAACCACAGGTTCCAAGATTCCTTGCAGTAAATGATTCACTTGTTACGCCTGTTTCAATCGTCAACACAACTAATAAAACTGCAAACGTAGATGTTACCTTAAAAGTGAACGGTCCTTTAAAGATTACCTCATCGGCAAAAAAATCTTTGAAGATAGAACCAAATTCAACCGGAAATGTCACTTTTGGAATACTCGCTCAATCACAGGTTGGCGCAGGGAAAATAATATTTGAAACATCTGGATTAGCGAACGTTAAAGAGGAAATTGATATTGCAGTCAGACCTATTTCTCCGCTCATAGTTGAAACCGGATCGGGAACAATTGAAGCCGGCAAGGAAATTAAAATCGATGTCCCGAAGAACTTCCTTAAAGGAACACAGAAGACTTCATTAACTATCAGCAAATTCCCTGCAGTAAAGTTTGCCAAACAACTAAAGTATCTTATCGGATATCCGCACGGATGCATCGAGCAGACAGTTTCAAAATTATTCCCGCAGCTTTACTTTGAAGACCTTGCAAAACTTGTTGCCCCTGAATTATATCGAACAAATAATCCGGTTTATTATGTGAAGGAAGGACTACGGAAAATTGAAACAATGCAATTGTACGATGGTTCGTTAGCATACTGGCAAGGAGGAACCGAAACAAGCTGGTGGGGCTCTGTTTATGCAGCTCACTTTTTAGTGGAGGCAAAGAAAGCAGGATTTAATGTTTCGGAAAGTGTTCTTAATAAGCTGTTAAAGTACATAGCACAAAAAGCGAAAGAACAAAGTACTTACGATTATATTACATACACAGCAACAGGTAGAACGATAAAGAAAATTGCCAACAAGGAAATTCTCTATTCGCTTTATGTACTTGCACTTGCAGGTAATGGTGATATTGCAACAATGAATTATTATAAAGCAAGACCACATCTCGTATCGAGGGATATGCTTTATATGCTTGCCGGTTCTTATGCACTTATGGGCAGATGGAATTCATATTACGAAATTGTGCCGAATGCATTTGAGCCTATAAAAACTGAGCGATTAACCGGTGGCTGTTTTGATTCGGATATTCGTGCAAATGCAATTATGTTAAACGTTCTTCTTGAAGTTGAGCCAGCTAATAAGCAAATCCCGGTAATAATTAAATATCTAACTCAAAATTCTGATAGAATGTATTCAACCCAGGAAAGATCGTTTGCTTTTCTCGCATTAGGTAAAGCAGCAAGCTTGAACGCAGATGCTAATGTTAATGTAGATATTCTTGTTGATGGGAAATCAATCAATAAATTTTCTGGAAAGGACCTGACCGTGACAGATGAAAAACTGAACGGTGCAAATATAACTTTGAAAGCAAGCGGTAAAGGAGATGTTTATTATTTCTGGAGTGCCGAGGGTGTAAAGTTAAATGAAAAAGTGAAAGAAGAAGATTCGTATATGCAGATTAGAAGATCTTTCTATAGTTACAAAACAGAAAGGTTAATATCCGATAATCGTTTCTACCAGGGTGAGTTAATTGTATGTAAAATCGAATTAACCGGGTTTGATAGAAACGCCGATAATATAGTAATTACCGATTTAATACCAGCAGGATTTGAAATAGAAAATCCCAGACTTAATCCCGCAACGGAATTAAAATGGAAACCTAGGAATCCAATGAATGTGCAGTATATGGATATACGTGACGATCGTCTGTTACTCTTTACAAATTTAAATAGAAATAAGACGAACGAATTTTATTACCTGCTTCGTGTTGTAAACCAGGGAACTTATCAGCTTCCTGTAATTGGTGCCGAAGCAATGTACGATCAAGAGTATCATTCGTACAATGGAGCAGGAGTGGTGAAAGTACAGCAAAGGTTAGGAGAATAGTTAAAAAAAATAGAACGCAGATTACGCAGATTACGCAGATTACGCAGATTACGCAGATTACGCAGATCAGGCAGATTTTCTCAGATCAAAATTAGGAAATTTGATGGAAGAGTATTTACATAAAGAGATAACTTCAAAAGTGATTAATGCATTTTATAAAGTTTATAACACGTTGGGTTATGGATTTCTTGAAAAAGTTTATGAAAATGCTATGCGAATCGAATTAATGAAAATGGGAATTTTTGTAGAACAGCAAAAAAATATTAAAGTATATTATGAATCAGAGATGGTTGGAGACTATTTCGCTGATCTACTAATAAATGATTTAGTAATTGTTGAATTAAAAGCTGCTGAAAATATCTGTGAAGAGCATGAAGCACAATTATTGAATTATTTGAAAGCAACAGATGTAGAAGTAGGATTACTTTTAAATTTTGGTAAGACTCCTGAAGTTAGGAGAAAAATATTTATGAATAAAAATAAAAAATTAAAATCTTGATAATCAGCGGAGATCCGCTCAATCTGCGAGATCTGCGTTCTATAATCCTAATAATTGATTATTGAAGATGCACTTTGAGTTAATAAAAAAATATTACAAAACCGTGAGGATTGTTTTTACAATCCTGTTGCTTTTTGTTGTATTGGATTTCCTTTTTCCTCTGCCAAAGCAAAAAGAGTTCTCAAAGGAAATTCATGCAAAAGATGGAACTCTCCTAACTGCATATTTAACAAAAGATGATAAGTGGAGACTTCGAACAGAGTTAAATGAAGTATCTCCTGACTTAGTAAAAGCTGTTATTGAAAAAGAAGACAGCTGGTTTTACTGGCACTTCGGCATAAATCCTGTTTCAATTGTTCGTGCTTTATATAAAAATATTTTCAGCGGTGAAATAGAGTCAGGAGCATCAACAATTACCATGCAGGTTGCGCGTATGCTCGAACAAAAAAAGCGAACCTATTTTAACAAAATTGTAGAGATGTTCCGTGCGACTCAGCTTGAAATTAAATATTCTAAACGGGAAATACTCGAACTTTATTTTAGCCTGCTTCCTTTCGGTGGCAATATTGAAGGAGTGAAATCAGCTTCGTACATTTACTTTAACAGATCACCAGACAAACTTAGTCTTGCACAATCGATAACGCTGGCTGTGATTCCGAACGATCCAAATACATTAAGGTTAGATAGATCGAATCAAGAAATAATTGCAAAGAGAAATGGCTGGATTGAAAAATTTAGAAAGGCAGGGTTATTTTCTTTGGTAGATTTAAAAGATGCACTTGATGAACCGATTGAAACAAATCGTTATCAAATTCCTGTTTTAGCACCTCACTTCAGTTATTATGTTAAAGATAATTTCAATGGTGATATCGTTAACACAACTCTCAATCTTTCAATCCAGCAAACGGCAGAAAATATTTTGCTTCGAAACGTAAGAAAAGTTTTTTACAAAGGAATTACAAACGGTGCTGTGCTGGTTATTGATAATAATAATTCCTCGGTTGTTGCATACTGCGGCTCTTCAGACTTTTATGACGAGGGTTCATTTGGGCAGGTTAACGGTGTAACTGCAATTCGCTCTCCCGGTTCTACATTAAAAGCGGCACTTTATGCTTATGCATTTGATGAGGGAAATTTAACTCCGCAGATGAAGATTGCAGATATACCGACAGACTTTCATGGATATCAACCAGAAAATTATGATCTGAAATTTTATGGAAATGTTTCTGCTGAGTTTGCGCTGGTTAATTCGCTCAACATACCGGCAGTTAAACTCCTTGAGAAAATAGGATTAAATAATTTCATAAAATTCCTTGGAGGATCGGGATTTAATCAAATTCAAAAGCAAAAAAGTAAACTAGGACTATCATTAATTCTTGGCGGCTGCGGAACAACCCTTCAGGAATTAACAAGACTCTTTTCTTCTTTTGCAAGAAAAGGAAAACTATACCCGCTTAATTTCATATCAACTGAAAATGAAGATGAAGGTGAACAAATTTTTTCCGAAGCTTCGTCATATCTGGTTGCTGGCATTTTGTCGGGAATAAACCGAAGTGATATTGTAAATTTTTCTAACTACTCCAAACTCCCGAAGTTTGCATGGAAAACAGGAACCTCTTACGGTAAAAGAGATGCGTGGGCAATTGGATTCAATCCAAACTACACAATTGGAATATGGATGGGAAACTTCAACGGTGTCGGCTCTCCAAACTTATCCGGTGGTGAAGTTGCCGTCCCACTTTTATTCGATCTGTTCAATGCGATTGATTATAACCCGGATGGTAAATGGTTTGAACCACCTGAAGATTTATATACAAGAGATGTATGTAGCGAAAGCGGATTAATCCCGACTCAATACTGTACAAGTGTGACCCGTGATTTTGCGATTAAGAATAAATCAAATAACGAAGTGTGCAATATTCATAAACCGGTATATGTCAATATCGAAGAGACAATTCAGTATTGCACGGACTGCTTACCGTCTTCAGGTTATAAAAAAGTCGTTTATCCTGTTTATCAACCTGAACTGACAGTCTGGCTTTCTCAAAACAAATATGATTTTAACACACCACCACCGCATAATCCGGATTGCACAGCAAAGTTCACTGAAGGGGGTCCAAAAATTTTATCTCCATCTGAAGATTATGAATACTTTTTAGAATCTCCTCAAAATGGTGAGAAGCAGGAAATCCTTTTACTTGCCGCGTCTGACAGCAGAGTAAAAACTCATTACTGGTATATAAATGATAAGTTCTACAGAAAATGTAAACCGGGTGAACGGATTTTCTTCAATCCAAAAGAAAAAGATTTAAAGATAACCTGCCTTGATGATAAAGGAAGAGACAGGAGTATAAGAATTGAAATTAAGTATTATTAAATGTCCGTACTATTTCTTTTTGGGTTTCAGATTGGATATGAATCCTTGCCCACTTAATTTTAGATATAATCACAATAAAGTTCCTTATTAAATGCAAAAGAGTTCGGAGCTATCTGCTGAAAATAAATATAAACTTTTAAGAGATATTTCTTTTAAAATAAAAGATACATTAGATCTTAATGTTATTCTTAATCTTTTACTTGATGCTCTTAAAACGGTTATAAATTATGATGCAGCTGGTATTTTTGTCTTAAGTGAGGATATTGAACATCCTGATTTTCATTACCCCGGACAAATGATTGGTGGAGTTGCAAAGCGCGGATACGAGGAGCATCCCATTGAGTCTGATGAAATGCTGCGGGAGGGAAAAGGAATAATAGGATACGTAATTCGTTCAAAAGAAAGTTTAATAATTGATGATATTAGAAAAGATAGTCGATATGTAATTGGAAGAAGAGAAACACTTTCGGAAATAGCGGTCCCAATTATTAAGAATAACAAAGCTATTGGTGCATTGGATGTTGAAAGTGATAGACTTGCCGCTTTTGATCGACACCACCTAGAGATACTTCAGTTCTTTGCTGATGCTGCTGCCATCTCTTTGGAAAAAGCAATCCTTCATCATCAAATTCTTGAAAAGAAAAAATTAGAAGAGCAGATGCAGATAGCTAAAAATGTGCAACTGAATCTTTTACCGGCTCATCCTCCGGAAATTGAAGGATATGATATCGCAGGAATTTGTATTCCCACTTATGAAATTGGTGGTGATTATTATGATTATATTAATTTGGATGAAAATAATCTTGCGATAATTGTAGCTGATGTTTCAGGTGATGGAATTCCTGCGGCTCTGATAATGGCAGCATTTCGTGCGATACTGATAAACCAGCTAAAGTTAATTCAGGAACCAGCAGAGATTATGAATTTGTTAAACGAACAAATTCCCGAAGTGAGTAGAAAGAGGGATTTTATTACAGCATTTTATGGAAAATTAAATTTTAAAGAACACAAGTTTACCTTTACTAACTGCGGGCATAATCCTCCTGTATTAATGAGAACCGATGGCCAAATAGAATTTCTCGAAACAGGTGGGCCTTCTTTAAATATTGTTCGTGAAGCAAGCTTTGCTTCATCCTCAGTGAACTTAGCTTCGGGAGATCAAATAATCTTCTATACTGATGGAGTTACCGAAATTTTTAATGGAAACTCAAAGGAATATGGTTTTGAAAGGCTTCAAAAGGTTATTTTAAATTCGAAGGATTCATCTGCTGATGAGATCTTAAACAAAATTGTGGAATCAACAAAAAACTTTTCTGGAACAAATTTGTACAGAGATGATTTCACACTAGTAGTACTAAAAAGAAAATATTAATTTTATAAACAACTTTGACCAGGAGAATATTATGAAAGTATTTCCAAAAATCTTTTCATCTATTTTTTTAATAATCTTTTTATTCTTCTCAGAAAGTATCTTTTCGCAGGATACATTTTCAATTGTTGCTGTTGATACAGTTACCGGTGAGATCGGTAGTGCCGGTGCTTCCTGTGTAGGAGCAATTTATGGAGTCGGAGCATTTATACTCAGCGATGTAATTGAAGGTATCGGTGCCATTCATACTCAAGCATATTACCTGGCTCAAAACCAGCAGAATGCTCACAACCGCATGCTCGAAGGATTATCACCGCAGGAAATTATTGATTGGCTTGTTGCAAACGATGCACAAGGAAATCCGACCATTCGCCAATATGGAATAGTTGATTTGACGCGTAATGGAGAAAGTGCAGCATATACCGGAATAAACTGTGACGATTATAAAAATCATGTTACCGGACCTAGTTATGCTATTCAGGGAAATATTTTATTGGGACAGATAATAATCGATACAATGCAGACTGCTTTTCTTAACACGGAAGGGCCTTTGGCGGATAAATTAATGGCAACATTGCAGGCTGCAAAAATTGTTGGTGCAGATACCCGTTGTGCATCGAGAAATACTTCATCGGAATCAGGTTTTGTGAAAGTTGTAAGAATCGGTGATGGAAACACTCCATACCTTCAAATAGTTGTCCCTGATACACCTTCCGGAACCGATCCGATAGACGTGCTGCAAGGTATGTTTGATCATTGGAAAGATTCTCTGTTTACTTTTGTGGATCCTTTCCTCTCTGAAATAATGGTTGAACCGGATACTCTTCCTGCAGATGAAATTTCACAGGCAGTAATTACAATTTCTCCAAAGAATAATTCTGATACACTTTTAGCAAGTGGTATGCAGGTTGTACTATCAAACACAGGTGCTGGTTTACTAAGTTCGGTAACTGATCTTGGAGATGGAACATATGAAGCAACCGTCACAGCACCAATTGCAATTGGAACAGACACAATTTCTGCAATTGTAATTTCAGGAGCTGATACAGTATCAATTTTCTGGAATGCAATAATCACTTATGTTAATCCAACTTCAATTAATGAAAATCTTACATCTCCCGATAAATTTTATCTTTACCAAAACTACCCGCAGCCGTTTAATCCTTCCACGACCATAAAATACCAGATTCCCAAAACTAGCTTTGTTTCGCTGAAAGTCTTTGATGCCTTAGGTAGGGAAGTTGTTACTCTTGTGAACGAAGAGAAAACTTATGGGAATTATGAAGTGGAGTTTGATGGTTCCGGATTAACGAGTGGGGTTTATTTTTATACCCTCAAGTCGGGTGAATTTTCAAATACTAAAAAAATGTCGTTAGTAAAATGATGTGATTATTTTCCTGGTGATGACACGCCTGTTGCGGATTTTAATTAATTAGTTTTTTATAGCTAAAGGTCACATCTGAAATGGAATAAGTACATAGTATTCTTATCAAGGTACAAGTTTTGTCTGACGATTTCTTATAATTCAAATAATTGACTTTTAGTTAATTTAATACGAATTAAAGTCATTTGTGATATAATCGGCGAAATTTGTTTCTGATAAACACTAATAATTGGTATTGCTATATTGAAGTAGAACAACAATATTTTTAGTAAATTAGAGTAAAATAAAATTTTAAAACCTAAATCTGGAGAAATAATATGAATTACATATTTACAAAGAAGAAATTTTATAATATTACCAGGTTAATTTTCTTTCTGGTTATAGTTTCTCTCGTTTCACCAAGTCTGATTTTTTCTCAAACAAACGAACAAAAAAAAGATAAGCCGGATCCCAGATTACATCATGAAGTTAAGGATGATGATTATGTTCCGGTTGACAGGGAAAGTCAGGGAAGATCGCCTGCTTATAATTATACTATGAGTAATATTACGACCCATCAGGTGAATGTTGACGGGAACGGGCAAAACATTGTTGGGGATGCTGCGAATGAACCTTCAATTGCTGTTGATCCGAATAATCGTAACAAAATAGTGATAGGATGGCGGCAATTCGATACAGTCAATAATAATTTCCGTCAAAATGGGTATGGATATACTACAGACGGGGGACTGACATGGACGTTTCCGGGTGTAATACAGCCGGGTATATTCAGGTCAGATCCGGTGCTTGATTATGATATTTATGGAAATTTTTATTATAACAGTTTGACAGACGACCCGGACTATTTTTGCAAAGTTTTCAAATCAACTAATGGAGGTTCAACCTGGGACAGTGGGGTTGATGCGCATGGGGGAGACAAGCAGTGGATGACGATTGATAAAACCGACGGTGTCGGTAATGGTCATATTTATGCCTTCTGGACCAGTTATTTCAGCACCTGTTACCCCGGATTTTTTACACGTTCAACAGATGGCGGAGGGTTTTTTGAAAATTGTGTCATAATCCCGAATGATCCATCCTGGGGCACACTTATGGTAGCACCAAACGGGAACTTATATGTTGGCGGAACAGATGGTTCCAGCTACGATTTTAGGGTTGCTAGATCATCAAATGCACAGATTTCCGGTCAAACTGTATCATGGGATATGACTACAGTTGTAAGTCTGGATGGTTCTATTACTTATGGAATTGGACCTAATCCTGGTGGTCTCGGAGGACAAACATCTATAGCGGTTGATACTTCCGGTGGTCCTTATGATGGCAACGTCTACTTATTATGTACGGTTGACAGAAATTCTAATTCCGATCCTGCTGATGTTATGTTTGCCCGCAGCACAAACGGCGGTGCTAGCTTTAGTTCACCAGTTCGAGTTAACGATGACGCAGGTACTTCAGCATGGCAGTGGTTCGGTACTATGTCTGTCGCTCCAACCGGACGTATAGATGTGATATGGCTGGATACCCGTGATAATCTGGGAACTTATTTGTCGGCATTATATTACTCATTTTCAACAGATGGAGGGGTAACCTGGTCGGAAAATGAAAGACTCTCAGATTTCTTTAATCCTCATGTTGGCTGGCCGCAGCAGGATAAAATGGGTGATTACTTCCACATGGTTTCCGATAGTAACGGTGCCAGCCTTGCATGGGCAGCTACATTTAATAATGAACAGGATGTTTATTATAGTTATATCGCAACAACTATTGTTCCTGTAGAATTAGTTTCGTTCTCATATTCTGTTGAAGGAAATACTGTCAATTTATCCTGGTCAACAGCAACAGAATTAAATAACCGTGGCTTTGAAATTCAGAGAAGCTTAAATGAAACAAACTGGAGTACGATTGGTTTTAGAGAAGGAAAAGGAACGACATCGGAACCACAGCAGTATTCTCATTCGGATAATTTGTCAGGTGTGGAATCATCTAGACTTTATTATAGATTAAAACAGATAGATTTTGATGGTAGTTTTGAATACTCAAACACTTTAGAAGTTCAAATTGCTCCATCAGTATTTTCACTTACACAAAACTATCCAAACCCATTTAATCCAAGCACCAAAATAAAATACTCCATTCCACAATCATCAAATGTGGTAATAAAAGTTTTTAATGTTGTGGGAGATGAAGTGTCAACACTGGTTAATGGACAAAAACAAGCAGGCACCTATGAATTAACGTTTAACGCAGAAAACTTACCTAGCGGAGTTTATTTCTATCAACTTAAAGCCGGAGATTTTATTCAAACGAAAAGAATGATTTTAATAAAATAAAAAAAATTTTTTACTGAATTAAAGCCCTTATCAGTGCTGACTGATAGGGGCTTTTTTCATTTCCAGATAGAATTTCCATTTGAAAGTTCAAACTCTTGTCAAGTTGAATGAATTACTAATTCTAGAGATGTAACATCTTATTCTTACTTTCTAATAGATAAATCCTTCAGTTCAATCTTATTTAAACCGACACCATCAGTCGTGACAAGATATGTACATACTAATTCCACTTTATCCTTCATTCCCTGGACGGGGTAAGTTTTTTCCAGCAGATAGATACCTTCTTCAGGGACATAAATGAAACTATCTGACTTTGCAAAAACATCCAGTGCCCTGTTTTCTTGATCTTTCAAATTTGGATTTATTAGGGTTGCATCAATTGCAATGTCAAGATTAACGTCAGACTTTGATGCTGTAGGACTCAAATTTTGAGAGAACAATTCTTCTTTATATTTGATAATTCCATTTATTTGATAGTAAGTGTTGCCCCAACCAGGTAGTTCTAAAATACGATCAAGTTTTATCGTACCTGTTTTAACATTTTCAGTTGATTTTTGAAGTGTGCCTTGATCTGGAGAAACGGGATTGTTTAAAGAATTGTCTTTGCAGCTAAAAAGTAAAAAAAGTGATAAAATAATAGAACCCAAAATAGTCTTTTTCATAGCTCACTCCTTTTTGTTTATTGATATTTTCTCTATTAATTAATTTTAACGACCTAATTGTAATTCATCAATCTTAATCTATAATTAATAAAAAATTAATTTTTATTAATAATTGATAGAAAAATTCAATCAATCCTGAAAATAGAAGAATAAAAAAAATATTATTATTGAGCTTGTAATTACAAAATTGAAAGGATGAATTTAAAACTCATCCTCCACCAGCCAGCCCTGAGCTTTGTCGGTAGAAATTTCAGAAATGAATCTTGATGCTTTGGAAAGCGTTATTCCATCAATCCGGTTATACATATGCATCGGATAGGTTACAAACAAATTCTGCTTTGCACGTGTTGATGCAACATACATCAATCGTCTTTCCTCCTCGAGTGATTCCAGACTTTCCGCAGCTCGAACAGAAGGGAAGTAGCCTTCAACAGCGTGAATAACAAATACAGAGTGCCACTCTAATCCCTTTGCCGAATGAATCGTGGAAAGAGTTAAGTAATCATCCTCTTTATCCGTTTCGTCAATATCAATTACGCTATCTATAATTGGTTCAATTGCCATATCAGCGAGGAAAGAATCTAGCGACCTGTAGTTCTCGGAAATATTCTGAAGTGTTTCAAGGTCTTTGCTTCGTTTATTAAAATCATCATACTTTATTTTGAAAAGAGGATAATAATAATCGAAAACCATTCCCACCCTCTCAGATGGTGGTGATTGGGAAGTGTGAATCTTATAAAGCAGTATGAAAAGATCTTTCAGTTTTATGTGAGCAAATTCTTTTTTGGAACCTGGATGATGTTCAATTGTAAGTCTTGCTGTTGCCAGTTCATCAAGTATTCTTTGTGCAGTTTTTGGTCCAACACCTTCGTGCAGCAAAAGAACTCTGTACCAGCTCACTATGTCGCGGGGATTAGATGCAATTCTTAAAAAAGCAAGAATATCTTTTACATGTGCAGTCTCTATGAATTTTATACCGCCGAACTTTTGAAAAGGTATTCCGGCTTTAGCTAATTCAATTTCAAGGTCAAATGAAAAGAAGGAGGAACGGAATAAAACCGAAATATCTTTTAATCTCACTCCTTCCTCGAGCAAGTCCAATATTTTTTCAACAATGAATTTTGATTGCATATTTTCAGTTGCAGCTGCAACAATAAACGGAAGTTCTCCACCACCTCTTTTTGTGTAAAGTGCTTTTGTGTATTTCTCAACAGCACCGTCATAAATGTGGTTCGCAAAATCAAGTATAGTTTGAACACTGCGGTAATTTTCTTCAATCTTTATAATCTCAGCATCGGGAAACAAAGTGGGGAAATCCATAATGTTTTTAAAGTTAGCTCCGCGGAAAGAATATATAGATTGGGCATCATCTCCAACTACCATCACGTTTCCGTTGTGCTGCGCTAATCCTTTTACAATATCAGCCTGAAGTTTATTGGTGTCCTGGTATTCATCAATCATAACAAAGTTAATTGTTGAAAGTAGGTTTCTGGAAGCAGCATTTCCACTTTGAAGAAAATCTCTTAAATAAACAAGCAAGTCATCATAATCCAGGAGATTATTTTTTCTTTTATAATTCTGGAAGATCTTTTTTACTTCTAAAATTTTATCCAGTTCCAAAATGAAGTGCGGATAGTCTTCTTCAATAATTTGGTCTACAGGTTTTTCAGTATTTACAGATAGGCTAAAAATCTTGTTCAGTGTTTCTTTCTTCGGAAACCTTCTTTCTTTGCTGATTAATCCTTCCTGCGTACGAATTAAGTTTATAATATCCTCACTATCTCCCTGATCAAGAATTGTAAAGTTTGAATCTAGTCCGGCTGCTTTAGAATACTTTCTTAGCGTAATATTTGCAAAAGAGTGGAATGTTCCACCGCGAATTTTTGAGCATCGGTCATCAAGAAGAACAGATGCGCGCTTCATCATCTCGTTCGCTGCTTTGCGTGTGAATGTAAGAAGCAGAATAGAATTGGGATCGTATCCCAACTCAATCAATCTTGCGACGCGGTAGACCAGAGTTCTGGTTTTGCCGGTCCCTGCACCAGCAATTATGAGGTAAGCACCATTCACAGCTGAAACTGCCTCAAGCTGTGATGGATTAAGCTCCTGCTGGTAATTTATAGCAAAACGGGCTTCATCTAATTTCTTTTCGAAGCCCGCCTTGCCAACTCTTTTTAGCTTATATTTTTTTTGATTCATCTAGGACGCATTGCTTTGGGTTTGCCCAATATTTCTGAGAAAATAATATATTCCCTTAAAGTTGAAGGGTTTGTAAACCTGGTTTTTATCAACGAAATTATTTCACTTCTCTCAGGTTTAACTCTTGACAGTGATTCTTCAAACTTTGCAGCTTGTTTTTCTATTCCGGAATCAACCTGTGAAATTTTCTTTTTAACTACTTCTGTTTTTCTTTCCCAGTTATCGGTATAAGAATGTTCAGATGCTGTAGGGGTGTGCCAGCTATCAGGTTTTGATTGCTCTTTAGATTGTATAATACTTACCGGTTCCTCAGGTTGCGCAGTAGTTGTTCTTTCCTGTCCTGGCAATTCGTTTCCAACTTTAAAGAAATCCTCAATCTCTCTCAGGACATCATATTCTTCTTTGGGTTGAGTTTGAGGTACAGTAACATCAGCTTGAGTAAAATCATCCGGTCTAGGTACCTGGGTAGAGGTCTTCTGTTGCTGTTGCTGTTTCTTCTTTTTAAAGATGCTGCTAAGAAAGCTGATAATAATTATTACATAGATAAGTATTTCGAAGAAGTTATCCATTAACTTTGTTTCTTTTTATCTTCAGGTTTTGAAATCGCATCCCGCATCTCTGTATCAGCCTGAATATTTCTAAGCTGGTAGTAATCCATTACACCTAATCTGCCCGACCGAAACGCTTCTGCCATAGCGCGAGGCACTTCCGCTTCAGCCTCAACAACACGTGCTCTTTGTTTGGCAACTTCTGCAATATTTTCCTGTTCACTTGCAACTGCAGCCGCTCTTCGTTCTTCTGCTTTGGCACGTGCGACTTTTAGGTCAGCTTCTGCTTGATCCGTTTGAAGCATAGCGCCGATGTTCTGTCCGATATCTACATCAGCTATATCAATTGACAGAATTTCGAATGCGGTCCCCGAATCAAGTCCTTTTGCTAAAACACTTTTTGAAATTTTATCAGGATTTTCCAGTACTTCCTTGTGCGAATTGCTTGAACCGATAGTTGAAACTATTCCTTCACCAACTCTTGCAAGAACTGTTGCTTCACCTGCGCCGCCAACTAACCTGTCAATATTCGCTCTTACGGTTACTCTGGCAATAGCTTTTAGCTGAATACCATCTTTTGCAACAGCAGCAACCAGAGGTGTTTCAATTACTTTAGGAAGGACTGACATTTTAACTGCTTCCAACACATCTCTTCCGGCAAGATCAATTGCAGCCGCACGTTCAAATGGAAGACTTATGTTTGCCTTATCTGCTGATATTAAAGCTGCTATAACTTTTTTAACATTTCCTCCTGCAAGGTAATGTGCTTCAAGCATTGCCTGATGAACGTTTATACCAGCCTTAGTTGCCATAATCATACTATCAACAATTATACTTGGTGGAACTCTTCTTAATCTCATCCCAACCAGATCCTTGAATATTCTTATTTTCACACCG
>Ga0307425_1000769_pt1 | contig 19833 bp, 15 predicted proteins | sample SalMarWE160330MG_FD_202152 | JGI IMG/M metagenome (GOLD analysis project Ga0307425, IMG submission 202152) | Salt marsh sediment microbial communities from the Plum Island Ecosystem LTER, Massachusetts, United States - WE1603-30 | ecosystem: Environmental > Aquatic > Marine > Intertidal zone >...
CGCAGCGGGGCGAACGGCTCGGACGCCCTGGCTCTGCCTTTAAGGCCGATGTCGCCGTCGATCCGGTGGAGGGAACGAGCTATCTCGTGCGCGGACAGACCAATGCTTTGGCCGTGCTGGCAGTGGCGGCCCGCGGCGCCATGATGAATCCGGCGCCCGCCTTCTACATGGAGAAATTCGTTGCCAGCGCACCGGCGCTCGGCAAGATCGATCCGAACTGGCCGGTGGAGAAGAAACTCGTCACCCTTGCCGAGGTTCTCGACAAGGATGTCTCGGATCTCACCGTCTTTGTGCTGGAGAAGCCGCGGCACCGCGATCTGGTCGATCGCATCTTGAAAGCGGGCGCGCGGGTCGCGCTCTACCCTGCCGGCGACGTTGCCGGGGCGCTAATGGCCGCCATTCCCGGTTCAGGAATCGATGCGCTGATGGGAACCGGAGGCTCGCCGGAAGGCGTTATGTCGGCATGCGCGATCAGGGCAATCGGCGGCGAGTTTCTGGCGCGCCTCGATCCGCAGCTTCAGACCGAGGCGAAGGCGGTCAAGGACGCCGGGATCGACACCACAAAATGGTATCGGCGCGACGAAATCATCGCGTCGGACAACGTGTTCTTCTGTGCCACGGGGATTACCACCGGTCTCATGCTCGACGGTGTCGAGCGGACGAAGTCTCACTACAAGCTACAAACGATGATGATAACGGGCGCAACCGGCGAGCGGCAGATCATGACGACCTTCATGCCGATCGCGCGTATGGCGAGCGCTGCGGCGCGCGAAGTCGCTTGACGCCCGATTTGGGAGGAGTGCCTGGAGTTGCGAAATGCCGAAACGAGTCGAGCATCCGATCATACTCGGCATCGTAGGTGATTCAGCGTCAGGAAAGTCGACACTTGCAATGGGCGTAGCCCAGATCCTGGGCGAAGAACACTGCACGGTGATCTGCACTGACGACTATCATCGCTACGACCGCGCGGCCCGCGTGGCCGCGGGCTTGTCGGCGCTCGACCCGCGCGCCAACCATATCGATATCCTCGAACAGCATTTGCGTCTCTTGCGTACGGGCGAGGCGATCCTAAAGCCGGTCTACGACCATAAGCGCGGGACATTCGAGCCTCCCGAATACGTCAAACCAAAGGACTACGTGATCGCCGAAGGCCTGCTCGGCTTCGCCACGCGGACCATGCGCGACTGCTATGACGTGAAGATCTATCTCGATCCGGAGGAAGACCTTCGGATAAGGTGGAAGCTACATCGCGATACCACCATGCGCGGCTACAAGAAGAAAGAAGTTCTGGCAGTACTCGAACGGCGCCAAAATGACAGCCCCAATTTCATTCACCCGCAGCGGACGTTCGCCGACATTGTCATCAGATTTCAGCAGGCGACTGATGCCAATGGCTCCGATACCCATCTCGACGTCTTGCACATCCTGCGCCCGACGCTGCCGCATCCCGACTTCACCCCCTTGTTCGACGGGTCGAGCAACGCCGGGTTGAACCTCGAGCTTGCCCGCGACCGTGACGGCAAGCCTGTCGACGTACTTGAGATTAACGGGAATATCTCCGACAAGAGGGCCGAACGGATCGAAGATCTGCTATGGAACCTCATCCCGGAGGCGGGGCATTTGCGTGACCAGGTAGGCCGTATCGATATCGCCAACGGCGCCAAGAGCCACCCCTTGGCGCTGACCCAACTTCTCGTTGGGTATCATGCGGTTAAGGCGGCGATGGGTGCCCGCGCCTAAGTGTAAAAATCTAGAGTAACAATCCAACGTTTGGGGAGACTCGATGGCTGAAGCCCTGATGCAGGATCAACTGCGCTCGTAAAACCTGCTTCCACATGGTTCCACATCGACTGGCCTCTAGCCATTGTAATAAAACAACTTTCTCCCCCATCATTCCACCCGACACCACTTGGCTATAACCCCCTTTTGTGCTACCAAAAGCTACCTAAACGTGTTTTGGCGTCTCTCTAGGTAGCAGATTCGGGTGAAGGCCTGATGCCTCGGCGCAAACTCAATGACGCATTTCTCCGCACCGTAAAGCCGCCCGCCAAAGGCCAGGAAGAGCACTGGGATACCTTGACGCCAGGGTTCGGCGTTCGGGTCTCTTATGGGGGCCGCAAGGCCTTTGTGGTGCTAACCAGAATCAACGGGAAGCTTTGTCGCTTCACCGTGGGAACCTACCCAAAGATGGGGCTGGGGGAGGCCCGCGACGAAGCCCAGCAAATCATCAAGGATGCGGCCAAGGGCATTTCCCCGAAGGAGCGTGAGGCAGAGGAACGCCGTAAGGCGAAGACTGCGCAGCGGAACACCTTCGGCGCTGTGGCTGAGGAGTTCATGGCCGATCACGCCAGGAACTTGCGAACGCGCGGCGAGATGCAAAGAATGATCAATGTGGACTTGCTGCCGGAGTGGGGCGACAAGCCGATCTCAAGCATCACGAGAGCGGATGTTAAGGCAGTGCTGCGCGAGAAGGCCCGCAAGGCTCCCATCGCTGCGAACCGCCTTCTGTCCCTCATAAGCAAGATATTCGGCTGGGCTCTTGATGAAGAGATTATCCAGGCCTCGCCAGCCGTGAGGCTGAGGCGTCCCGCTGAAGAGCAAGAGCGGGAGCGCTCGCTAACTGACGAAGAGATCCGCCAACTGTGGCCAGTGTTCACAAGCCTCGGTTATCCGTTCGGGCATGGGCTCAAGTTCCTGCTCGTAACCGGGCAGCGACGTGGTGAAGTCTCCGGTATGAAATGGACCGAGATTGATAATGACGGCTGGAACATCCCCGGCAGTCGCGCCAAGTCGAAGCAGGGACACCGCGTTCCGCTCTCAACTCTAGCGCTGGAAATACTGGAGGAGTCCCCGCACATCGGCGATTACGTGTTTATGTCGGGGAGGGGACTAAACCCGCTCGAAGGATGGGAAGGCGCCAAGCGGCGCGTGGACAGTTTCCTAAAGAAGCCAATCGAGGACTGGCGCATTCACGACCTGCGCCGCACGATGGCTACGCAGATGCGCAGCCTCGGCATTGATCGGCTTGTGGTCTCCAAACTCCTGAACCATGCCGAGAGCGGTGTCACGAAAACCTATGATCGCTATGCGGCTGATCCTGAGAAGGTTGCCGCGATGGAGCGGTGGTCAGACCGGCTCAAGGAGATCATCTCTGGCGAAAAGTCAGAGAGTGTCGTCTTACTCCATAGGAAGGAGAAGGCATGAATCCAATAGCTGACTTCACGCAAAAACTGGAGCGGGCTTTTGGCACTTCGGGCTTACCTGAGCGCAATCGCTATATCCTAATGCTTCGTGCCGTTGAGGAGTTTATGCGCGATCTGGATCTTCCAAGTGAATGGCGGAGAAGGACATTCGAGCTGGGTCTTGCCCTCGGGGAGCTTGAGGATGGCATCACGCCCGAACTTTTGAAACCGGCGAAAAGAACTGATGGGGGGCGCCCCAGCGATGAATGGCGAGTTTGGATTGTGCGTGGTTGCGCTGTGCTGGCTCTTGAGTCAAGGTTGCGGACAGGGATGCCCCCGAAAGATGCTGTCAAAGAACTAAAAAAGCTATTTCCTCGTCTTGACGACTCACCATTCACGAGGAAGGGGCAGCTAGAAACCTCAATAAGAAATTGGCAGCGTAAAATGGCTGAGGTTAAGAGGAATGATCACCTCTCCCTTGTTGCCGAACAGCATGAAGATGCGCGGGACAAACTCTCTGACCTGGACGCTAAAGATGCTATCTCAGTAGCCGATATGCTCCTGCGAGGAGCATTGCGCTAACCCCCCATATTATTACCAGCCCAACTCAGCCACATAACCTTCACCTTCATGAACCACGGCGACACGTTGTCACCGGAAGCAAGAGGTTATGATGGACGAAACAGACAACCGCATCATTCGATATGCACAACTCAAGCCTGAGTTGGGCATCCCTTACAGCCGGACGCATATCGACCGGCTCGAAGCGGGGGGTAAATGGCCCCGGCGCTTCAAACTGTCCGATGGCAGTAATTTCTACGGTTGGTGGAGACGAGAAATTGTCGCCCACCTTGAAAAGCTCGCCGCAGCCCGCGAGGGTGAGCGGCTGCCTAAAATTCCCTAACCCCTGACCCAGCGCCGCTCCGGGCGATCCAAGAAAATGGCCGCCCGCGTCCTACAAGACGAGAGCGGCCAAAGAGGAAATCTGTAACGTGGATGGATTAAATCATTTTAGCGCCGCCCGACAAGAGCGTTCCCCTCGTCGGCACCAACAATCAATTCATCTTCATGCTTGCGGCCCACGCTGCATTCTTGAGGCACTAATTGCTGTCGAATCAGGCCAACCGCTTGATGCGGTGCTGGCAGACTTCGAGCGTCTGCCGCCCCGAGTGTACCACGCCGCGATCATGGCCTTCTGCGATGAGGTGGCGTTATGAGCCAAGCGGCAAAAATAGACTTTAGCCTCATTCCCACGATTGACATTGCGCGAGAGTTGTTTGGTCCAGAGGGTCGCGAGCGGACCAACGGTGCAGAAAAACATTTCCCAGGTCACGCTGGCCTGTTCGTCAACGTCGAAAAAAATAAATGGTTCAGCCACGGAAACTCTGAGGGCGGCGATGCCGCTAGCCTAGTTCGGTTTGCCACCAACTGCGATTTTCAAGCGGCTGTCTCTTGGCTGCGGTTGCACGGCTACATAGACCGGCAAGCCCCACAAAAGCGAATTGTTGCCACCTACGACTACACAGACGAAAGGGGCAAGCTGCTTTATCAAGTTGTCCGGTACGATCCGAAAGGCTTTAGCCAACGTCGGTCGGACGGCAATGGGGGATGGATTTGGAAGGGTCCAGAGAAAGCGGTTCCGTACCGCTTGCCCGACCTTCCGAAAGAGCCAGACAACCGCCGTCCGGTCCTAATCTGCGCTGGCGAAAAGGACGTTGATAATGTTCGCGCCCTTGGCTTCACCGCAACCACGAATCACGGCGGCGAAGGCAAGTGGCCACAGGAACTCACCCCATACTTTAAGGGGCACCGCGTTTTCATCTTGGTCGATAACGACCAGCAAGGCGAGAAGCACCAGGCAGTCGTAGGCGAGGCGCTTCAAGGCGTTGCCAGCGAGATAAAGGTTGTTCGGTTTCCGCATCTGAAAAAGGGCGGCGATGTTTCCGACTACATAGAACAACGGCGGCATGACCGTGCCGACGGCGCAACGATAGAGGCCGAACTAAAGGAACGGTTCCGCAACGCTCCGGCATGGGTGTCGGTGGCAATGACCAGCGTCACCAATGAATGGCCTGAACCTGTCTCACTGCCAGAAGGCCTTTCTCCGGTTGATACTCTCGACTTAGCATTGCTGCCGGAAAAGATTGCGCCGTGGGTCGGGGACATTAGCGAACGGATGCAATGCCCTCCGGACTATGTGGGGATTACCGCACTGGTAGCCCTTGGTGCTGTGCTAGGTCGCAAGATCGGAATTGCCCCCGAGCAACAAACGGATTGGTTTGAGGTTCCGAATAACTGGGGATGCATCGTTGGCCGCCCTGGCGACCTAAAATCGCCCGCGATTGCCGAGGCGCTAAAGCCGCTGCATCGCCTTGAGGTAGACGCCCGCACGACATACGACACGAAGCAGGCTGAGTATCAAAAGGCATGGCAGTTATGGAAGCTCCGCAAGGACGCAGCAGAGTCCAAAGCGAAGAAAGAGCTACAGAAGAATCCCGACGCAACATTGCAGTTTGACGCCGCCGAACCCGAGGAACCAGCCGAGCGGCGTTATGTCACCAATGACACGACATACGAGAAGCTGGGCGAGATCCTTGCTCAGAATCCTAACGGCGTCCTCGCTCACCGTGACGAGTTGGTATCATTGCTCAAAACTCTCGACCGGGAGGAATATGCCGCGGCTCGCGGGTTTTTCCTAACAGCCTGGAACGGCAAGGACCGCTACACCTTCGATCGCATCATGCGCGGCAAGACGCACATCGAGGCGGCTTGTGTAAGCGTTCTCGGGTCAACACAACCTGGGCGGCTCGCTGAATATGTCCGCCGAGCGGTAAGCGGCGGGGCCGCTGACGACGGTCTAATTCAACGGTTCGGGCTTTTGGTATGGCCCGACCAATCCCCTGAGTGGGAGAGCATCGATCGTTACCCGAACAGCGATGCCAGAAACGCGGCTTGGGAGGTTTTTGAAAATTTTGAGGGTTTGGACCCTGGGGGCATTGGCGCAGAACCGACCTCACAGTTTCAATCGGTGCCGGTGTTGCGGTTCGATGCTGAAGCACATGATCTGTTCTTGGAGTGGCGCAAAGACCTTGAGCGCAAGCTTCGCTCCGATGACCTTCACCAGGCCTTAGCCTCTCATTTCGCCAAGTACCGAAAACTAGTCCCTACGCTGGCGCTGATAAATCACCTCGCCGACAAAGGCAGCGGAGCAGTCAGCAAGGCAGCAATGGTCCGAGCATTGGGTCTGGCGACCTATTTAGAGTCCCACGCTAGACGCGCTTACGGTGCTGGACCAGAGGCCGAGACTGCCGCCGCTAAAGCCATCCTCTTGCACATCCGCAAAGGCGATTTGGAAAACGGATTTTCCGTCAGAGACGTTCATCAGCACAAATGGTCACGTCTGACTGAACGCGAAGATGTCCAGGCGGGGCTAGACCTCTTGTGTGACCTCGATTGGATCGCGGAGCGGGAGGTCAAGCATGCTGGGGCGGGCCGCCCTACGGCAAATTATCTTATCAATCCCGGGGGGATCCAATGACGACTAACAAATACCTGGAGATGCTAAGGGCCGAAAAATCGCAAAAGGGCCTAGGGCAGGAACTTTCAAAATCCTCAAAATTGAATTTTGAAGATTTTGAGGGTGCCAAGGGTAGGCACATTTCAGATTTTTCACCTCCTCTCGGTGCGGACGGGGTGCCCTGCGGCCCTTGTCCGTCTTGCGGTAAGGGCGAGTTCTGGCGCTGGCCCAAATACCACAAGGACCACGATCCGAGAGGCTGGACGTGTTGGTTCTGTTTGCCACCCCCGCACGGCAGCGGGCCTTGCGACTTCTGCGGCGTTCCTGGTCCTCGTGACAACGACCCGTGCACCCACCGAACATTTAATCTCGGCTTCTTCAAAGCCGAGTTTGAACCCAACCATCCTGAGGATATTGGCGGAAGAGAGAACCCCCAACCACAATCGACTTTACTGAGAACAGCGAGGAACAGCCATGCCAGGTAAAGGCAGGCCCTTCGAGAAGGGCGTCAGCGGCAATCCAGGTGGTCGCCCGAAGGTGCTGGGTGACGTGCAGGAACTGGCGCGCCAGCAGTCGCCACAAGCCATCAGTACACTCGCCGCGATCATGGGCGACGAGAAAGCCCCACCAGCGGCACGGGTGGCTGCCGCGAACGCTTTGCTTGATCGGGGCTACGGCAAGCCGACACAGCTTGTCGCTCAAGCCTTGGCCAAGGTGGATCCGGCCATGTTGAGCGACGAGGAACTGGCTGCCATCGTCATTGGTGGAGCGCCTATCGATGGGAACTAGTCGCTCACCGCAAGAGGCGGCTCAAGAGCTTCTCAAACGCCGATCTGCGCGCAAGAGCCTGGTTGAGTGGGCGCGGCACAAGGGTTTTGAACCAGCCAAACACCACAAGCTAATAATCAGCGAGATCGAGACCTTCTTGGAGAGCGACGATGAGGTGCTGCTGCTGTTTGCGCCCCCAGGATCGGCCAAGAGCACGTATGTCTCGATCTTGCTTCCCTCTTGGTATCTCACCAACAACGCCACACACAGCATCCTGGCGGCGACCCACAATGTCGAGTTCGCCGAGCGGTGGGGCAGACGTGTCCGGAACGACATCGCCGCGGACGAGAAGGTGCTTGGGATCAGGCTCGCCGAGGACAGCAAGGCCGCATCGAGATGGTCGCTTGAGAGTGGTGGCGAGTATTACGGCGTAGGTGCCGGGACAGGGATCTCGGGCTTCAGGGCCAATCTTGGTGTAGCCGATGACCTCTTTGGCTCAAGAGAGGATGCCTATTCCGACACCGTCAGGCAGAAGCGGTGGGACTGGTATCAGGACGACTTCTCCGCTCGTCTGAAGCCCGGTGCCCAGCGCATCCTAATGAACACCCGCTGGCACGAAGAGGACGTGGCCGGCCGCGTGCTTGAGCAGATCGAGCGGAAGGAGATCAGGGGCCGCGTCATCTCCATCCCGGCAATAGCCGAGGAGAACGATCCGCTAGGTCGCGCACCTGGCGAATACCTGTGGGATGATCCGGATGGCTATAACTACGGGGCCTTCTTGAGGGCGAGGCAGCGCGAAACGAGCCCGATGATGTGGGCGGCGCTCTACCAACAGAGACCGGCGCCAGAGGAAGGCGACTACTTCAAGGCCGATTGGCTGAAGCCCTGCGAGACCTTTCCCGACAAGAGCACGATGCGGATTTACGGCGGCTCCGACTATGCCGTCACGGCAGATGGCGGCGACTACACGGTGCACATCGTTGTCGGTCTTGATCCCGAAGGCCGCATGTACCTCTTGGACCTCTGGCGCAAGCAGACGTCATCGGACGAATGGATCGAGGCGTTCTGCAATCTCGTTACGGAGTGGAAGCCGGTTGGCTGGGCGGAAGAGAAGGGACAGATCAGCGCCGGTGTCGGCCCTGCCATTGAGCGCAGGCAGAGAGAGCGGCAAGCCTATTGCTATCGCCAGCAGTTCCCCACCCGGGGCGACAAGGCCGTCAGGGCCCAATCCATTCGCGGTAGGATGGCGCTGGAGGGCCTCTACGTCCCGACGCACGCAAGTTGGTACCCGGCCTTCCGCTCCGAGCTGCTCAGCTTCCCCGCCGGCAAGCACGACGACCAGGTCGATGCGCTTGGTCTCATTGGCCAGCTTCTCGACCAGATGACGCCCGGGCAGAAGCCGAAAGAGCCAAACAAACCCAAGCCCGATAGCGGCTATCGGGCATTCCAACTAACTGCCAAGCAGGATAATTGGGCAGCGTATTAAGGGCGGCGCTGAGTTATCCTGGCTTCATGTGTGGCCGCGGGTCTGGGCGCCCCTCGGGTCCGAAGGCCGGGCATAACCTCTTGTTTCGTATCTGGCCAAATACCCTTTACGATACAGAGAAAAAAGTATAAGTTTTGGGACATGTCTAGGCCCCAAAAAGCACAGAGGAAGTCGCGTCCTAAAAACGTTCGTTTGCGGGACAGTTCTCCCTCAACCTCGATTGGCTATATGCGTGTCTCAAAGGCTGATGGCTCGCAGGTTCTCGACCTTCAAAAGGATGCTCTCGTGGCAGCAGGCGTCAGCGAGCGGCACTTCTACAGCGACACTGCCTCTGGCAAGAGGGATGACCGACCGGGCCTCGCTGCATGCCTACAGGCTCTCAGAGAGGGCGACACGCTCGTGGTTTGGAAGCTTGATCGCCTGGGCCGCAGCCTTCGGCACCTCGTGAACGTGGTACATGACCTCACAAACAGAGGTGTGGGTCTGAGGGTTCTGACTGGTCAGGGTGCGGCCATCGATACAACGACACCTGCGGGCAAGCTGGTCTTTGGCATCTTCGCCTCACTCGCTGAGTTCGAGCGCGATCTCATTTCAGAGCGTACCCGTGCAGGGCTCGCTTCAGCTCGTGCTCGGGGACTCAAAGGAGGCCGTAAGCCCAAGATGACGGCTGCCAAGCTTCGGCTCGCTATGGCAGCGATGGGTAAGCCAGAGACGAATGTCGGTGATCTGTGTCAAGAGTTGGGAGTGACTCGGAGCACACTCTACCGACATGTTTCACCGACCGGCCAGCCTCGGGGGGATACCGGGCGGCATTAGAGACCCTTGCAGAGTGATTTCAGAATGTCCGCTTTACTTCCAAAAGCAGACATTCTCACTGTCGAGATCGATGTCCGCTTTGTGCCATAAGCGGACGTCCGTTCTGGCCGACAAGCGAAATTAAAAACGGTAGCTCCCCGCTAATTCCGAGTGGAACCACGGGGAGCTGGTTGGTTTAAACGTCAAGTCGCACACTTTGGTCATTTAGCGACGACGCGCTTAATCTTTACTGGCACAGGCCTACAGACCGTATTGCATACGGGGGAATGTTGCTCGGTGTATGCCAAAAGGTCTTCGAGCTGCTCGTCGGAACAATCGGCCTTAACGTTCAACATGATGCGGATTTCCTCGTAACCTGGCGACACAGAGTCATCGAGGCCGAGGAGACCCTGCAGATCCATATCGCCCTCAAGTTGAGTAGAAAGCTCCTTTATGCTGATTCCACGGGCCATGGCATGAAGGACGAATGTCGTCGTCACGCATCCTGCCAGGGCATGCAGGAGAAACTCCACCGGATTGCCACCCTCGTTATTGCCGAGGAGAACAGGCGGTTCGCCATTGGTGAAAACGAAATCCGTCATGCGGGAGGCATCTTCACGTCCGGCGCCATAGAAGTCGCGGATGGTTGAGCGGTTCGTTCCGCCACCGATCCAGGTGTTTCTTGCCCGAAACTGAAACCGGGCCAGGCTTTTGTCCGCCTTGATTGCCTCGATGGTGTCATGTGCGGCCTGAACATCCAGACCGTTGATTTGGTTTGGTTTTTTCTCGACCGTTTGCAGACTGGTCATTGTCTCATCTCCTTCTTGATTCAGATGCTTCGTCTTGCCGCTCGGGGGAAATGCCCCCCTTTCGCGGCGGATAGGCGAAAGATGGAGATGGACAATTCAGTCGGTCAGATCGATTTTCGTCGGAAAGGATCTATTTGTGCCAGTAATTGGACCTGACCCATGGCAAAGGAAAACGCATCGCCCCTGGAGGCTCTAATCGTGGCTCTGCCCGAAACGGCCGGTTCGGCGCTTTACGGCATGGTGGATGTCCTGGCCTCCACCGGCACCCTCTGGCAGCAGCTTGTGGGAAGACAGCCCTCTCAATATCGGATCAAACCAAGAATCGTATCGTGTTCCCTGGCCCCCTTTACATGCGGGAACCACATTCCGGTCATTCCAGATGTTGGTCTGGACTCGGATCCCGAGGCTGACGTCATCATTTTACCGGAGATGTGGCTCGCGCCGGACGATGACATGAAAGGACGCTACCCTGAACTGCTGGATTGGATTCGCCGTCGCTACAAGGCAGGCAGTACCATCTACTCCGCCTGCTCGGGTTCTATCTTGCTGGCCGCCACCGGATTGCTTGCAGGCCGGGAGGCCACGTCTCACTGGGGGTATGAAGATCTCTTCAGAAACAGCTATCCGGAAGTACAGTTTCGCGCTGAACCGAATCTTGCCTTTGCGGACCCCGCGGGTCGCATTGTCACGGCAGGCGGAACGACCTCTTGGCATGATCTTGCCATTCACATTATCTCCCGTCACTGTAATGCAGGAGAGGCCTTGCGCATCGCAAAGGTCTATCTTCTGAAATGGCATAGCGAGGGTCAGTTGCCCTATACCACTCTCGTGCGCCGTCAACCACACGCCGATTCAGTGGTCCGGTCCTGCGAGGAATGGTTAGAGCACCACTATCGTGAGCCTGACGCCTTGGCGACGCTTGTCGATAGGTCGGAAATACCCGAACGAACACTGAAGCGACGCTTTAAAGTAGCGACTGGAACTACACTTATTCGATACATCCAGAACCTCCGACTCGAAGAAGCAAAACACCTCCTCGAAACTGAGATGATGCCGATAGAAGAGATCTCGACCCGTATCGGGTACGAGAATCTCGCTTTCTTTCGAAAACTTTTCAGGAGAAGCACGGGTCTTACACCCGGGCAATATCGTCGGATGTTCCGTCCTGTCGCAAAAGCAGACAGAATTCCTCGTTCTACGGAAACTAGCGCTGGAAGCATTTCCACTTAGGGTAATTGGCGGACATTGCCTGAGACTAAGTTCATGTCTGCTTTGATCCTGAAAGCGGACATCCTCAGCAGAGACATTGACGTCCGCTAAGTGCCACTAGGCCGTGGACTCATAAACGCGCAACCATAGGCGAATGCAGGCCAGCTTGACGAAGGCGAGATAGTTGGCGGCGAGCTTGTCGTATCGGGTTGCGACCCGCCGGCACTGTTTGATCTTGTTGAAGAACCGCTCGACCAAGTTGCGGTCGCGGTAGAGAATAGGGACTAAAGCAGATCGGGTCCTTGCGATTGCGCTTAGGCGGGATGTTTGCCCAGGCGCCCCGTTCGGTGACAAATGCCCTGATCCAGTCCGCATCGTAGCCGCGATCTGCCAGCAACCGCCCGCGCCGAGGGAGCCGTCGCAGCAAGACCGAGCAAAGCCGGTTGTCGTGCACCTGACCGCCAGTGAGGCCGAGCTGCACCGGCAAACCGTTGGCATCCACAACGACATGGATCTTGCTGGTCAACCCGCCACGAGAGCGACCAATATGCTGGCCGCTGTTATTGGCGATGCAGGCACCATGTTGGTGCACGCGGATGATAGACGTATCGATCATTTGCACCGCCGCGTCATGAGCGGCAGCCAACGCATCCATGATCCGGTCCCAGACGCCAGCCCGCCGCCAGCGAACGAAGCGGTTGTAGCAAGTCGTAGGGGGACCGTAGCTGTCCGGCAGATCGCGCCATGGTGCGCCCGAGCGCAAGACCCAAAAGATGCCGTTGAGAATGCGCCGGTCATCCACCCGGGGAATGCCGCGGCTTGTTCGGGAGCATCGGCCTAATGACGCTCCATTCGTAGTCACTGAGTTCATAGCGCATGATTCGCAGCTCCCTTTTTGGGATTTTGAATCACGGCTGAGACGCGACCAGCAACATCTGTCTGGATATCCGCTTTCGGGGCTAAAGCCGACCTAAGATGGTGCTGGTCAAAGAGTCCGCTTTTGACCGATGCTGTCGATAAACGTTTTTCGAGGCGCGAGTGAGCAACATTGTTTCAAGATAGGAGTCTGGCGCGCAACATCGATTCAAAGAACGCGCCCCCCGGATTCAATTATTGCTCGTACGCTGCCCGTCGCCGACTTTATCGACAGTATCGCCCCTAAGCGGACATCCCGCTGATGTCGGTCACGATCTTGCCGCCAGTGGTCAGATCGCCTTACACTCAAAGCGTCCGGACTCTCTCACAATATCTTGACCAATAATCGGGGGCAGGTCGGCTATCGCGCGCTCGTAAACGTATGCCGGGTTGGAGCCGCAACAATGGGGTGATCCATGACGAATATACAGAGTACGGAAACCCCAAGACTCTTGGCCGGCTGGGTGGCAATCATCGGCGCGCTGCTGGCCTGGTCGGAAATCGGCGTGTATATGGTAGCCTTGGGTGGTGACCTTGCCGCGGTCTATAAGCCGGCAGTTTTTCTCAGCTTGCCCGCGCCTGCACACGACTATTTTCATGCGTCGCTGGTGCTGGACACGCTTGGCTTCTACCTTCCGTTCCTGGTGATTGGCGGTTACCTATGGTCGGTAATGCGCGTAGAGCACGGCGCGCTGATTGATATAGCGGCGCTGTGCATTGTCACCTACGCGGTGATGGGTATTGCTGGTGACGCCCTGTTGTTCGCCACGGTGTCGCCCTTGGCGGCGATGCATGCCGCCGGGGACCCGGCGGTCAAAGCGGCCAGCGAGGCCGCCTGGCTAGCCCTTGCGACGGGTGCCCAGCAGGGTCTGTGGATAATGGAGGGTCCAGTCATGGGTTTTTGGGCCCTGGTGATGGGCAGTGCCATGCGGCGTTCGGGCATGCCATACGGCCGCCTGCTGATGGCTATTGGATTTTGCTATGCAGCGATTTTCGTGCTCGGTGTGCTGGGCCTTTGGGTTATGGCCGAACAGTTTCAGCTGGTTTTCCTGCTCTTGTTGCCCCTGTGGGCGCTGCTTACCGGCATCGCGCTTTTGCGTCAGCGAGCCAGTTGACAGCTTTTCGATGACTAGGGTCAGGATCCAACCGGCTACCGTATAATATCCAAGGAGCGCCGCCTCCTCTGCAAGGCCTCGGGATCGGCTACCCTTCCTTGTCGTTGTCACTTGCCCTGGGCGTTGGCGGCCCCGGAAACGTCCATGTACCATCCTGGATCGCCTTGCTCGGCTCATACATGCGAACGGCATAGTTCCAGCCGTCCATGATGGGGAGGCAGTTCTCGACGCCGTCACCGCATCCGCCAAAGCGAATGGTATAGGACCCATCGCTGTTCGGCTTCGCGGTCAGGTTATTGAGGCTGTAGGCCTTGAGGTCGTTCTCCTGGAAATAGCCCTTGGCGTTGTAGAGGCTGATCGACCAGAAGCCCTTGACCGGCACATCCTTGACCGTGAGTTCGTATTCGCCAACCGGCAGGTCTGGCTGCACATTCACATAGACTGCGTCCTTATCCGGCAGACCGCCCCAGGCAGACGCCGTGCCGATCATGAAATGAACGGGATTGACCTCTTCCTTGGAGCCAAACGTATTGATGTAGCGCTTCAATCCCTTGGCGAGGTCGAGAATGGGCTCGAGCGTCGCCTTATAGCTCGCCTTGTCGTAGTCTGGCATCGTGAAGGGCGTTTCAGATCCCGCCGAAACCTTGATCATGTCTTGAAGCTTGTGGGCTTCCGCGAGATCCGCCTCGTCTTCGGGGTTCGCGAGTGTGCGGATGACCAAGCCGACGACCGGCGTGTCGAACTTCTCCACTGTCAGTTCATGGTCCCCATCGCCGTAGAAGACCTCGTTTACGTATCCGTCGTTGTTGATGACCATCAGCGACATGTATCGCTTGCCGGCATCCGGCATGGTCACGGTCGCACCCCTGGAGATGTCGACCACGCCGAGGCTGTAGAGCGTGTCGCGGTTCATCCGGATGACGTTCTGCTTGTCGATCGGCGTGGGGGTCCGGTTGTGGTGCAGCTTGTTGATGCCGCCCGCCAGCTTGAGGATCCCATCAAACTCGTAGTCGGTCTGCGCCCTGTCGAAGTTGTCGACATTGACGACGATGGGCTCAGCCGCACTGGCCGCCAGCGGACACGATGTCATGGTAAGCGCACATAGCAACGAGAGAGAAGGCAAGCGTTTCATCTAATCAGAATCTCTGGTTGTCAGTTCTCTAAGGAAGGTATTCCGAAATTGAAGGTGCCTGCGGCTTCACTGCACTAGTTCAATCTCGCCGGGCCGCCACGTCTTGTTGATCCACGGCTCCAGCGGGCCGTACATCCGCAGGATCGTGAACCAGCTCTTGCCCGGGACCGTCTGCAACCAGTTGCCTTCCTTGCCCTCCGGCGCTTCCGGCGCGAAATACACGTCGTAAGAGCCGTCTGGGTTCTTGGTCATGCCCTCAGTTTGGCTGCCGATGGTGGGAAACTTTTGACCGGTCTGAAGCTGTGAGCGGGTCTGAGTATCGTAAAGTGTCACGGCCCAGAAATCGTTCACCGGCACGTCCTTCGGCAAATGCAGCTTGTAGGTCTTCGAGCCGTCGAACGCTTGTTTATTGGCATCGAGAACCGCCAGCGCATAATCCGAGCCTTCACCCGCGCGGGTGGCGGCCATGGCCGGGGTCACGCCGCCTGCGTTGAAATAATAGAGCACCCGCGCATCGAGCCCCATGATCCCGTTGGCTTCGAAGCTGGTGTTCTTGTTGGCGAAGGCCGTGGACCAGACGCTGTTGGGGTCGTCCGGATAGATCTTCACGCCAGCGAATCGTGGATGGTAGGTGATGGCACGGGCTGACGCGTTGCCGAGGGTGGCAGCCTCGGTGAGCAGTTTTTTCATGCGATCATCGGGGGCGAAGGGCTGGCCCTTCACGATGCCGATAGAGGCAATCGCGCCACGCACTTCCGGGCTGATGGCGTCGATCGGTTCTTCCTGGATAATCTCGTTGAGGTTCTCAAAGTAGCTGAAGTCGCTGGGGAAGACGGTGTTGAAGGCCTTGTTCGACATATTGACGAATTCGGTCGTCTCGGGATTTGCCGCGTCCTTCAGCGGATAAACCTTCAACCCGGAGGTAATGTTCTCGACTGCGGGCTTAAGGCCATTCTTGATCGAGCCGCGCAGGAACATGAAGTTCCTGTTCGTTGGTGGCTTAAGCAGGAAATAACCGTCCGGGATCTCTCCGTCGTAGCCTGGGGGAACAACGAGATACTTGCCCCCCTTGCCCTTGTCCGGTCCGGTGACGCCCATATTGCCGACGAACCGCTGCCAGGCGTCGTCGAGAAAGCCCAGCATGCCGGGCGGGATCTCGATCACCGTTGGGCCGTCATGGGCGAGATCCGTGTAGGTATAGGCGTAGAGCGTCGAGGTGTTGGCGGTGACGACCAGGGTCTGAGAATCCAGCAACTGCTCGAAGATGGCGATCCTGTTCGCCCCCTTGGACCCGGCATCGGCTAGTCCCGTGCGTACGCTGTACATCGACACGGCGCCGACATTGTCGAGGAAAACCTCGACGCCGCGCATCCGGTCGAGGTTGTCGTAGATGGCGTTGACGGTGCTGTCCTTGGGCACGCCGTCAAAAAATTCCAGCGTGCCAATCGGCGTCTCGACCTTGTCGGGGATCGAGATGGACTCCAGCTCAGCCTGGCTAACCTCCGCCGAAGCGGGCTGTGGTACGCCCAATGCAGCAAGAGCGGAAATAGACAAAGCACCACCGATTTTCTTCAACTTCGTAGTGCCGCCCATGACAAGATTCATACAAGACGTCATCGCTCTCGTTATCCCCTGCTGCGGCAAGCCGCTATTGAAGTGCGCTGTGCATCGCTCTGCACAATCGCAAATTGTCGATTGCGAATCCATGCGTGTGGGCTGTGGCACTTTCATGGCAACCGCTCTGAGCCTGCTTCATGTCGGATATTGGCACTTAGCGTACTCTTTGAGCGGGTTCGCTACACGTCCGCTATCGGGGGTAAAGCGGACACCCCGCAATGGTTCAACTGATGCCTTTTTATGAGTACACGGCCTAGCAGACATTCCGGCGAAAAACGGTTTCAGCGTAGTCCCCGACCCTGAAATACCCAACTCCGTGCAATTTCCAACCAATACATTACAGTTCGCCATCTTGGCGCCCACCCTCGATACCGCGCGACCCGTACACGAGCATCGGACGCATCAAACTCAACGGCAAACTTATCTATTTTTTCCCCCTCAAATGTTTGGGGGCCAATCTCACGGATGAAGTGCGATACAGTGTAGATTTTTTTCCCCCGAGAACAGAAGCGTAGCTGACCTGAAACGCCTAAATTGTCGCAAAGCCATTTTATTCGAAAGGCAGGGCTCGTACTCGATAGAGTCAGCTCGCTGGACCGAACTTTTCGGTAGCTTCCCGAGTCGGCTGTTTGCGGGGAGGGTCGCAGAGTTCCGTTCAGGTAATTCTGTAATTCGCTCTGAACTAAACTTCCTGCGGCACGTGCGAGGCACACTTCCCAATAAATGAACCCGCGTTCGGCATCATAAGGGATTCTTCGAAAACCGATGATATCGCCTTTGTCGATTCCGCGTGACAGACAATGCAGGGTGACGCCTCCGTATAGATCGGCCTTTTCGTCCAAAATCATTCCCGCTCGAGGATTAGCCCCTCGATAGTCAGGTAACACAGATCCGTGAAAGTTGACGGCGCGACCAGCAAATAGCGATAGGATTCTTTCAGGCACAATTTGGCCGGTCACTGCGGTAATTAGGACATCGGCCTGGAGTTTCCGAATTGCGATATCCGCGTTTGTCCAAGTGGACAGATCAGGGTTGCGGCGAACTGGAATACTGAACCGCCGTGCCATCGTTCCAACGGACCATGCGGTGCCAAGCGCACGGTCTCGTCGCAGGAAGCGCCGCAAATTCTTGGAGCCGATCCAAAGAGCCGCGACGGAGTTTCCAGTTTGAAGCCACGCGCTCATGATTTTCGCGGCAATCAAACCTCCTGACGTCAGGATAAGTGCGTTCATTCAGTCAATCTGTGAAGCCTCAAAGACCTTGGTTGCACTGTCTGAAAGAGTAACGCCCTAAGGCACAATTTCCGCAGGCACGCGCACCATCTTTGGCGCTCGTGATCAACCTCTAATAAAATTGGGATAATTGACAGGGATCTCTTGATCAGCATCTGCTAGTCTAAAAAATGGCGGAGTAGCTCAGTTGGTTAGAGCAGCGGAATCATTGTCCGAAGGTCGGGGGTTCGAGTCCTTCCCTCCGCCATTCACCCGTTGTGAGCGACTCCTACCTTACCTCAGACAAAATCGACCTCGTGGGCGAGAAGGCGGCACTCGTGTCCAATTTCACCGAGAAGCCTTGGGAGGTTAGGTGTAGCACAAATGCCACGATCAAACGCGGCGGAACTTTCTTTTAAGTGTTGGCAAATGGGGCGACGCAATGGCCTGGGCTCATAGGCTTAGTCGGCGGCGCGGTCCGTGCAAAAGTCTGGCACTGCCATCGCCACGCCCGGCCAATGCGAGACCGCGCAGGGCGCCGGTCACCTTTCGCGATGATCCGCTTTGGTCTTGACCCTATGAACCTTGGCACCGGCAGGCAAAGCGGCAAGCTGTTCCTCGAAGCCGATGAAGCAGACTGTCGTGCCGTCAGCCTTGAGCCATGTGGGAGAGCCGGGGCTTCGATGGTTCCGAAAATGGGGGGAACCATGACAGGGAGGGAAAACCTGTCAGATACGCTCAATTACACCCGACAGCGCTAATCCGAACAATTACAAATCCGCAATTTTCGGTGCTTTTTGTCGCACACGGGGGTGCCCCACGACAGACGATGTAACCAATCAGCAACACTCTCAGTTTTTATTGTGAGCAGAGGGACGCAGACCGAGTTTTGCCCCTTTTTGCGCGTCTCATGGTCACAGTGGGATTCGGGGGAACTTGAGGGAAACGGGGGAAGCCTTGCCTTCATGGCGAGGCTTCTTCTGCTTTTGAAACCGCCCCCAACAGTTCTGGCACCTTAACAACATTCACGGCATTGCGCCGCGCCTCGCTGTGGCGAGCGCCACTTGCCAAAAGATGACGCGGGTGCTTCTTGCGAAGAATGGAACGCTGCAACCATTGCAAGCAACCTCTCATCGAAATTGATAATCGCGGTGAGCACCTCATCGGCTGCTTGACGTGCAACCTTTGGGCGCCCGTTGACGGCAAGAAATGGAAGAGGCTCAACGAGGAAGACCTGCGGTCGCTTCATGATTTGACGCGTCATGGGGAGCGCCGACCGAGGCTAATATGACGACGCGGCGCTCGTTAGATGCGGACAAACGCAAAGACTGGTTCCCTCAGAGGCAGCCTCTCTTTATATCAGTGCGGACTTTTCCCGCTGCTACCTGACGCGCTACCTTAGAACGAAATTCCATGCAGAAATCGCAGTTTTCTGGGGCTTTTGATCTGATGCAGGATCAGGCGACACGAGAGGCGTCTCATCAAGACATGGCCAACGCCATCCGGGCGCTGGCCATGGATGCCGTGCAGAAGGCCAATTCCGGCCATCCCGGCATGCCGATGGGCATGGCCGACGTGGCCACAATATTGTTCACGCGGTTCTTGAAGTTCGACGCGGCCCATCCCGGCTGGCCCGACCGCGACCGGTTCGTGCTCTCGGCCGGCCACGGCTCGATGCTGCTTTACGCGCTGCTCTATCTCACCGGCTATCCGGAGATGGACCTTGAGCAGCTCAAGAATTTCCGCCAGCTAAACTCCCGGACGCCGGGGCACCCGGAATACGGTCACGCGCCCGGCATCGAAACCACCACCGGCCCGCTCGGCCAAGGGCTCGGCAATGCCGTCGGCATGGCGCTGGCCGAGCGCTTGCTGAACCAGCGCTATGGCGATGGACTCGTCGATCATTACACCTATTGCCTAGCGGGCGATGGCTGCCTGATGGAGGGGATAAGCCAGGAGGCGATCTCGCTGGCGGGCCACCTCAAGCTCGGGCGGCTCATCGTGCTGTTCGACGACAATCAGATCTCCATCGACGGTCCGACCAGTCTTGCCGTCTCCGACGATCAGATCGAGCGTT
>Ga0307425_1000771_pt1 | contig 19827 bp, 17 predicted proteins | sample SalMarWE160330MG_FD_202152 | JGI IMG/M metagenome (GOLD analysis project Ga0307425, IMG submission 202152) | Salt marsh sediment microbial communities from the Plum Island Ecosystem LTER, Massachusetts, United States - WE1603-30 | ecosystem: Environmental > Aquatic > Marine > Intertidal zone >...
GGTCTCATCTCGTGTGGTTGATGCCTATGGTTTAAGAGATGAAGACGTCTACCTATTTGAAATTGATATTGAGTCCCTGTTGGATACGCTTCCCGAGACGAGGAAATATAGACCTTTTGTCAGATTTCCCGGTGTATATAGAGATATCTCACTGACCGTTAACAGGCAGATAGAAAGTGCACAGGTTATAGAGATTATAAGACAGGAGGGTGGTGACCTGGTCGAATACGTCCATATATTTGATTTGTATGAGGGCAAGAACATAGCCTTCTCTGAAAAGGCACTGGCCTTCAGGGTCTGTTATCGATCAAAAAAGGGGACCCTGGATGGCATAAGAGTAAACCGGCTTCACGATGCCGTTATTGGTAAGATTTGCCGGAAGACGGGGGGCAAGTTAAGGGAGGGCTGAAACAATGGGCCACATTCCTGATGACAAACGATTTTTTCGTATTGGCGAGGCCAGTCATATCGTAGAAGTTGAACCCTACGTCTTGAGATACTGGGAGACTGAATTTCCCCAGATCAGGCCTCCAAGAGCAGACTCAAACCAGAGAACATATCGAAGAAAAGACCTGGAGACCCTTCTTGAGATAAAAAGGCTTCTCTATGAAGAGAAGCTGACCATACAGGGCGCTAAACAGCGCCTAAGACAGGAAAAGACCCAAAGAACTCCTGTCAATAGCCAATTCTTAGAATCCCTAAAAACGGAACTAAAAGAAATCCTCAGGATACTGGCATAGCTTGAAAAGGCCCTTGGTCATTTTTTCAATGGTTTTACTGACGGCGGCACTTGTTCTTAAGGAGAACAGGGTTAAACGCCCAGGAGAACCGCTCCGCGAAGGTTGTCTTTTCTGTCATGCCAAGTTTAAGGACCCCGATCCCTCCCATCCTATATCGGCCTTTGGGTGTGCCACCTGCCATTTAGGGAACTCTTATTCACTAGACAAAGAAAGGGCGCATTTTACCGTGGTGCGAAATCCTGGCGATCTACGGATTGTGGGCACGACCTGTGGAAAGACAGGGTGCCATGCGGAAATCGTTACACGTGTAAAGAACAGCGTAATGGCAACAAACAGGGGAATTCTCAAGACCCTACAGCTCAAATGGCCTCCCCTCCTCGCAGATGATAGACAGGCCGGATTGGGGGTGAGAGATCTCATGGTAACGGAGCACCATCAGGATAGTCTTGCTATAGGGCTATACCGTAAGATGTGTGCGGGCTGTCACTTATGGAAGAAAAGGGGTGACCGTGAAGGAGAAATTGGTCGCAGGGGAGGGGGATGCAGTGATTGCCATGTGCTGGATGAAGAAAAAGGGCAGGCCACTGGCAAGGAGGTCTCTGTTCACCCGGCTATTACGACCAGAATTCCTTCACGAAATTGTGTGAAATGTCACAACAGGTCAGCCAGAATTGGCCTGTCATACTTTGGGAGGTTTGAATCGGCGAGATACGGTACTCCTTATGTGGGAAAGGGGCTGGACCGCCGGAGGTTATCCGGGCGCCGCTTCTTCCTCCAACTGGCAAGTGATGTCCATTTCAAAAAGGCGGGAATGGAATGCATAGACTGCCACACTGCCACCGGACTCATGGGGGATGGCAGGCAATACGATGAGATGGAGGATCAGGTAGATATAACGTGTAAGGCCTGTCACGGCCCCGGTTTTTCTAATCAGATGGCATCTGGATCTTTGGCGAACAAGCTGCTTTTTTTAAACAAGAGGGTGCCGAAGATACATGGCGGGCTGATTGCTACAAGCAAGAAGGGGACACCGCTCTACAATCTTCAAAGATGTGGCAATAAGGTGGTGTTCTACAGAAAGATAGATGGCAAGGCAATTCGGATGGATGTTAGCTTATTTGACAGGCCTTATCACAGGCTTCCTGGTCATGAGCGGCTTTCCTGTCAGGCCTGCCACAGTAAATGGATGCCGCAGTGTTATGGTTGCCACCTCAGCTATCGGAGATCGTATAACCAGAGGGACTGGATTAGCAAAAAGGAGTCCCCGGGAAGGTGGAAGGAGACGAGGTCCTTTCTTAGATTTTCTAAGCCGGCATTGGGTCTAAAGGATCGTTCTTCTATTTATCCGATATCTCCATGCCAGGTGTTTGTTTCTGTCTTTGGTGATAAAGACCGGTACCAGGCAAAACGCTCTTTCAAGATTTTGACCATGTCTGCCTTTGATCCACATACTACTTCCAAGGGATCACGCGGATGCATTGAATGCCATGGCGACCCAAAAGTCCTGGGGCTTGGTGAGGGAATCTTGAATCATACCAGAGGAAAGATGGTTTTCAGGCCAACCTGTGATTCCAAATCATCATTTCTCAGTATCCCTTTTGCACTTGATTCTTACGTTGATCTCAGCGGAAAGGCCCTCCAGGCGTCGTCGAGGAAAGAAAGCAGACCATTTAACCACCATGAGATCAAGGAAATCCTTTCAGTAAATGTCTGTCTTGGGTGTCATACCCGATATGAGGATAGGATCTATAAGGATTTTGATAAATCCAAAAGACGTTTTCAAACCGAACCCGGCTTGCCGTGCCTAAAATGATTCCAATCAGATACAGAAACTTCAAACTCTTAGGATCTACGGCCCTAGCGGTCATTCTTATTATGATTGTTTTCGCCCCCGCATGCCAAAAGGCCCGATCTGTGAAAGAACCCGATTACACTAATTGTCTGGCCTGTCATAAGGGCATTGAAAAGATAAGCATCAATCATGCCGATCTTGACTGTCAATCCTGCCATATAAGACCTAAAGAAAGGCGAGGTGAAGGCCTTGCAACACACAGAGGAATTGTCCGAAACCCCTCAGATCCCAAGGATGTTGATACCTTCTGTCTTCCATGTCACAAGAGGGAGGTCGGCCAACTAGAGTGCTCTCTTCATTCCACCATGGCTGGAATTATCAACCAGACCCGATATCTCTGGGGGGCACAAAAAACAGCGTCCAATGCGTTATATGGGCTGAGTGGTCCTTTATTAGAATTGCCCACACCTGATCCTCTTGTCTATTCTGACAGTCCTGAAAGGCTCGTTGACGATTTTTTAAGAAGGCGATGCATAAGGTGTCACATTCATACCCCTGGACCGGAAGGGAAGGGGCTTTACAGGGCGACCGGTTGCGCGGCCTGTCATATGCTTTATGACAATGAAGGTACGTATGGCGGAAATGATAATGCCATAGATCACTCAGCAAAGGGATATCCTGTCAGACATGAGTTCACGAGGCTTATTCCCAGTGCACAATGTCTGCACTGCCACAATCACAATCATGTGGGAGGGGATTATGAAGGCCTTTTTGAGCATGATTACAGCGATACCTACCGTTCACCAATGCTCAAAGGTATAGTGGCACCGCCGATCTACGGAATCCGTCAGCATCACCTGGCGAAGGACATTCATGCACAAAAGGGACTCTGGTGCATAGACTGCCATACCAAGAAAGGTGTCATGGGTGACGGCAGATTGTATAGTTATGAGATGGCAGTACCGAAACGATCGTGTTCGGATTGTCATGGTGGGTTTTATAAACAGAAGCCAGATTATTCTATTAAGGCTATCCGAAAACAATCTAATAAGTTTGTGTTTGTTTCCAAAGATAAAGGCCGGAGATATGTGTTGAGCCTGTTTTCCAGGGAATCGTTCGGGCATAATATTGACGCACATGAAAGAGTCAGGTGCAGCGCCTGCCATGCGCAGTGGTCCTACCAGGACTATGGACTGAGTGTTATCAGGGAGGACATGCTAGAAGGGTATAGATGGTATGGCTTAACTTCCCAGGGTGATCCATATCTGGAAGGTATCTTGAGGAAATACATAGGAAGTCCCGGAAGAGACTATCCGATTACAAAGGACCGGGTATCCGGTGAGGCGAGGCCCGGGATCTGGTCATGTGGATGGAGGTTTAGGCGGTGGGAGTTGATGCCGCTCGGCAGGGATAATAGCGGAAGGTATGCAATTCTTCGCCCCCTGTACCAGTTTCTCATAACCTATGTGGATCGACTGGGAAACATCCCCTTGGACAGTGTAGTCCCATCAAGAGGGGACGGGAGTGGCAGGGGATGGGCATTCATGCCATATGTTCCGCATACAATATCTCCTTTTGGCAGGCAGTGCGATTCCTGCCATCTTAACGGTGTAGCTGCCGGAGAGGGGATTCAAGATGAAAACACAATTGATACCGGGTTGATGATCCCGTCCCCACCGTCAATAGATACTATGCGTTTGTTAAACCGGAATGAGCGGAAAAAGTTGCTTAATCCTTCAAAGAGGTGGCAAAGACAAAGGCTGTTTGCGTTATACGGTAAGGAGATTACGAGGCGTTGAAAGTGAAAAGACACCGCATCGCTTGTTTTATATCCCCTCATGGTTTTGGTCATGCCGCTCGGGCATCCAGCGTAATGGAGGCCATATATAAAAGTTTCGGCTCGGTCGGCTTTGAGATCTTCACCACCGTACCTGAATGGTTTTTTGAAGATTCAGTTGCAGCCCCTTTTTCGTATCATTCCTTATTGACCGATATCGGCCTTTCGCAGAAAACGCCGCTGCATGTGGACATACCCGGGACTGTTGAGCGCCTGAACAGGTTCTTCCCGTTCGATTCTTCTCATATTGAGCGTCTGGCAAAACAGATTGCAGGATCAGTGTGTGAAATGGTTATCTGCGACATTGCCCCCCTGGGGATTGCAGTGGCACGTGAAGCGGGTGTCCCCTCGATACTGGTGGAGAATTTTACGTGGGACTGGATCTATGAGGGGTATGTTTCCTTCGATGCCCGCCTGAAAGGGCACATAGACTATCTCAGGGGCTTATTCGCAGGCGCAGATCACCATATCCAGGTTGAGCCGGTATGTTTCCGCGCCAGGGCCGATATTACAACACCTCCGGTCAGCCGGGCTGTTAGATGCGATCCAAGAAGTGTGAGGGAGAGATTAAAAGTTCCGCCCAATGGAAAAATCGTGACCGTAACCATGGGCGGCATCCCGGAGAGCTATGGTTTCTTGAAAAGATTGACCGGGGAGCAAGGTATCCATTTTGTTATCCCCGGTGCCAGCCGGTCAGTGGAGATCTGGGAGAATCTCGCATTGCTGCCTCATCACTCGGAATTCTATCATCCGGATCTGATCTATGCTAGTGACGTAGTAGTGGGAAAGGTGGGATACAGTACCCTTGCCGAGGTATATCACGCGGGTGTCCCTTTTGGCTATATTGCACGGCCCATGTTCAGGGAATCGCGTGTATTGACGGATTATATCATAGAGAATATGTCAGGCATTGCCGTTGAGGAGGAAGAATTTTATTCCGGATCGTGGGTGGCTCGACTCCCGGATCTTTTTGCCTTGCCACGCATCCAGCGTCAAGGGCCGAACGGAGCAGAACAAATCGCGCGCTTTATTTGTTCGCTGTTAAGGGGCTAAGATAGGATACGAAAGATTGTGACAGTTGAGAAATATCCAGTTTTTCCTGATTTGATCAACCGTCTTTGTCCAGTATCTTACCCATGGCCTCAAGCACTTGATCGAGTTGAGCGAGGGTTATAAGCTCTTGTTCTAGCAGGATTCTTCCGATTAGTCTGTGCTTTCCTATGGAGAGATCTTCCGCTACCTGAATCCTCAGGGCGTCTATAACCTGTTCTGGAGTGACGAATCCCTTTTCAATAGCAATGATCCCAAATCTCTTCTCCAGATGCTCCAGCTTAATCGCATCCTTCATTTCAGGCGTTTCTTTTTCTGTCATACTCTTTTAGCCTCCTTTTTGATCTAAAAAAACGTATTTTTAGAGAGCATGCAAGATTGCTTTGCAGGGACTCCAGCATGCATAATAATTACAAAAGCCCATCGAGATTCATTCTGGGCGGCCAGCTTTTCCGGCGAGGCCTGCTAGGCAGGCGCGGCCACATCAAAGAGGATAGATCTTGACTGCCCGGCAGCCTCAGGCTCTGGATTAATCGGATTATAGAAGTCTTCACTGATCATGAGTCTTATGCATCGTTTTGCGATTATTATACTGCCGGTTCGAAACGCGCTGTCGCTTTTTAGATGGGTGTTTCCGGTGGCCCGGCGATATTAACGTGATTCGGGGCATTGACCGGCAAGCAACAACATTGATACCTTTCTCATCCATAAAGTCTTCAATCAGTACCTGGCCTACCTGGACGGGCGCATCTATCCGCAGGCGATGTATTTCTCGCGCAGCTTCCATCACGTGATTTTTTAATATCGGGCCTGTAGTTTTTACAGGGAGTCTTTCCCACAACGAGCCGGATATGGTAACAGTGGTGCTGAGGGCCCTGCGCGGGTCCGTGAATTCCTGATGGGCATACTTGGCTCCCCGGTTGCAACTGTGCCCAGAGATCTCCTTAATCTCATTTCCCTCATGTTCAAGCCGCAGGGGACAGCCTATGGGGCATGCGATGCAGGTATAGTGTTCGGTCTCAGATATCATCTTTTCCTTCCTCCGCCGGGAGAATATCGATACGCAAGGTCTCACCGTGAAATTTCTCAAGCAGATCAGGCTTGATCTTCAGCATGATCATCTCGGCAGGCACAACAAAACGGAGTTTCTTTTCCATCAAGTTTCCAACACGAATTCTGCATGGTTTCATTGCCTCCTTGCAACGCATGTAAATGGTGTGTTCCCGTTCAGGGCTCAATGAATGTGGGAGGCAGTAACGGAGATTATCGCCCGGTGAGAGCCCAATATTGTCCTTGGGGCGGCGTACACCCTGTGCCCATTCACCGGCAAACTGGCCGGCCAACAATGATTCCCGGGTTACGAAGTCCACAAGGTCGTGGACATGGAGGACATTCCCACAGGCAAAAAGCCCGGGCATGCTGGTCTCCATCGTACTAGATACCCATGGGCCGCCGGTGACAACGCTCAGACGTATGCCCAGCCTTTGCGAGAGCTCATTTTCCGGTATAAGTCCTATGGATAGAAGCAGGGTGTCACACTCGATGTCCGAGGCCCTGGACATATCCGGCCGAAAGTCCTGGTCTACTGGCGCGACAGTTATTTTTTCTAAACGGTCTCGGCCATGGATAAAGGCGACGGAAGTAGATAGATGTAGCGGGATTCCGAAGTCATCCAGACACTGAACCACATTGCGCGTGAGCCCGTTAGAGTAAGGCATGATTTCAAAGACACCTACTACCTCACACCCTTCCAGGACAAGGCGACGAGCCATGATAAGACCGATGTCCCCTGAACCCAAAATAGCAATGCGTTTACCAGGCAAATAACCCCTCATGTTGACCAATTTCTGTGCAAGTCCTGCGGTCAGAATGCCTGAAGGCCTTGTGCCTGGTATTCTAATGGCCCCCCTGGTTCGTTCTCGACAGCCCATTGCCAGCGCAACAGATCTGGTTTCAACGGTAAACAGGCCCTTTTCTTTATTCATTACATGAACACCTTTTGTGCCGTCGCTGTCTATGGCAATGCCGGAGACATAGCTGTCCGTAAATACATCCACGTCATGATCTATGACCTTCTCCAAAAAACGCTCGGCGTATTCTGGCCCTGATAGCTCTTCTTTAAAATAGTGCAGGCCGAAACCCGAATGGATGCACTGCATAAGGATTCCGCCCGCCTCCAGGCTGCGATCGAGAATTAACACCCGCTCCGCTCCCGAATCCCTCGCTCCGATGGCAGCGCCCATACCCGCCGGTCCGCCTCCCACCACAACTACATCGTATTTTCCTTCCATCCTTCCCAGCATAATTAGCTCTCTTTATCGACTTTGGGGTGCTGGGTGTTGACCATTTCTGAAACGATCCATGAATTACCACCACGTTTCGTTATTTGATGAAACGGCAGGCCCAGCCGCTCGGCCAGGATATCCATGCAACGTACAGTACAGAAACTGCCCTGGCATCGTCCCATTCCTGCACGGCTGCGAAACTTGATGCCATCCAGGGTTCTGGCGCCATGATCAATGGCATTGTGAACCTCTGCTTCGGTAACCAGCTCACAGCGGCAGACCATCTTCGCGAATAGCGGATTTTTTTTGATTAATTGCCCTTGCTCTTCAGCGTTCAGAGTGGCAAAACGTGGAGGGCCAGGGACATAAGGCATAAAATCATGTCTATATTCTAGAGAGAGCCCCTCAGCCCTAAGGATATCACAAACATATTCGGCTATGGCTGGAGATGCGGTGAGACCCGGGGATTGAATGCCTGCCACATTGATGAAGCCCTTCACCTTGGTGGTGCCGATGATGAAGTCATTGGTGTTGCTAACGGCACGCAGACCTGCGAATTCAGTAATTGTATCACGAGTCGTAATCGATGGGCATATCTTGCGTACAGAGTCGAATACCCGCCTTGAACCGTCTAGACTAGTTGAGACATCATGTCTGTCATCAGTGTCCTGTGCAGTAGGCCCAACCATGATTGTCCCGTCGAAGGTGGGGATAATCAAAATACCCTTCGTGGTCTTCTGGGGAACCGGGAATATGAGTCGGCGGACAAGGCCCTGGAGACGCTTGTCTAGCATGTATTCTTCACCCTTACGCGGATGTATGGTAAACTCATCTTGGCCTACCATCTGGGTCACTTTATCCGCAAAAACACCGGCGCAATTCAGCACAAAGTGTGCCCCTATTTTTTCGTGGGGGGTGTTAAGCACAAACCCGGATTTTTCTATATCGATATTTTCGACAGGACTTTCCACTTTCAGTTCCACGCCATTATCCACCGCGTTTTCTATCAATGCAAAGGCAAACTCATATGGATTGATCACCCCGGCAGACGGTGCATAAAGTGCGGAAATGATCGTATGGGAAAGGTTGGGTTCCTCGCGTTGCAGACGTTTTTGGTCCCAAATCTCCAGGCCTATTACTCCCTTTTCCTCCCCCTGTGTTTTCAATTTCCTCAAAACTGCAACGTCTTCTTCATTTTGTGCTACAACTAATTCACCGATACGTTTGAAACCGAAGTTGAGATCCCTATGCAGTGTATCAAAGAGTTCGTTTCCCCGAACGACGAGCTGGCCCTTCAAGGTCCCGGGAGAGCTGTGGTGCCCTGCGTGGATAATCCCGCTATTGGTCTTCGATGTACCGAAGCCGACCTCCGAGCACTTTTCCAAAAGCACGGTGCCGACGCTATAGCGCGAAAGCTCTCGGGCAATGGAGCAACCGACAACGCCCCCGCCTATTATTGCAACATCATACATAAACAAACCTTTCTAATGTCCTTTTCGCCTCCAGCCCAGTGAGGGATTTTTCACCGCAAATTATACTCAACGAATGTTCCTAACGGGGGCATTAAATAAGGCCTCGCATAACTCTTGTCCAAAAACGATTTTTGTCTGACAGCATTTCGCGTTAGAGTTTGCCTGAAACAGTAGTAACTACTCAGGTGGATAGACTGAAGGTAGAAGGCTGAAGGAAAATTTGAGTATGAACCATACAACCTGAGCAGTTACACATTTGAATTTATTTTGGACAGCAGTGGCCTCGCATCATCTTCAAATACCACGGGCTTGCCCGCCAGGAAGTGTGGAGGGCCCGCCCGTGGAGCGCCACAAGTGGAGATGTATTTTCAAAAGCTTATGCAAATTTATAGGAAGGAGCCTGAAATGGTCAAGCCAAAACTGCTGGATCAGGTAAGGGAAGCGATCGGCGCGAGGCTTATTTGCCCCTTCCTTCATTATGATTTTTTTCAGTTATTCCAATGGCTAATGTTCTGGAGGCTTAACGTTTTATCTGCCTCAATCTCCCATATAAAAGAGGTAGTAAGGCAGTATCAGCTCAGTAAACGGGCGTTAATCACCAGAGGATGAATAGGGCAGGGCTGGCAGTGGGACCTTGACCGTCTCCTGCCCCAGTTACCCCGAATTATTGAACTCTCACGTGAGACATGAAACCGCCATTATGTTGGTAAAGCCGGCATAATATTTGGTACTTCATACTGACCAGGGCAAATTTCTTGTTGACAATTTTGTTTAAGCTGTTTATGATTTATATAAGTCTAAACTTAATCAAACATTTCGAATGGAAGATTTTGTTTCAATTCTAAAGGCCTTGGCGGATGAAAACCGTTTTCGGATCATCAACCTGCTTTTGACCCATGACCTGTGTGTGGGCGCCTTGGCAAACCGCCTCCAGATCTCCAAGGCCGCTGTATCTCAACACTTGCAGGTCCTTAGAAAGGCCGGATTGGTCAAGGGGGAAAAGCGCGGCTACTGGACCCATTACGCAGTGAAAGGTAACGTCTTGAAGCAGGTTGCTGGCGGGCTTACTGAAATGTCAAATCAGACACCTGGTCCGGAAGGCATCTGCGGAAAAACGTTGCCTATGGCCACAACTATTATCAGGGAAGGGGGCAAAAGGCTGAAAGAAAGGCCCGAGGACTGCACTCCCGAACAGATTAAGGAAGGCCATGGGGACACAAGGGAACATCCATGTGAAACCGAGAAGAAGTAAGTGAAGATCGCGGTGAACCTTTCTTTGAGTTTTTCAAATTATGTCCGGGAAAAGGAAAGGCGCCTATGTATTACCTGTATGTGCTGCTACTTATTGCCATGGTGATCTCTTTTCTTGCTGATCGCAACAAGACTTATAAGGCCGTTAGAATCGGTTTCAAAAAGTTCACGCGGATCCTCCCTGCATTTGCAACAATGCTTATCCTTGTGTCTATCATCCTCGCGCTTGTGCCCGACAGTCTCATCCTGCATTACTTGGGGAAAAGCAATATGTCTAAAGGGGTTGTTATGGCGACCCTCTTTGGCTCCATAACACTTATGCCCGGCTTCATAGCTTTCCCTCTGTGTGGTATTTTGCTCCAAAAGGGAGTCACATATACGGTAATTTCCGCGTTTACCACTACATTGATGATGGTGGGTTTTGTGACCTTTCCTATAGAAAGAAAATATTTTGGAGCCAAAGTCGCAGCCATAAGAAATGCACTAAGCCTGTTCATCGCCGTCGTTGTTGCGGTTATGACAGGTGTTTTCTTTGGAGAGATTTTAAGATGAAGTCAAAAACACTGACTAAACACGCTAAAGTGGCGGGGTTTATTGCATACTCTCTTTTTCTCGTGCTTTCCTTTTGGATGGGTTTTGAGCCGGGCAAAAAGATAGGTCTGAATCTAGGCTACTTCTCCCTGGAGATGTTAAAGATCCTGCCCTTTGCGTTTATACTGATTGGCCTTTTTGAGGTCTGGGTCAAGAGAGAAACAATAGAAAAACACTTTGGCAAGAAATCAGGCCTGAGAGGTCATGTGGGAGGAATATTGCTTGCAGGTACCACGGTAGGGGGTCTATACGTGGCAGTTCCGGTTGCATATAGTCTTTATAGCAAGGGGGCGGATCTTGGTGTGATTTTCACCTATATTGCAGCTTCTGCCATCTGCCGGGTTCCCATGACCATTTTTGAAGCGTCTTTCCTGGGTATGAAATTTTCTGTCATCCGGCTTTCAGTTTCCATTCCTTTGGTCATATTGAGTTCCATGCTCTTGGGAAAATATCTTACCAAGAGAGGCTACGCAATCAAGGAGGGAGAATAAAGAACCGTACCCGTGCTGTTATATATCGCCCCTTTGCTTTGTTACCGAGTCGTTCTTTTTCCACTACCAACAATCTGCTATATACCGCAATGCTCTCCATGACGGCGATGCGTGATATGCCATACATAACCCGGCATGTAATGCTTTTTTTTAGTTCCAAAATCGAGTAGTTGGCTTGGTCTTTTGAATGTCCGGCCAGGGCGCGCGAGTCACATGGAGATGATAAAAAATCTTGATACTACCTGAAGTTCCTTATAGTCTAGCAACCTGACAAAATCTCTATTACCCCCTAAGAGAAAGGAGGAAAGGCGTAATCATGGTAAAACTGCCTAAAATACTTGCAATGGATACCGGCGGTACAATGACGGATACGTTCTTTATTGACGAGAATGGCCGGTTCGTAGTGGGAAAGGCACAGACCACTCCGGAGGATGTAGCGGTAGGAGTTTTAAGCTCCTGCAAAGACGCTCTTTCCTACTGGAAAATTTCGCTTACCGAAGCATTCCCTTCCTTGGTTACCGCCATATACTCCGGGACCATCATGCTGAATCGCTTACTTGAGCGCAAGGGGAGAAAAGTCGGTGTCATTGTCTCAAAGGGGGCAGAGGATTACTTTAGACTGGAGAGAGGTGCCCAGACCTACCTTGGATATTCTTATTCTGACAGGCTCCATGTCTGCACTCATCAACATAATCCACCCTTGGTTCCCTTTCATCTCATCCGTGGTGTTGCGGAGCGAATCGACGTGGTAGGCGATGAGGCCATTCCTTTAAACGAAGAAGAGGCCAGATGCGCTGTGAACGAGCTCCTGGATCAAGGAGTTGAGTCACTGTGTATTAATTTCCTTTTTTCTTACCGTAATCCGGCCCATGAACTGCAAATGAAAGACATTGCGGATGAGATCATAGCGGAGCGGAATACAGATATTCCAGTTTTCTTAGCTTCCGAATACTATTCCGTCAGGGGAGACTTTCCCAGATTGAATACCCTCGTAGCTGAGGCCTTTGCTGCGGAACCTTCTCGCGAACAGATGAAGAACATCGATCGTAGAATAAAGGAGCAAGGAGCCAATATTGACATGCGCATAATGGCCTCTCACGGCGGATCTGTTTCCATTGAAACCAAAGAACTCGCGCGCACACTTGTCTCTGGCCCCATCGGAGGAGTTATAGGCGCGAAATGGCTCTCTGAGAGAATTCATGTGGAAGATGTTCTTTGTGCTGACATTGGCGGAACCTCTTTTGATCTTGCAGTAATTACAAAAGGCCACTACGAGGTCAAGCCCTATCCTGATATGGCGCGCATGTTTCTGGTTATCCCTCTTGTGGAAATCGACAGTGTAGGCGCGGGTACCGGTTCATTTATACGCATAAATCCCACATCGGGTCGTGTGGAAATCGGGCCCGACTCTGCTGGTTATCGAATTGGAGTTTCTTGGCCGGAGGGAGGTCTTGATACTCCCACCATCACGGACTGCGACCTTGTGTTAGGTATGATCGATCCAGACTATTTCCTGGGAGGAGACATCAGATTAGATAAAGAACGGGCCCATGATGAGATCAGAGAGAAAATCGCTATCCCCTTGGGCCTTGATGTCTATCAGGCCGCCAGCGGCATAAAGGAAATCTTTGAGTCGAATTTGAAAAATGAGTTACAGGCCCGGGTCCTGGCCAAAGGCTACACACCCCTTAATTATACGCACCTCTCATACGGAGGGGGAGGTCCCCTCCATGTAGCAGGGTATTGTGAGGGGCTGGGTTTCCGTGATATTCTTGTCCCATCCTGGGCCGCGGGGTTCAGTGCCTTTGGTTGCTCATGCAGCGATTTTGAGTACAGCTTTAACGTCTCTTTAGATCTCCCGATAAAGCCGGATGTAACGGCGGATGAAAAGGAGGGACTGGCGGAGATGATTAATGGACAGTGTGCCTTTCTTAGAGAAAAGATTGTGGGGGAGTTTGCCAAGGGTGGTATCGGTGAAGATGATATAGATTTCAGAATTCATTTGCGAATGCAGTACCTGGGGCAACTTCGCGATCTTGAGGTCAAGACGGACCTGGAGTGGATGGAAGGGGCCGGGGCCCTTGATCAGATGATTGAAAAGTTTGAACAACTTTATGCAAAGGTCTATGCACGCTCTGCGAGTTCTCCGGAATTGGGCTACTTGATAACCCAGCTCGTCTTCTCCGGGGTTGTGGACGTAGAAAAACCGGCCTTACCTGTAGAAAAGCCGGCCGGTGAGGAACCCCCCTCAAATGCCTCAAAGGGGGAAAGGAATGTTTATTGGAGTGGGAGATGGCAAAAGGCCTCCATCTGGGAGATGGAAAGACTCCTGGCGGGGAATTGTCTTACGGGTCTTTCTATCATTGAAAGCCCTGCTACCACATTTGTGGTGCCGGAGGGTTCATCAGCCTATCTGGATGAGCATCGAATCTTCCATCTGAGATGGCAATAATATGGGCAAGAGTGAAAAAAACAGGGGGACTTCATATGTCAAAATTTTTAGACAAAAAAGGTAGGTTCAAAGACGAGTACAGACCAATAGGATGGGACGGGATGACCCTTAAGGAAATGCTTGAGATCTCAGAGAGGCTTTTTTCGGAGACCAGCCATTACTATGGGGTGAAAGATTTCAATCTTAAGAATCAGGATCCTATTCGATACGAAAAGATTTTCTCCAAGCTCCGTGGTGGATTAGTCACTGCCAGAGAGACGGCAATGAACATCTCTGCCTCTCCTATTGTACAGGAACTGGGAGAGCTTTGCTTCGCACTTTACTCGCCAGAAGGAGACTCGGTTGCACTATCCACCGGAATCATTGTGCATGTCCATACCATGAGTGATGCTATCAAGTTTATGATCCGCAATGAATATGAATCAAATCCGCGCATACAGCCCGGGGACATCTTCAGCAATAACATCCCCAAGATCGGGGATGTGCACAACGCTGATGTGCAGACGATTGTCCCTATCTTCCGGGAAAATGAACTTGTGGGATGGGCTGGAGGTGTTACCCATGTCATGGATATTGGTGCTTCAACACCAGGAAATGTCCCTGTCGGCCCCATCTCCAGTTATGAGGACGGTCTGGATCTGACGGCCAACAAGATCGGAGAAAATGACATTGTCTACCGGGATCATGAAATCCGGTGCGAAATGGGCACACGTACACCCATGTTCTGGAAGCTGGATGAGCGTTGCCGGATTGCAGGGTGTCACATGATACGCGATGCCGTGGAACGTGTTATCCGTGATGAGGGCATAGATGCCTATAAGGGCTTTATACGTGAGGTTATTGAAGATGGCAGACGGTCTTTTATCAACAGGATCCGGGAGCTTTTGATCCCCGGAAAATATTTTGCCCCCGTCTTTGGTTTCATCCCGCTGAAGGGCGAGGCAGGGCTACCTGATTATGCGGCTATTGATATCCTTATCCACGCACCCTTAGAGCTAAATGTGGGTTCTGACGGAAAGATAAACCTCTCTTTCGATGGCACTGTTAAATGGGGTCATCATTCCTTCAATTGCACGCCGAGCGCAATGCAGGGTGCCCTTTGGGTACTTCTCACTCAGATGGTAATCCCGAATGACAAGATCAATGACGGCGCCTATTTTGCCACTTCTCATTACTTCCCACCCTATACCCTCGCAAATCCAGTAGAAAAAGAGGCAGCTACTGGAGCGGCATGGGTTTTTCTTATTCCGGCCTTTACCGGATTAGTGCGAAGCCTTTCAAGAGGCATGTTCGCTCGTGGCTATGTGGAGGAGGTAATGTCCAGTTATGCCACAACCGCGAATGGTTTGCAGGGAGGCGGCAAGGATCAGTATGGCAATGATATCGGCATGCTCAGCCTGGAATTTTCGTGCGTGGGAGGAGGGGCTCGAGGCGTTTGCGACGGTTTGGACTATGCAGCGGCAATGTGGAACCCTGAGGCGGATATGGGAGATATGGAGATCTGGGAGCTTATAATGCCTCTACTCTACCTTGGCCGCAGGGTGAAGCCTAACACAGGTGGCCTTGGCAAATACCGTGGAGGCAGCGGGTTTCAGTCTGTTTACTGTATCTGGAAGTCGGAAGACCTTGTAATGCAAAATATCAATGATGGAGGGAGCTATCCCAGCCCCGGGATTTTTGGTGGATATCCTGGCGCCTCGGGCTATCGCCATAATGTCTTGGATACTGACCTTTTGGAGCGTTTCCAGCAGCGTATGCCGTATCCCATTAAAGAGGACGATACAGCAGATTCTGAGATATCGAAATTCTGCAGTGGCAGGCACCTGTTTGACAACCGTACAATGAATTACCCGTACCGCATGCGTCACAGCGACCTATATTACTCGCCTATGAATGGTGCCGGCGGGCTGGGAGACCCTTTGGAGAGGGGTCCGGAACTCATTGAAAAGGACCTAAACGGTAACTTCGTTTTGCCACGTTATGCTCAAAGGGTTTATGGCGCAGTTACCCACCAAGATGAAGATGGGTTCTGGCACGTTGACGCCAGGGCCACGGAGAGGTTGCGACAGGAGATGAGGGAAGGGCGGGCTAGCCGAGCGATGCCGGTGAAAGAGTTTATCACCCTGGAACGCGAGAAGATCTTGAGCGGAGACTTCAGGGTAGAAGTAAAGCGGATGTATAACCAATCTCTGGAACTCTCCACCAGTTGGAGGGAATGGTTTTTGACATTTTGGGATCTTCCTGATGATTTTCGTTTTACCCCGACCGCAGAAAGCCACGGGTCTAGTCCCGACATTTTGCGGTCGGGATTAAGGTCGGGATGTCGCAACACTAAAGCGCAGGAATAACAGGATAGCTACGTGAATTGCAAAGATAAAGGAGTATTCAATATGTCCGGTTACAGCAAGGAAACATTGGAAAAATTGATTGACGGAAGGCTTCCTTGGAATGATGTAAAGCAGATCATGAGCAGCTTTAAAGATCCTGACCGCTTTGATAAGATAATTGAGATCCTTCAAGAGAAGGTGCCATGGGAAGAGCGGATCCTTTTACCTTTGGCACTCCACCTCTATATAGTTGAGAAGAAAGACGGCACACGGGTGGTTAAGTGTGACTGTGGTTTTGAATTTGGTGATTATCACAAGAACTGGAAGATGGAGGCCTTGATATATGTGCGAGATACTGAGGAACAAATGCAGGAGATATACCCGCCACTCATGCATTCTGATCCGGAGGTGACAGTCTTGAGAGAATACTACTGTCCGGGCTGCAAGACGCAGTTGGAGGTGGAAGCAGTGCCCCCTGGATACCCGGTCATCTTTGACTTCCAGCCAGACCTGGAGGCCTTTTACAGAGATTGGCTGGGAAAGGAGATAAAAGGAGGAAATAATGCTGGCATTTAGTAAGGACTGGATAGAAGCCCTGGCAGAGAAATTACGCAACAATGCAGAATATCAAAAAGCGGCAAAGGGTTTTGATTCTCTGTTTCAGTTTGTTGTGGAACCTGTCCCGGGCAAGGGAATTAGAGATCGTTATGCGGTAGGGCTCAAGGCCCCTCAATGCGATGAAACATGGGAGGGGACCAGAAATGATGCAGACTACACCCTCTCCGGCCCCTATAACGTTTTCTATGATGTCCTTCACGGAAAGATAGGGGTGACAAGGGCGATAGCCATGCGCAAGCTACGTGTGAAAGGCAACCTTGCTAACCTCTTAAAGTACAAGCGTGCTATAGACCTCTTTATTGAAACCCTTGGCCAGGTGGAGACTGAATTTGAAGGTGAGTGGAAGTAAAAGGGTCAATCGTAGATTTTACGTCATGACATTTGTCCGTGTTTCAGGCACGTTTTCAGGGGTGGCCGTTGTCTGGCCGTTTCGGAAAAGAATTTGACAACATAGGAACCATGTTCAATCGCTGGAAGAGAAAAAACGGCTACAGGGATGTCCTGGCCATCAGCCTGCCGCTGGTGGCCTCCATGGGCTCCATCACCCTGATGCAGTTCACGGACCGGATATTTCTGGCCGGCTACTCCATGGATGCCATCAGCGCGGCGCTGCCCGCCGGCATTGCATCTTTCACGGCAATCTCCTTTTTCATGGGAGTTGCCAACTATGTGAACGCGTTTGTCGCGCAGTATACCGGCGCCCGGTCGTTCAATCGAGTAGGGGCCTCGGTTTGGCAGGGCATCTACTTTTCTTTCATCGCGACCATTTTTCTTGCGTCGCTCTCTTTCATTTCTGGACCGATCTTTGATCTGATCGGGCATTCTCCGCACGTCAGGGACTTGGAGGTGCGTTATTTCAACATCCTCACCCTCGGAGCCGGGCTGGTGGTAATGGGATCAGCCATGGCCTGTTTTTACACCGGAAGGGGCCTCACGCGGACCGTGATGCTGGTCCATCTATCAGGTGCCGCCGTCAATATCCCCCTGGATTACTGCCTGATTAACGGCATAGGCCCATTCCCGCGGCTCGGCATCGTGGGGGCGGGCATTGCCACTGTCACCGCATACGGGGTTATCGTGACTATCCTTTGCCTGCTAATGTTCAGCAGAAAAAACAGGGCCCGCTTCGGGACCTGGAGAGCGAGGGCCTTCGACAGGACCCTTTTCGGTCGGTTGATGCGTTACGGAGCACCCAGCGGAGTGCAGTTCTTCTTGGAGATTTCGGGTTTTACATTCTTCATACAGATGCTGGGAAGGTTGGGTGATATCCAACTCGCGGCCTCCAATATCGTTCTCTCCATCGAATCACTTTCGTTCATGCCCATGATCGGATTTCATATCGGCAATGCCACCCTTGTGGGACAGGCCATCGGCAGCGGGACCCCGGATGACGGCATGGTCGCCACGGGAAGTGCGCTCAAGATCACCATGATTTACATGGCCCTTATCTCTTTCATTTTTGTATTCATTCCCGAACCCCTCCTGCATCTGTTTCAAATGCAGGGGCACACACCCTCCCAATACGGAGAAATAATAGACCTTGGAGTGATCCTCCTGCGGTTCGTGGCTGTATTTTGCCTCTTTGACTCTCTGAACCTGATTTTTTCCGGGGCCATAAAAGGGGCAGGGGATACACGCTTCATCATGTGGACAATTGCCGCCATGAGTCCAGGATTGATGATTATTCCGACTTATCTGGCCGTGGAGGTCTTTCATGCAGGAATCTATACGGTCTGGACAATTGCCACGCTTTATGCCTCTGCCCTGGGTCTTGCCTTCATGCTCCGTTATCGTCAGGGCAAATGGAAAGAGATGCGTGTTATCGAGGAACCATTGAAAAGATACTGCGCAAGAACGAGAGTATTTCAGGAAGGCCCTGGAAATATTTGAACGTCTTGGAACCCTGATTGAGCCGGACAAGGTGAAGAAAGAATTGGCTGACTTGCCCGAGAAATGAAATAATATAGGCACTAACTTTTCCGGTTTATCCTGGTTGGGTTAATGCTATTAGAGCGACTATTTGAAACTGCTCAGGTTGTATGGTTCACGGTTCAGTGTTAGTGGCTGATTTTGTAGAATCCGATAGGATTACATAAACTTAGGTTATCTTTAAATCCAAGGTGCTGTTCAATGGCTAAGGACACAACTTTGACAGTTTGACACGGTCGGATCCCTAACGCCAAAATTCTTCGCATACTGTGTGGGACTAGTCAGGTATTTAGGTTGAAGAATGAAGAATGAAGGAGGAAGTATTTTCAATAAGCAAACCGAGACAGCTTCCCTTTCAGCTTGCTCAAATTTTCCTTCAGCCTTCTACCTTCAGTCTATCCACCTGAGTAGTTACGACTATTTAAGCTTAAACATCAGAAAAGGGGGGAAATGCTGATATGTCCGGTCTGCCGATTGATATGCCCATAACAGAAATCATCACGAAAAGAAAATCCTGGAGAACCTATAACGGAAAACCTGTTGAGAGTGAAAAAAAGGAACAAATTTTAAATTTTATGACCACATTGGATAAGCCGCCGTTTGGCGCTGAAGCACGGTTTCAGATGGTTGATCTGGATTTGAAAGGAACGGGTAAAGTATCTGGCACTTACGGTGTTATCAAAAGGGCAGAAACATTTATTGCAAGTATTGTTAAAAAAAATCCTATGGATATGGAAGATGTCGGATTTTTATTTGAAAAGATTATTCTTTTTGCTACAGCCATCGGACTTGACACCTGCTGGATGGGAGCAAGCTTCAGCAGGTCTCTTTTTTCCGGAAAAATAGGACTCAAACCTGAAGAAACGATCCCTGTTGTCAGCCCTATCGGATTCAGGGCCGGCAGACGAAGTTTAACGGATGCCGTTTTTCATATGAGCGCAGGATCAAAAAATCGCAAGCCATGGTCAGCTCTTTTTTTCGACAGGACATTC
>Ga0307425_1000773_pt1 | contig 19804 bp, 18 predicted proteins | sample SalMarWE160330MG_FD_202152 | JGI IMG/M metagenome (GOLD analysis project Ga0307425, IMG submission 202152) | Salt marsh sediment microbial communities from the Plum Island Ecosystem LTER, Massachusetts, United States - WE1603-30 | ecosystem: Environmental > Aquatic > Marine > Intertidal zone >...
GATGCAACAAGCCGTTGAAGTTCCGAAAGCGCAGCCTTCGCGTCACCGCCGCTCGTGGCGTAAACAAAATTTTCGAGCGCCGTCTCGGCCGCGTCGCCGACGATCGCTTCGATATCGTCGTGGCTGACAGTCCCTTCCCCTTGCGCATAGAGCGCAAGCTTCACGACTTCGGCGCGCGACAAGGCCTGGTCGGCGCCGAGCCGTGCCATGAGATAGTCGCGCGTGTCGCGGTCGATGCTGAGGCCGGCCTTGGCCAGTTCGGTCTCGATCAGTTCTGAAAGTCCGCGCTCGTCGCTATAGCAGGGAAGCGCCGCGGCAGTGGCGTGACCTTCGAACAATTTCCGCAAAGCCGCGTCGGGCCTGAGATTGCCCGCCTCGACAATGAGGAAATTTGCGATGTCCTCTGCGAGCAACGCTTTGAGCGCGGGCACGCTCAGCTTAAGCCCGGCCGTGACCCGCACCACGCTCTGGTCGGCGAACATCGGTGCCGTCCGCAGTTCGACTTCGAGCCGCGCGGGGTCTTCGGCAAAATCGCGATCGTCGAGGCGGACGATCTCGCTCGATCCTTGTCCCCTTCCCGCGAAGATCTCGGCGAGCGCATCGGCGCGCTCGGCCACAAGCCCGGCGTCGCGCCCGTACACGAGTACAGCGCGGCACTCGGCCTTCGGCGCCTTGATGAAACTCGCAACGGCTGACGATTTATAGGCGACCATGCCTGCGAGCCCGCGGGCGGCTCCGTTTGCACGAGGTGATGGCGAAAGGTCTAAGCGGCTCGGCTCAGATGGGCCGCGACCTGGGTCTTGATGCTTTCCGATACCGTACGGGCCGCGCGATTCTCCGCGTCGTAACGCGCCCGCACATTGGCAAAAACTTCCTGGAAGCGATTATACGGCGCCCGGGAAATGGCCTTGCCCTGGTAGACCACCGCGTTGTTGGAAAGGTCGATCAACTTGAAGGCCGCGTCGAGCTGGTACACCTGGCCGGTCGCATCGCCGGTGATCTGCACCAGCTGGTCGGTGATGCTTTCCCTGATCACGATGTCGAGCTTGTAGCGGGTCTGGGCCGCAGCGCCGCCGCCGGTATTGGCGAAAATCAATTCGTTGCGCAGCTTCTGCCCGACACGGCCCGGAATCGGAGTGATCTCGATCCCGGCCATGACTTCCGACAGGCGCGCGCCACCGGCCGTGCTCCCGCCATAGAGCGGCTGGAATCCGCACCCGCCCAGGGCAAGCGCGGCAAGCCCGGCACAAACCGAGGCAATTATGGCAGAGCTACGCCACGACATTGACGACCCTCTGTGGCACGACCACCACCTTCTTGATTTTACGTCCCCCAATGGCGCGAACGACATTGTCGAGCTTCAGCGCCGCAGCTTCAATATCTTCCTTTGCGGCGTCTCGCGCAATCGTCAATTCGTCCCGTCTTTTACCATTGACCTGGACCGCAATTGTGACGGTTTCCTCGAGCAAAAGGGCCTTTTCCGCCGCCGGCCAGGGCTTTTCGGCCACGAGATCCTCATGACCGAGCCCGGCCCAGCATTCCTCCGCCAAATGCGGGATCATTGGGCTTGCGATTCGGACCAGGAGCTCAGCCGCCTCGCGCAGGGCGTAGGCCAGGTCGGAGGACGGGTGTGGTCCGGCATTCTGCAAGCATGAGGAGAGGGCGTTGGCGAGCTCATAGATCTGGGCGACGGCGGTGTTGAACCGAAGCCTTTCGATCGCTCCGGTCACGGCCGCGACGCTGCGATGGGAGACCCGCCGAAGCGCCTCGGCCTCGGCGCCGAAGGCGGATGGCTTGGCGGCCGAAGGGGCTGCCCCTTTGCTTGCGGCCTCGCTCACCAGCCGCCAAACGCGCTGAATGAATCTGTGCGCGCCCTCGACACCGGCCGCGCTCCATTCGATGTCGCGTTCCGGCGGCGTGTCGGAGAGCATGAACCAGCGCGCTGTGTCTGCGCCGTAGTCGCGAATGATGGCTTCGGGATCGATCACATTCTTCTTCGACTTCGACATCGACTCGACATGACCGATGGTGACGGGCTCGCCCGTCTTGACATGGATGGTCTTGCCGTCTTTGCGGCGCACCTCTTCGGGCAGCAGCCATTTTCCGTGGACGTCCTTATAGGTCTCGTGCGTGACCATGCCTTGCGTGAACAGGCCGCGGAACGGTTCGTCGATGGCGACATGCCCGGTCTTGTGCATGGCGCGGGTGAAGAATCGCGCGTAAAGCAGATGAAGAATCGCGTGCTCGACTCCGCCGATATATTGATCGACCGGAAGCCACAGCGACGTCGCCTCGGTGTCGGTGGGCTCGTCCGATTTCGGCGAGCAGAAGCGCGCGAAGTACCAGGACGAGTCGACGAAGGTATCCATGGTGTCGGTCTCGCGCGTCGCCTTGCCGCCGCATTGCGGGCAGGCGACATTCTTCCAAGTTGGATGATGGTCGAGCGGATTGCCCGGCGTGTCGAAGTTCACGTCGTCGGGAAGTTTCACCGGGAGATCGCTTTCCGGCACGGGCACGACGCCGCATGACGGGCAATGGATCATCGGGATCGGACAGCCCCAATAGCGCTGCCGGGAAATCCCCCAATCGCGCAGACGATATTGAGTTTGGCGCTCGGCCGTAGGCTTTCCTTTGAGCTTTTGCTTGGCAAGACGGTCGGCCACTGCGTCCTTCGCGTCTGACACGGACAGGCCGTCGAGAAAGCCCGAATTGATCAGTACGCCATCGCCGGTATAAGCCTCATCGCCGATCTCGAACTGTTGCGCGTCTTCGCCGGGCGGCAGCACGACCGGAATGACCGGCAGTTCCTTGGCGCGGGCAAATTCGAGGTCGCGCTGATCGTGGGCGGGGCAGCCGAAGATGGCGCCTGTGCCGTATTCCATCACGATGAAATTGGCGATGAAGACGGGAAGCACACTCCCTTCGATCAGCGGATGACGCACGCGCAAGCCAGTGTCGAGACCCTTCTTCTCCAGCGTCTCAAGTTCGGCGGTGCTAGTGCCGTGATGATGGCACTCGTCGATAAAGGCGGCGGCGTCCGGATTTGTTTCCGCAATCGTTTTGGCCAGCGGATGATCGTGCGCAAGCGCGATGAAGCTTGCGCCGAACAGCGTGTCGGGCCGCGTGGTGAATACCTCGATCAGGTCCTGGCCGTTCGGTGTCGTGCCCTCGATCGCGAAACGGATACGGAGCCCTTCAGAGCGCCCGATCCAGTTCGCTTGCATCAGGCGGACCTTGTCAGGCCAGCGCTCCAGACGATCGAGCGCGTCGAGCAAATCCTCCGCAAAGTTCGTGATCTTGAACACCCATTCGGGCTGTTCGCGCTGTTCTATGATTGCGCCCGAGCGCCAGCCGCGCCCGTCGATCACCTGCTCATTGGCGAGCACGGTCTGATCGACCGGGTCCCAATTGACATGACGGGTCTTGCGGTCGACCAGGCCAGCTTTCAGCAGATCGAGAAAGAGCCGTTGCTGCTGGTGATAATAATCGAGATCGCAGGTTGCCAACTCGCGGGTCCAATCGAGCGACAAGCCCATGCTCTTAAGCTGGCCGCGCATGACGGCGATATTGTTGTAGGTCCATTTGGCGGGATGGACGCCGCGCTCAATCGCCGCGTTCTCGGCCGGCAGCCCGAACGCATCCCAGCCCATGGGATGCAGCACGTTGAAGCCCTTGGCCCGCATGTAGCGGGCCACCACGTCGCCCATGGTGTAGTTCCGCACATGGCCCATATGGATGCGGCCTGATGGGTACGGGAACATTTCAAGAACATAATATTTCGCACGCTGATCGTCCTCGGAGGCGCGAAAAATGCCGCGCGCGTCCCAGGCCGCCTGCCAATGCTGTTCCCTGTTGGGCGCGTCGTAACGTTCCGCCGCCATAAGTTTTCCTACTTGGTTAGGTGGATGCGGGAATGAACCCAAATCGCAAGAACGGTCAAGTTACGCTCTGACATGAGCCCTGCTAGATAGCGACATGACTCCCAACCAACCCGATCCTACAGACGTCCAGGGCCGGCTCGCGCTGGTGAAGCAGGAGATCGCTATCGCCGCTGAAGCGGCAGGCCGCGAGCCAAATTCGGTCGAGCTTGTGGCGGTGACGAAAACCGTCGCAGGCCCGGTCATTGCCGAGGCGATCGCCGCGGGTCAGCGCTGCTTCGGCGAGAACCGTATTCAAGAGGCCTGGAGCAAGTGGCCCGCTTTGAAGGAGCGTCATTCGGACATCGAATTGCATCTGATCGGTCCGCTGCAATCCAACAAGACGCGTGAAGCCGTCGCTCTGTTCGACGTGATCGAGACTGTCGACCGGCCAAAAATCGCGCGCACGATCGCCGAAGAGATCGCGCGCTCGAACCAGCACCCGCGTCTGTTCGTGCAAGTCAACACCGGCGAAGAGCCGCAAAAGGCGGGCGTGGTCCCCGGCGAGGTGGAGTCCTTCATCGCGCTTTGCCGCGACACGTTCGGTCTCGCCATCGACGGGTTAATGTGCATCCCGCCGTTCGATGAGGAGCCGGCGATGCATTTCGCGCTGCTTGCCAAGATCGCGGAGAGGGTGGGCGTGAAAGAGCTCAGCATGGGCATGAGCGGCGATTTCGCCCGCGCGATCTCATTCGGCGCGACTTACGTGCGCATCGGCACGGCGATCTTCGGTGAGCGCCCGAAGGGCGATGACGGCTAAGGCAGAATCCAAATCGTCGAATCTGGCTTCAGATCAGCCAGAAGCATCATGAGATCGTGCTGGCTGAGCGCAACGCAGCCACGGGTCGGTTTGAAGCCTTCGCGCGCGAGGTGAACGAAGATGGCGCTGCCTTTTCCCCTAACGCGCGGCCTGTCATTGTAGCCGAGCACAATCACGAGGTCGTAGAGATGATCGTCGCGCTTCAAAACGTCGGCGCCCGCACCGGCGTCAAGCGTGACCAGCCGGTTGTAATTGCGGTCTGCCGGATCCTCGCACCAGGCATCGCGGTCACGGATCGCGTGCAACGGGAGCCGCGTAGGCGGCCGCCGCATGCGATCGGCGCGGTAAAGCACCTGGCGGACGGGAAGCCGGCCAAGCGGCGTTCCGCCGTCGCCTTCCCGCTTCAGCGCAACGATGCTGGCGCGCCCGAGCGCCGCTTGCCTGACCTGGTGGCCGAACGCAATCCGCCCCTGGCAGCGGTTTCTGGGCGCGCGCCTCACCACGATTGGCCCGGATCGCTTAACCCTCATAGTCAAAAGGCCTTTTTTCCTACACCTAAGGGCGCGATAGGCTTGTCCCGAGGCTGTGCCCCCCTTAAAAATCAGCCCAGGACGGAAACAGGCCGAGGCCGATGAGCAACGCCCGCAAGATCCTTATCATCGACGATGACGACGAGCTTCGCGAATCCTTGAGCGAGCAGCTCAGCCTGCATGAGGAATTCGACACAGCGCTGGCGGCGACGGCGTCAGAGGGCTTAAAGGAGGCGCGCAACGGCCATATCGACCTCGTTCTCCTCGATGTCGGCCTTCCCGATCTCGACGGGCGCGAAGCCTGCAAGCTGCTTCGCCGCGGCGGCTTCAAGGGACCTGTGGTCATGCTGACGGCGCAGGCCTCCGATGCCGACACGATTCTCGGGCTTGAGTCTGGCGCCAACGACTATGTCACCAAGCCGTTTCGCCTCGGCGTGCTGCTCGCCCGGATTCGGGCCCAGCTCAGGCAGCACGAGCAGAGCGAAGACGCGGTCTTCACCATCGGTCCTTACAGTTTCCGCCCGGCCGCCAAGCTTCTGGTCGACAGTGCCGGCTCCAAGATCAGGCTTACCGAGAAAGAGACCTCGATCCTGAAATATCTTTATCGCGCCGGCGAACGGGTCGTGACGCGCGACGTGCTGCTGCATGAAGTGTGGGGCTACAATGCCGGCGTGACGACGCACACGCTCGAAACGCATATCTATCGTCTGCGGCAGAAGATCGAAAAAGACCCATCGCAGGCCGAACTCCTGATCACCGAGACCGGCGGCTACAAACTGGTGCCGTAGTCCGCGAGACGCGGATCTTCACTCAATCTCGAAATCGGCAACGACCGGCACGTGATCCGACGTGCGCGGCCAATCGCGCGCGGCATCGAGGACTTTCATGGAGCGCGCGGCGCCGTCGAGCGCCGGCGTCGTCCAGATGTGGTCGAGACGCCGGCCGCGATTGGATGCGCGCCAGTCGCGATTGCGATAGCTCCACCAGGTAAACAGCTTCTCTTCAGCAGGAACGTGGCGGCGCATTACATCAACCCAGCCATGCGCGGCCTGGACGCGTTCGAGGCGCTCGACTTCGGCCGGGGTATGACTCACGACTTTGAGCAACTGCCGGTGCGACCACACGTCGGTCGGAAGCGGCGCCACGTTGAGATCGCCGACCATGATCATACGGCCTTTGGTCTTTGCCCGCATGCCGCCGAACCAAGCCGCAAGCGCCTCGAGAAAGTCGAGCTTGTGGCGAAATTTCTCGTTGAGCGCCGGGTCGGGAATGTCGCCGCCGGCCGGCACATAGACATTGTGCAACACGATTGGTTTCCCGCCCGCGCCGTCGAGCGCCACCGAAAGATGGCGCGCATGGCCGCGGCCGCAGATATCGCGGCGCTCTTTGAATTTGAAAGGAAGGCGGGAGAGGGTGGCGACGCCGTGATAGCCCTTTTGGCCCGAGATCGCGATGTGCGGAAATCCGAGCGCCTGGAGCTCGCGCCAAGGAAAATTCGCGTCGACGCATTTGATCTCTTGCAGGCAGAGCAGGTCGGGCCGGCGGGCCCTGACGAACCGGCGGATGAGATCGACTCTGAGCCTGACGGAGTTGATATTCCAGGTGGCGAGACGGAAGCGCATTTGCGGCAAGATCAGCGCGCACGCGGCGAAAAGCAAGGAGGAGTCATCCGGCTTCCCCAGGTTCCGCATGATAAAGAAAGAGACGCATATGCTTAACCAAGATATCTTTGTCCGCGACGCGTACCAATTGAAGGCCGTTTGAGTTTGTCTCGGCGCTCATCTGTGCTTTAATGCAATCGTCTCCAAATAGTCCTGCGTCAACCTAAGGTGAACCCATGAAGACGTATTTGCTAGCAGCGACCATGATTGGCGTTTTCGCTACGAGTGCTATCGCAGGCGCCGGGCCGTTCTACATCGTGTTCGACAAGACCACGAAGACGTGCTCGATGGCGCGGACCCCGCCGACGGACACCGAGAAATTCAGCATGATGGGCCAATATGGGTCCGAAGCGGACGCCAAGATGGCAATGCACGGAATGACGGCCTGCAAGGGTTAGTCGATTTTGAATCGGCCATGCACCGTTAGGAGCATGGCTTCAGAGCCCCGGCCCCAATCGGTCGGGGCTTTTTATTGTGGTGCTGTATGCAATCCCCAAAGAAAAGGCGCCCAACCGCTGCGCGTGGTTGGGCGCCAGAAGCGCGTTTTCGCGCGCGTGCCGGGAGGGAAGCCGGCACGAACGAACCACATCATCGGCTAGACGGGGGGCACTACCGATAAAAAGCGATGTGGTCCGCTTCTAGGGCAATCACATAAGGAGAATACGGACCGATTTCAACTGGGGGCCCGGTAAAATTTTAAGACGCCGTTAACGCGTCGGGGGCGCCGGGTAAGGGCTTGATTCAGCTATATTTTATTTTGAACTGGGGGCGGGCGGACGGCCTAAAGGGGCCTCCGGGGACCCTAGCGGAAGGGCTGGAAACCCGTTTTCGAGTTGAAGAAATCGGCCGCGACCTTGCGCCCGGAGACGATGTCCGTGATGGTCACCCGGGTCGTTAACCCTTGCGCGTCGGTGATAATCCACTCTTTCAGCTGAAGCTCGTCGCCGTTCTCAAACACCAGCTTGATGGCGCCCGCCGCATCGCCGGATTTGTCCTCCAGCGTAATCGCGAGCGTTCCCTCTTGGCTCTCGACGCCGACGATGCGGGCGTCGCGCTCAAGATTGACCGACTCCGATAGCAGCAATCTGAACGGCGTCGACTTGATCGGATATTTCTCAACGGTCTTGAGATCGGAATCTTCGATGGCAAGGTGACTTCCGTCGGCGAGAATGCGCAGTCCGCTCGGCGGCGCGTAGTCGAACCTGATCTTGCCAGGTCTTTGCACATAGAAGCGCCCGCTGGACTCCTTGTTGGTCGAATCGACCTGCTCGAAGCGGCCCTGCAGATTGGTGATGTCGTTGAAATAGGCATTGATGCGCCGGACCGCCTCGGCCTGCTCCTCGCCGATCAGAGGGGTGGTCGACTGAGCGGCCTCAACGGCCGCTTCCCATCCGGCGCCTTCGTCGATCGTGGTGGGAACGATCTCGTTCACCGGGGCTTCCGCATCGTCGGTTTGCCCGCCGAGCGGAGACGCTGGCGTGGCTTGCGGTGCTCCTTCCGGTGGCGCGGCCGGGGCCGCGGCGGGAGGAGACTTCGGCACCGTGCTCGCGCCCTCCTGGGCGTAAGCGGTGCCGATAGAAACAACAATGGCGAGCAACGCAAACGATAGCCCGTCAACTCTACGGCAAATCATCGACCCCCTCCGGCGACCGGCGTGGCTGGACCCCTATCAAGCAACCGATAGATGATTCAGTCAAATCTGGTCAACTTCTTGGCAGGCCGTCAACTAGTAGGGGCGTTCGTCCTCGTCCCCGCCGACCAGAATCTCGCGCTTTCCGGCATGATTGGCGGCACTGATCAGGCCTTCATTTTCCATGCGCTCGATCAGTGTGGCCGCGCGGTTATAGCCGATCGCGAGGCGGCGCTGCACGTAGCTGGTTGAGGCCTTGCGGTCGCGCAACACGATTGCCACGGCTTGGTCGTAGAGGCTATCGCCCGAATTGCCGGGCTCACCGTCTTCGCCGTCCTCCCCCTCGCACTCGTCTTCATCGGTGACGGCGTCGAGATAGGCAGGCACGCCCTGCTTCTTGAGGTGACGTACCACCTTCTCGACCTCGTTGTCGGACACGAACGGCCCGTGCACGCGCATGATTCTCCCGCCGCCCGCCATGTAGAGCATGTCGCCTTGGCCCAGGAGTTGCTCGGCACCCTGCTCGCCGAGGATGGTGCGGCTGTCGATCTTCGAGGTCACCTGGAAGCTCACCCGGGTCGGGAAGTTCGCCTTGATCGTGCCGGTGATGACGTCGACGCTCGGCCGCTGCGTCGCGGTGATGAGATGGATACCGGCGGCACGCGCCATCTGCGCCAGGCGCTGCACCGCCGCTTCGATATCCTTGCCCGCCACCATCATCAAATCGGCCATCTCGTCGACGATGACCACGACGTAGGGCATCGGATCGTAGTCCATCTCCTCCTGCTCGTAGATGGCGCGGCCGGTCTCGCGGTCGAAGCCGGTTTGCACCGTTCGCGTCAGCACCTCGCCTTTTTCTGCCGCCTGGAGGATGCGCGAATTGTAGCCTTTGATGTCGCGGACGCCCAATTTCGACATGCGCTTATAGCGCTCTTCCATCTCCCGGACCGTCCATTTCAGCGCCACCACGGCTTTCTTCGGATCGGTGACCACCGGTGCGAGCAGATGCGGGATGCCGTCATAAACGGAAAGCTCGAGCATCTTCGGATCGATCATGATGAATTTGCATTGATCGGGCGACAGCCGGTACAGCAGCGACAGGATCATGGTGTTGATGCCGACCGACTTGCCCGAGCCGGTGGTGCCGGCAATAAGCAAATGCGGCATGCGCGACAGATCGACGATCACCGGCTCGCCACCGATATTCTTGCCGAGCGCGAGCGCGAGCCTCGCTTCGGTCTCGTCGAAGTCCGGCGACTGAATCATCTCACGCAACATCACCATCTCGCGGCGATCGTTGGGGAGCTCGATGCCAATGACGTTGCGGCCAGGTACCACGGCGACGCGGGCGGCGACCGCGCTCATCGACCGGGCGATGTCGTCGGCAAGACTGATGACGCGCGACGATTTGGTTCCAGGCGCGGGCTCCAGTTCGTACAGCGTAACGACCGGGCCCGGCCTGACATTGGTGATCTCGCCTTTGACGCCGAAATCCTGAAGAACGCCCTCGAGTTCACGCGCGTTTTCCTCCAGGACCTCGTCGCTGACGCCGCGCTCTCGCCTGGTTTTTGGCTGCTGCAAAAGTCTGGTCGAGGGCGGCTCGTAGGTTTCGTCCGAATAATCCTGGCTTACGGGCCCGGTGTGCGTCCTCTTCTTCTTTTTTGGATTGAGGCGGGTGATGCGATAACCGCCCGAGTCGATGTCGCCCTCCTCGCCGTCTTCGTACTCATCGTCCAGTGCTTCGCCGAGCGGCGCCGGGCCGAAGGAAGGTTCGATGCGCCCATCGGCATCGAGCGCCTGATCGGGCTCGTCGCCGCCCTCGTCTTCGCTACGGTCCGGTTCCTCCTCCGGGTCCTCGTCGAACGAGTCGTTGCGGCGGAAGGTCTGCTTCAGTCTCGCGCCGGTATGCATCGCCACATGCATGGCTGCGCCGAGCGAGGCGTTGGCCCATTCGCCGGCGGCGCCGCTGCGCGGGGCCCACAAGGCAATCAGCCGCGAGGTCGAGGTGCCGCAGGCGAACAGGAGCAGCATGGTGCCGATCACCAGAAAGATGAGACCGGCCACGAACGACACCGCAGCCTCAGGCAGGAACGGCCCGATGATATGCGCGCCGGCCATGACGAAATCGCCGAGAATGCCGCCGATCCCGTTTGGCAGGGGCCAGCTTTTTGGCTGGGGCAGGGCCGCGAGCGCCGCAGCGAGCATGATCACCGACGCCGGCCAGGCAAGGAGCCTCGCCTTCTTGCGGTCTGGCGCGGAATGGAAAACGAGATGCCATCCCCAGGCTGCAAGCGGCAAGAACAGGATGATCGCCGCAAGTCCCAAGGTTTGAATGGTGAGATCGGCCACCACCGCCCCCCACGAGCCGAGCAGGTTGCGCGGCACCACGGGGGTGGCGTTGTTGAGGCTCGGATCGTGCACCGACCAGGTGGCGAGGCTCGCCCACGCGGCGCAGGCTGCGGTAATGACCAGCAGCCCATAGCCGCCGAGCATGAGGCGCCGCAGCCCCGTTTCGACCGCTCCCGGCAAAAGACGCCGGCGTGCCTTCGATCTCCCTCTGCTGGCCATCCCTAACCCAATGTGGCGACGACCCGCGTTAAGGCCTCGCGTGTGGTCTCCGCGTCATGCACCAGCGCGATCCTGATGTAGTCGGCCCCCGGAGTGGCGCCATCGGGTTCGGCTTGTGCGAGATAACTCCCCGGAAGCACTTTGACACCACATCCTTTCCAAAGGGTTTTCGTGGCCGCCTCCCCGCCGCCAAAAACGGCCAAATTTAGCCAAAGAAAGAAGCCGCCGCCTGGACGCTGGTAACCATACCGGCCTTCCAGGACCTCGTCGGCGACAGCGAAATTCCGCCGGTAAGCAGCCCGGCCCTCCTCCACATGGCGCTCGTCGCCCCAGGCCTCGACCGAGGCATGCTGGATGGGAAGCGGCATCTGCGGGCAGGCCACGTGGCGGAAACGGCCGAAAGCGGCGATAAAAGCGGGATCCCCGGCAACGAACCCGGAGCGCAAGCCAGGCAGCCCTGAGCGCTTCGACAGCGATTGGAACGATACGACATTGGCGAGGCTGCCGGTCCCGGCGAAAGCCGTCTCGAGGGCTCCCGGGGGAGGGGTATCGCTGTAGATTTCGGAGTAGCACTCGTCGGTGAACAGGAAAAAATCGAACCGCCGTGCAAGCGCGATCGCCTTGGCAAGGTAATTTCGGCCGGCGACCGCGCCTTGCGGGTTTGACGGCGTGCAGAGATAGAACGCGGCGGTCCGGGCCAGAAGGGCCTCGTCGATCGTGTCGAGGTCCGGCAAAAAGCCGTCCTCGGCGCTGGCGGTGAGAAAGATGGGTTCGGCGCAAGCGGCCGCGGCCGCCGCGGCATAGGCCTGATAGAATGGGTTTGGGATCAGGACTACCGGATCGGTGAGGCGAGACTTTCGCGCCAGCGCCGGAAAGATCGCCGAGAACAATCCCTCCCGCGACCCGCTGAGGGGCAATAGATGCCGCTCGGTATCGATCTCTCCGTTCAAAACGGGATAGCGGCGCTCAAGCCACGCCGCGATGGCCTGGCGCAGAGCGGGAATGCCCCCGATCGGCGGATAGCGGCCGAACTCGCTCACATGGTCTTGAAGCGTAGGGCCGAGAAACGACGGCACAAGCGCCTTGGGTTCGCCGAGCGACAGATCGATGGGCGATGCCCCTGGCGGATCCCCGTCAAGCAGGAGCCTGAGCCGCGCGAAGGGTGACCGCACCAGTTCATCAAGTTGAGTTTGCATGTCCTGAGACGACATGCCGGCGGTGTTACGAAATGGCGCGCCTTGCGGCAATGGCTCAGGAGACAGCCGTCCATAAGAAGAAGCCCCGGCCTAAAGGCCGGGGCTCAAAGCGTGAGCTAGGTCCGCAAGTCGAGACTTCGCTCAATCGTTCGTATTCTTGTCCCTCGATTGGCGCGAAGCGCTACTGCACCACCTCGCCATGCAAGTTGATGTCGAGACCCTCGACCTCGACGGCCTGGCTCACCCTGACGCCAACGATGATGTTGGTGACGATCAGGATGACGAAGCTCGCCACCGCGCACCAGACGATGGTGGCGACGATGCCCCACAGCTGGGTCAGCACTTGACCCGCATTGCCTTCGAGCAAGCCGGGCGTTCCGCCGATGGCTTCTACGGCGAACACGCCGGTGAGGAGGGCACCGATGATGCCGCCCACGGCGTGAATGCCGAACACATCGAGCGAGTCGTCATAGCCCAGCGCCCGCTTGACCGTTGTGGACATGAAGAAGCAGCCGATACCGGCGGCCACGCCGATCCACAAAGCGCCCATCGGGTCGACATAACCCGAGGCCGGGGTGATGGCCACGAGACCCGCCACGGCGCCGGAGATGATGCCGAGAATGCTGGGCTTCTTGTGGATGATCCACTCCACGAACATCCAGGCGAGAGCCGCGGCCGCGGTGGCAATCTGAGTGACGGCCATGGCCATGCCCGCGCCGCCATTGGCGGCGACGGCGGAACCGGCGTTGAAGCCGAACCAGCCGACCCACAGCAGCGAAGCGCCGGTCACGCTGTACACCAGATTGTGCGGCGCCATGTTTTCCGTGCCGTAGCCCACGCGCTTGCCGAGGAACAGCGCGCACACCAAGCCGGCGATACCGGCATTGATATGCACCACCGTGCCGCCGGCGAAGTCGAGCACGCCGGCTTCGGACAGGAAGCCGCCGCCCCATACCCAGTGCGTAATCGGCGAGTAGACGATCAGCGACCACAGGATCATGAAGATCACCACAGCGGAGAACTTCATGCGATCCACGAACGCACCGATGATGAGAACCGGCGTGATGATCGCGAACGTCGCCTGAAACACAAAGAACACAGTCTCAGGAATTGTGCCGTTCAACGTGTCCGTACCAACACCGGCCAGGAACATTTTGGACAAACCGCCGATAAAGGCGTTCATCCCTTCCGGGCCTTCGGTGAAAGCAAGCGAGTAGCCCGCGATCAGCCAGACAATCGTTATCAGACACGTGATAGCGAATGCCTGCATCACGACGGACAGCACGTTCTTCTTGCGGACCATGCCGCCATAGAACAGCGCGAGACCCGGGATGGTCATCATCAACACAATGGCTGTCGATGTGAGCATCCAGGCGGTGTCGCCGGTATCGAGTTTCGCAACCTCCTCGGCGGCCTCCGCAATGGCCTCTGGGGCCTCTTGGGCGAGCGCCGGATCGATGTGGTAAAGCGCGAGCAGTATCAGTGCTGCGACCACGCCGAATAGATATTTGGCAAGGGTCATCTTCATCTCCCCCTCTTACAGAGCTGAGTCGTTGGTTTCGCCGGTGCGGATGCGCACCGTCTGTTCGACGGGGACGACGAAGATCTTGCCGTCGCCGATCTGTCCGGTCTTGGCCGCGGCAGCGATGGCCTCGACGGCCTTCTCGACCATCTTGGTTGGCACCACGACCTCGATCTTGATTTTGGGCAGAAAGTTCACGGCGTATTCGGCGCCGCGATAGATTTCTGTATGGCCCTTTTGCCGCCCGTGACCTTTGACTTCGGTCACGGTCATGCCTTGCAGGCCGAGCTCGGTGAGGGCTTGACGCACCTCGTCGAGCTTGAATGGCTTGATGATCGCCATCACCAGCTTCATCTGTCTAAACCCTCCTCCAATGATTGCAGCCTGACAGGCCTCGAGGGCCGTCAGGGCCGCGCGAACGGGGAGGGAGAATCAAGCCTCGTGCCAACTTTGCTGCTTTGCGGGAAATAACTGATTGGATTGCTACTTTTTGGAAGCTGGCGTGGCGGGCAGGCCGGATCTTGGCACGAAATAGCCTAAAACATAGGCATAAAACCGGTTTTGCCTATGAAATAGGCAGCACCTACTTGCGCTCGCGCACCAAGCCCTCTTGCGCCGTCGAAGCCACCAGCACGCCGTCCCGTGTGAACAGCGTGCCGCGGCAGAACGCCCGCGCCGCGCCCGAGCTTGGGCTGTCCTGGGCATAGAGCAGCCACTCGTCGGCCCTGAAATCGCGGTGGAACCAGAGCGCATGGTCCAGACTTGCGAGCATCAGCCGCGGGTCGAACACGAAGCGGCCGTGCGCGACCAGCGCCGTATCGAGCAGCGTGAAATCCGAGGCGTAAGCCAACACGCATTGATGAAGCGCAAGGTCGTCGCCGAGCTTGCCGGTCGCCCGGATCCACACCTGCTGGCTCGGCGCGCGGGCCTCCGGCGACAGGTACCGCGATACGTCGATCGGCCTAAGCTCGATCGGCCGCTCCCGCTCCCAATAGGCTCTGACCTGCGGCGGCAACCGGTCGATGAGCTTCTCTTTCAGTTCCGCCTCGCTCGGCAGCGCTTCCGGCGGAGGCACATCAGGCATTTCGAATTGGTGTTGGAGTCCCGGCTCTTGCTTGTGGAATGAGGCGGCCATCGAGAAGATGGGGTGGCCGTGCTGGATCGCGACGACGCGGCGGGTGGAGAAACTGCCGCCGTCGCGGATGCGGTCGACTTCATAGATGATCGGGACCTCTGGGTCGCCCGCCCGCAAGAAATAGGCGTGAAGTGAATGCGCGGGCCGCGCCTCCACGGTGCGATGGGCGGCGACCAAGGCCTGGCCGATCACCTGACCGCCGAACACGCGCTGCCAGCCGACTTGCGGGCTAAGCCCGCGAAACAGATTCACCTCGATCTGTTCGAGATCGAGGATCGACAGCAGCTGGTCCAAAGCGTGGCTCACGGTAAAATCCTCAAGAGGCTTGTGGCCCAGCCCTTTAGCAGGTTCACGCGCCTGACGGAACGTGGCATTGCTGAACCATGCCGGAGCAAGACGCATCAGGCCAGGAACGGTTCGACGTGGCGATCGCGGGCGGCGGCCTGGTCGGACGCACGCTTGCGCTTGCGCTCGCCAAGCTTGCCCCGCAAGGCTTCCGCGTCGCGTTGATCGATGCCGAGCCCCCGAACGTGCAAACGAACGGGGCTTTGGACGCCCGGGCGCTTGCGCTGTCGGCGGCAACCAAAAATCTGCTGGCGGCGCTAGATCTCTGGGCGCCGCTTGCGCCATCGGTGCAAGCCATCGAGGCAATCGAGATCACGGACAGCGCGCTGAACGCGGGCCTGCGTCCCCATTTTCTAGGTTTCGAGGATGAGCTCAAAGAGAGCGGTACGCGCGCCTTCATGGCCGAGCATGGCGACCTCGCCCGGGTCCTCTCTCAAGCTGTCGCGGCCGACCCGGCCATCGTAACGAAGCCTTCCGAACGTGTGACCGGCTTCACCGCCGGTCCGTTTGCGGTCGAGGTTTTGCTCGGCAACGGCGAGGCAGTCGCTGCCAGCCTGCTCGTCGCCGCCGACGGCAAGCGCTCGCAGCTTCGCGCGCGCGCCGGCATCAAATGCGTCGGCTGGTCCTATCCGCAAATCGGGATCGTCACCACCGTGGCGCATACGCGGCCCCATCACGGCAAAGCGGTGCAGCATTTCCTGCCGTCGGGACCCTTCGCCATTCTTCCTCTCACCGGGAACCGCTCGTCCATCGTGTGGACCGAAGACGCAGAAACTGGCGCCCGTATCATGGCGGCGGAGGAAGACAGTTTCCGCGGCGAGCTCAGCAAGCGGTTCGGGCACCGGCTGGGCGAGATCGCTCTCGCTGGCGCCAGGCAATCCTTCAAGCTCGATATGCAGATCGCTCGAAGCTTCGTCGCCGGCCGGTTGGCGCTGATTGGCGACGCGGCCCATGTCGTGCATCCCTTGGCGGGGCAGGGGCTCAATATCGGCATGCGCGATGTGGCGGCGCTGACCGAAACGCTGATCGACGCCGCCAGGCTCGGTCTCGATATCGGCGGGCCGGTGCCGCTTGAACGCTATGAGCGCTGGCGGCGTTTCGACAGCGCCTTCTCGGCGGCGGCGATGGACGGATTGAACCGTCTGTTCTCCAACGACAATGCGCCGTTGCGGGCCTTGCGCGATTTAGGTCTCGGGCTGGTCGACCGGGCGCCGGCGGTGAAGCGTTTTCTTGTCCGCGAGGCGGCCGGGAGAACGGGCGAAACCCCATGCCTGCTACAAGGCGAGAGACCCTAGCTCTGGTCGAGCTTGCGCGCTTCTTCCGGCAACATGATCGGGATACCGTCGCGGATCGGATAGGCGAGGCCCGCGGCCCGGCTGATCAACTCCTGCCGCTCCGCGTCATAGTCGAGCGAGGTCTTGGTCAGAGGGCAGACCAGGATCTCTAACAGTTTCGGATCGAGCTTCCGCTCGTTGCCGCGTGGGTTGGTCACTTGTCGGGTCTCCTTCCCTCCTTATTGCACCGAAGTGCCCGATCCGTCATCCGGCGTTGCCAGCTCCATTTCGGCAAGCGCCACCAGCGCCTCGGCACGGGCGCGCAAATCGGGCGCTTCGAGCAGCGCCTGCTTCTCCTCCGGTCCATAGGGGCTCAGGATCGACAAGGTATTGACCAGCCGCTCACTGCCGGCGCTGTTGATGCGGTCCCAATCGGCATTGAGATTGCTGGCCAGGAGATATTCCCGCAAAGTGGCGATGAGCCGGGGACGATCGACCTCGTCCTCGCCATGGCCGGCGATGAAGTCCTTGGCATAGGGACCGAAGTCGGCCTCGCAAATCCGGAACGGGGTATCGCCGGCAATATCGTTGCCGACGGAAAATCGCGCCACGCCGGCAAGCGCGATCGCCACGCGGCCGTCGTCGCTCTCAGTGAAGGAAAACAACCGGCCGGCACAGCCCACCGACCGTAACGGGAAGCTCTTTCCCGCCGGCGACTCGGCATCGTCGGCGTCCGCGGCGGGCTGCACCACACCGATCAAACGGTCGCCGGCCAGCACATGATCGACCAGTGCGATGTAGCGCGGTTCGAACACGTTGAGGGTGAGCGAGGCGCGCGGTAAGAGAATGGCGCCGCGCAAGGGGAAGACCGCGAGCTCCTCCGGCATGTCGTCGACGTTGCGATAGCGTTCGGTGAGCCCCACGGGACTTTGCCCCTTGGCTTTTAGGCGAACAGCAGCGAAGAGAGCCTCTGCCGGCCCGCGACAGTGGCGGGATCGCTCGCGCCCCAGGCGTCGAAAAACTGCAACAGCTGTTTTCGCGCGGCGTCGTCGTTCCACATCCGGTTCTTGGCGATGAGCGCAAGCAGTGCGTCGAGCGCGGCCATGCGGTCGCCCTTTGCGTTGAAGGCGAGAGCGAGGTCGAAACGGGCTTGCGCGTCGGCCGGATCGGCCTCGACTTTGGCGCGCAGCGACTCGACGTCGCCGACGCTTGGGGCCTTGCGCTGTAGTTCGAGCGCCGCCCGCGCGCTTGCCACCGCCGCGCTCTCGGCTTTGGCGGGAGGCACCAGCGCCAAGGTTTGTTCGGCGCGAGGAAGGTCGCCGGTCTTGATGTAGCACTTGGTCAATCCCGCGAGCGCGTCCGCATTCTCGCGGTCGTCTTGCAAGATTTCGCCGAAGGCTTGCGCCGCCGTGTTGAGGTCGCCGCTCGCAAGCGCCGCCTCGGCGTCTTCGAGCTTGGCTGCCGCATCGCCGCCCTTCTCGCCAATCAGTCGCGCGATGAAGGCGTTGACGCGCGATTCCGGCAGCGCCCCCATGAATCCGTCGACCGGTTTCCCGTCCTGGAAAGCGAACACCGCCGGCACGGATTGCACACCCATCTGGGCCGGAATTTGCGGATGCTCGTCGATATTGAGCTTGACCAGCTTGGTGGCGCCTTTGCCGGCCCGCACGGCCTTCTCAAGGACCGGGGTGAGCTGACGGCAAGGGCCGCACCAGGGCGCCCAGAAATCGACCAGCACCGGCACTTCGCGCGAGGCCTCGACGACATCGCGCATGAAATCGGTCGTGGTGGTGTCTTTGATGAGATCGGTGTCAGGGCCGCCTGCACCGCTCGGAGTGAGAATAGGAGTGTCGACGCTCATGCTGCTTGCCCGCCGGCGGCATTCAGCCCGCGCCGCCTGGCACGAAGATGGGCCGCGCAATGCCGTTTGGCAACCCGGCGGGCTGCCGCATCAGCCCAAGGGAACGATCAACGGCTCGTGCCCGCAAGCCTCGATGAAACGGATGAGGTCGGAGGTGGCAAGCCGCGTCGTGGCGGTATTTTCCAGCGGGTGGCAGTTGACCTCGGCGAAGTCGAGGATCGCCTGGTCGACCACGACGGTCACCCCCGCAGCCGATTTATTGATCAGGGCAAACGGCGTGACCGATCCCGGCCTGACGCCGAGCACCGCCTCGAGCGTGTCGGGCTTGCCGAAGCTGAAGCGCCCCGTTGCAAGCCGCTTTGCCAAGGCTTTGAGATCGACCCGGGTCTCGTCCTTGGCGACGACCAGGACCAGACGGCCCTCAGGATCGGTCAGGAACAGGCTCTTGGTGTGGGCGCCGGGCAGGCGCGCGCGTAAACTCGCCGACTCCTCGACCGTGAACGCCGGCTCGTGCTCGACCGTCGTCGTTTCGATGTCGAGCGCCGCGAGGCGGGCCTCAAGGGTGTTGCGGTCGGCTGCCATGGCTAAGCGATTTGAGCCCCTTTTCGAGGTAGAGTGGACAATCGGGCGGCGATCAACTAGATCGTAGTCCTCGTTGGGGTCGCGGGTGTAGCTCAGGGGTAGAGCACAACCTTGCCAAGGTTGGGGTCGTGGGTTCGAATCCCATCGCCCGCTCCAATTTCATCACAACTTAATCAATGACCTAAGTGATTTGCCGCTGCGGGGCCAAGGGGCCCGTGGCGCGGAATTGGTGCGTAATACGTTCTCCCACTGTTCAACGTGGGCATTCGAAATGAACCACGCCATCTCTGCCAGCGAGGTAGCGTGATGCTTAAGAACGCATGGCATCACCATCGGCTAGACGGCAAAAACTTGGACGTTGCCAGAACGTCCCAAGACGCAAAGATTGGCTACACCAAAGGCGGTGCGCGTGAATTAGCCCGATCACCGTTCTTATCTAGTTTAGGCGCTTGCGCCATGTCGGTGCAGCCGAGGCCCGACCAGCGACTACGGCGGAGGCAATATCGCTCTGGCGGTACGAGATACATCACGGTCTCGCAAGCTACGAACATCATCGAGGCGGTCAACTTCGCAAAATTGATTGGCCTCCCTTTGGTAGCCCATCTCACAATCCATTGGAGTCTTACAAACGTCGGAGATGATCCCGATGGAAAGCTCTTCGCCAAAGTCCGTGAGGGTCTGAACAAATGGCTAGGTCGCCGGGGCATCGCGTTCGCCGCAGCGTGGGCCCGCGAGCGGCAATCAGGCGGGCAATCCGATGTCGTGCATTGCCATCTGCTCTTTCATCTGCCGGTCGACTACCGCAGTGGCGCGAAGATGACGC